>ERZ808028.1237-NODE-1237-length-16154-cov-3.859551_pt1 | contig 16154 bp, 8 predicted proteins | sample MGYA00380184_ERZ808028 | MGnify/ENA primary metagenome ERZ808028 (study PRJEB31490, sample SAMN06133397) | mouse gut metagenome | isolation source: J8_1 | host: mice | place: China: Chengdu | collected 2015-05 ...
TCACGCTGAAGGGTCCACGTCATATTTCCGGCGTTGGTCCATACGGCATTATCTTCGGCAGCATCGGCGCGAACTGCCGGTACGCATACAAGGATAAACATCAGAGTAAAAAGGGACAGGATTAATTTTTTCATAGGTCTTCTCCTTTCGCAGTGTTATTTTGAAACAGACAAATAATTACCTATAATTATTGTATAATTTGAGGTGTTGTCTGTCAACTTTGAATTGGCAGAAAAGACAAAGCATTTGCCGCTCTGATAAAGTTAACGGGGCATATGTTTACAAAACCCCCTGTTATATGATAAAATGGGCGTTAATGAAAAGAAATAAGGAAAGGCGATGAAAATCAATGCAGAATAAGGGCAAATATTATATTACAACAGCGATTGCCTACACATCGGGCAAACCGCACATCGGAAATAATTATGAAATCGTGCTTGCAGACAGCATTGCGCGGTATAAGAGAAAGGACGGCTGCGACGTTTTTTTCCAAACGGGAACGGACGAGCACGGGCAGAAAATTGAGCTGAAAGCCGCGGAGGCGGGCGTAACGCCGAAGGAGTTCGTGGACGATGTGGCAGGGGTTATCAAAGGGCTTTGCGATATGCTCAACATTTCTTACGATAAATTTATCCGCACGACAGACGATTATCACGAAAAACAGGTACAGAAGATTTTCAAACGCCTTTACGACCAGGGCGATATTTACAAGGGCGCATATGAGGGGCTTTACTGTACACCCTGCGAGTCTTTTTGGACGGAGTCGCAGTTAAAGGACGGCAAGTGTCCTGACTGCGGGCGCGAGGTAAAGCCTGCGAAAGAGGAGGCATATTTCTTTAAGATGAGTAAGTATGCCGACCGTCTGATCGACCATATCAATAAGCACCCTGAGTTTATTCAGCCTGTATCGAGAAAAAATGAGATGATGAATAATTTTCTCCTTCCGGGACTGCAGGATTTGTGCGTATCGCGTACGTCGTTTAAGTGGGGTATTCCGGTTGATTTTGATGACAGGCATGTTGTCTATGTGTGGCTTGACGCGCTGACAAACTATATCACGGGCATTGGCTACGATGCTGACGGAAACAGTACGGAGCAGTTCGGAAAGCTTTGGCCCGCCGACCTGCACTTAATAGGAAAGGATATTATTCGTTTTCACACGATTTACTGGCCGATTTTCCTGATGGCGCTCGGCGAGGAGCTGCCGCATCAGATTTTCGGACATCCCTGGCTTTTGCAGAACAATGATAAGATGAGCAAGTCAAAGGGAAATATTATGTATGCCGACGACCTTGCGGAAGTGTTCGGCGTGGACGCGGTGCGCTATTTCGTACTGCATGAGATGCCGTTTGAAAACGACGGGTCCATCACATGGGATTTGATGGTGGAGCGGTTAAATTCCGATCTTGCAAATACGCTCGGAAATCTTGTCAACAGAACGATTTCCATGAGCAATAAATATTTTGGCGGCGTGGTATCGGACAAGGGCGCTGCGGAGGCAGTCGATGAAGATTTAAAGGCGGTTGCGACAGGCACGTATTATAAGGTGGAAGCGAAAATGGACAGTCTGCGCGTTGCGGATGCGCTGACGGAGATTTTCAATCTGTTTAAGCGCTGCAACAAGTATATTGACGAGACAGAGCCGTGGGTGCTGGCAAAGGATGAGGCAAAGAAGGACAGGCTTGCTACGGTGCTGTATAACCTTGTGGAGGGCATTTCCATCGGTGCGGGGCTGTTAGAGCCGTTTATGCCGGAAACTGCCGCGAGAATTATGAAGCAGTTAAACAGTGAAATCCGCGATTTTGATTCAACAAAGACGTTTGGTGTGTATGCGTCGGGGACGAAAGTAACGGATACACCGGAGATTTTATTTGCGCGTTTGGATGCCAAAGAGATTGCGGCGAAGGCACAGGAGATTGCCGAGCGGCAGAATGCGGCGTCCGGCGACGAAGCGGCGCAGGAAAATGACACGAGTGTCATAAATGATGCGGTAATTGATATAGAGCCGAAAGAAGAAATCACGTATGACGATTTTGCAAAAATGCAGTTTCAGATGGGCGAGATTATCGCGTGCGAGGCGGTGCCGAAGTCGAAAAAGCTGCTTTGCAGCCAGGTAAAAATCGGTTCGCAGGTAAAGCAGATTGTGTCAGGCATCAAGGCATATTACACGCCGGAGGAAATGGTAGGTAAAAAGGTCATGGTGCTTGTGAATTTGAAGCCGGCAAAGCTTGCGGGCGTGCTGTCGGAGGGAATGCTTTTGTGCGCGGAGGACGCGGAAGGTAATCTTGCGCTGATGACGGCGGAAAAGCCGATGCCTTCAGGAGCGGAGATACAATGAAACGTTTTCTAAGCCGCCAAAACACGCCGGCTAAGAAACGCTAAGTTTCATTGGGCAAGTGCAGACTTTGAAAGGAGTATGGTTGCAGAGATGAAAGCAGAAGCAATTTTATTTGACTTGGATGGGACGATGTGGAATGCGGTTGACGGGATTTTGCGGACATGGAATGAGGTGGTGGCAAATCATCCGGAATGCGGGAGAGGTTTGATTTCTGAGGAAGAGCTGAGGGGCTGTTTCGGGCTTCCGATGACGGAGATTGCAGCGCGCCTGTTTCCGAAGGCGACAGGGCAGCAGCAGGAGATGCTTATGGATGAATGCTGTGCGCTGGAAAATGCGTATTTAAGCGAGCACGGCGGCGTTCTGTATCCAAAGCTGGAGGAGACGCTGCTTGCGCTGAAAAAAGAGTATCGGCTTTTTGTGGTCAGCAACTGTCAAAAGGGATATATTGAAAGTTTTATCAAGGCGCATCGGCTCGAGAAGTGCTTTGATGATATTGAGTGCTGGGGGAATAACTTACTTCCGAAAGGCGAGAACAATAAGCTGATTATGGAGCGCAACAATGTTACGCGGGCGGTTTATGTCGGCGACACGGCGGGCGACGAAGAGTCCGCGCGGGTGGCAGGAATTCCGTTTGTGTACGCGTCGTACGGCTTTGGAGAGGCAAATGAGCCGGATTATGTTTTGGCGGAGTTTGCAGAATTGCCAAAGATTATGGAAAAGATTGGGTTTTAAAAAATAAGCAGAAGCGGCTTGGAAACTTGCCGCTTCTGTTTTTGTATATAGGAACTATGCAAAATAAAGATAGTTTGCTATTGCATGAAAAAATATTTAAAGTATGCGTTTTTGGCAGTTCATTTTACATTTTTCTAAGAATAAATCAATAAAAAATAGAAAAAATCACATATAATCTAGCATATTTTTCCAAAAAATTTGTAATAAATGTAAAAAACAAATATATAACGTATGAATTTGCACACATTTATTATATAATGAGTGCAGCATAAAACGGGCAGTGAAAAGGCATAAGAATAACGCTGTCATACAAATTCCGGAATGAAAAGAAGAGGAGGGTTATGAAAAAGAAAAAAACAGCACAGGGTGTCGCGATACTTTTCATTATGGCATTACTTGCCGGCTGCGGCACATCGAAGGAGGCTGCGGAACTCAACACGTATCTTGCGCAGAACCACCCTGCACCCGAAAAAAAGAGCAGCCCTGCACCGGAGGAACTTGCAGCGGCTTTGGAAGACGCGGGATTTAAGGTGGAACGGCACGAGGAGATCAAAGAGCTTGGGATTACGGCACAGCGGGTTAAGGCAGTAAAGGATGAAGCGTATTTTGACGTATGCTACAGTGTGACAGACGAGCAGAATGTACAGGACATCATGGAATACTATATTGAACAGTACGACAGGTGCAGCGTCATCGTAAATGATGAAGGCGCTGTGTTTTGTTACAGCAGTGAAGCTGTTGCGCAGCAGGCGGGATTTCTCGCCGAGTGACCTGTTGCAAAAAAACAGAAAACGACAGGTTCAATAGGAACGAATGTGTTCAGGAAATGGAGGAAGGAATGAAACCGGACAAGTTAAAAAAGTTTTTTAAAGCAAAACGTATCATTGCGCTTGCACTTGCGGCGGCGATGGTGATTACGTCTGTGCCCCAAACGGCATTGGCGGCGGAAGCGGATTTGGTTGAAACGGAAGCTGCGGAGACGGAAGCTGCCGTGGAGACTGACACACGGCAGGAGGATGAACAGCCTGTACAGAGCAGCGCGCTTTCGGAGGAGGCAGAGCAGGAAGCGGAAGAATCCAAGACGCCGGAAGCGACAGAAACGCAAGTGACAGAAACAACACAGGCAAAGACAACAGAAATACAGGAAGCGGACGCAAAGGAAGCCGAAAATCAGGCGGAAGGGGACGGGACGCAGACAGAAAGCGCCTATACGCTTGAAATCGTTGAGCTGGATGCGGAGATGAAGACGGCATCCTATACAGGAAACCAAATGTTTATGGAGCGCTATGAGGATACTCCGTCGAGTGGGATTTTGTACGGGATTCAGCTCATGGAAAACGGTAACTTTATAGGATACATTACGCAGTATAAAGATGAATTCACATATAAGTGGCAGAAGGACGGCGCCGCGGAGGCGGATCCCGAAACTGCTCCAATAAATGCAGGTAAGTATCAGCTGGTAATTGCGGCGGCAGCGGACGGAACGTTTGCCGGTATGAAGCCGTTGACAATTGCGGGTTTTGAGATTAAAGCGGCGGAAGTAACGGTTGAGATTCCTTCATTGGAAGTAAAACCGGGTACGGCGCCGGATAAAGTCATTGACAGCTTAACCGTGCTGAATGTTATAACAGGCGCCGATACGGACTTTGTATATGATTCCGAAAGTAATGAAAATAAGCTGAAGGTAACCGTGGATGAAGTGATTGATCCCTATACCGGAAGCAAAACTGCCGATACATATCTGAAAAAGAACGGCGATTATGCGGCGAAAATTACCGTAAGCTTCTCGGATGCAAAAGACGCGGACGGCAACGCTTTGGTAACGGAAGAGGAAAAGAGCAACTACAAGCTGCCCCAAACCGTTACGGAGAAGATAACCGTTGCCGATTTAAAGGCGACAAGAACAACGCTTGAAAACATTACCGGAGCGACTGAGGCAAAGCGCAGCGATAATGGGGCGGCAGTAAAGGTTATCACCAAAACCTATGGAGACGAGATAAGCGTTCCTGCATATACCGTAAAAGTGGAGGAGAGTGAGCCTGTACTTGATAAGGACGGTAAGGAGCAGTTTATTGCCGTTACACCCAAAGAAGGAGAAGTAACGGGTAAATGGCATTCTGCCGAATTCCGCTCATGGACGGAAACGAAAAAAGTTCCGGAAAAGAATGAGGACGGTACGGATAAGAAGGACGAAAACGGCGAGACGGTATATAAAACCGAAACCGAGACACTCTGCAGCCTGACGGTAGGAGGCGCGCTCGAGGACGACAGTCTGCCCAAGGAAGCGGGAACATATGTTTATCGCGTGACATATTCCGGCGATAAAGAGCAGTACGCATCCTCTTATGCGGATATTGTGATGGAAATCACTGAGGTTGAGGTGACGGTTAAGCCGGCATTATCCGATGCGAATGCAGTATTCTACGCAGGCGAGACCGTGAAGGATGTGCTTACGAAAATCACCTGGAGCCTGGACAAAGAAGGAGTGGATGGCATTTGGGGTACGTCGTACGATAATGACGAGAGAACCCAGCCATACGAGCCTGTTTTTGGCGTGTACAGAATCGAAAAGGAAGAAGCCGTATTGTTAAAGGATACAGCGAAGCTTGCGGCGGCGGAAGGCGTGACGTATGAGGTGCGTTTTACCGGCAAAAAGGCAGTGCGTTCTTCAAACGGCTTATCAAACGAGTCTGACCAAAAAGAAATTAACGATGACACGGTAGATTCTTATAACAGTAATTATAAAACAAAGACGGACGCGGATACGCTTGCCGCAAACAAGCTGATGCTGACGCTTAAGCCGTCGGATGCAAAAATCGATACAACGCCGATTACAAGCGATTCGGCGCTTGCGGCGGCAGGACTGAAAAAGTCGGAGTATACGATTGACGGCAATACGATCTACACAAAAGTTTACAAGGAAGGCGGAGCGATTTACGACAGCCGCGCCGCTTACAAGACCGTCGTTTTGGATGACGATAACCTTACCTATAAGTGGTATAAATGGTATAGCCGGAATGAGAAAAACGATGCATATTATGATGTTAAAAAAGCGTATGCAGCGGTATTTAACGGTGAGCTGAGCTTCAAGAGCAACTGGAATTCACTGCCGGTGAATAACAATGATTTCAATTCCGTAAAGAACAGCCTGAGTGAGGCGGGTATCTACAAGCTTGAGATTACGTATGACGACGGTGCGTCCTATGCGCAGGAAAGTATTTACTATGCAATCGAGCGTCAGCAGCTGCGTTTTATCCCGACGAACGTGCCGGCGGCAAACTACGGTATGGATACGTGGAATTATGCGCAGGACAATGAGTCGCAGTTTGCGCCCAAGCTGCAGATGCGCCAGGACAATACAGGCGACTGGATTGACATGGACTGGACGCAGGACAGAGTGGACGGCGATTATTATCTTTACAGTGACTATTACTGGAATGTAGAGGCGAAAGCGCCGGTGGCAAAGGAAGGCGAAGAGCCTGAATGGGAAGGCTGGCAGTCGGTATCTTCATTTGACTACAGGGCAGGTGAAGAAGGTCAGACGCCGGAGCAGAACAGGTACAGACTGGCATATGATCCGGACGGCGTTGCAATCAGCAGCAGACACGGCGCAGGCAACTACACGTTTGAGGAGTGCTCTGTGGTTGATGAAAAACAGGACAACAGCGCGCCGGAGAGCAAGCCTGTAAAGACAATTGTCACGGAGAATCTTTCGGCGGCGGAAATTGCGGTAAATAAAGCAGGCGAAAAGACGCTGACATTAAAGCTGCCCGAAAAGGAAATCAAAGCGGAAAAAATATACGACAATACGCCGGTAACGGTAGACCTTTCCGGCATAAAGTATGTAGACGGCGACAATAAAGAAGTAACGCCGCAGTTTGTATGGAAGTGGACAAACGAGGAATTGGAACGCTATGATGTCGTAGTATCTCCTGAGGAGGCTGTTAATGCCGGTACTTACACTATCTATGCGAAATTTGACGGCAATGCGGATTATGCGCCCGCGCAGCCTGAGGAAGCAGCGGCAGCGGTTATCGAAAAAGCAGAGCTTACGGTAACGGTAAAACCGTTCACGGAAGAAGTGACGGCGGGAATGCTGAGCCATGAAATCGGAAAGGCGTACAGAGAGCGGACAAAGGCAGGAGACATTTTGACTGTTACAGGCTTCCCTGAGAAGGAGACGCAGGAAGTTATTGATGCGTTTACGAAATGGCAGGCAATCGGCAGAGACGAGAATGGAGTAAATTACTGCTACCCTGCATGGGTGCATACAGACAGGGACGGTGGGGATGTTTGGTATGAGTATTATCTTCCGAATCTTTGTATTTATGAAGACGGCGTTCTCGTGGATAACGGCGAGGGTGAGAACAGATTACAGAGCGGTAAGAGCTATGCAGTGAATATCAGTTCCGAATCGGAAGCTCAAGGTCAGTACTTTGGCAACTATAAGTTTAAAGCAGGCGCGCCTGTAGAGATAACGGCAGCTTACGCAAGCTCAAAGGTGTCATTGGCATCCGTGAAAACCGTTGATACGGTAACAAAGGGCGAGACGGCGGAGAAGTTTGCGCACGAGGTCATGCTTTTGGGCGGCGTTCCCTATACGAGTGCGAGTGTTACGGAAAACGGCGTTTCCAAGACCGTTTACGGACACTGGGCGACAGTGAGAATTACGGCGCCGAAGGAATATGACGGATATATTCCGGATACGGCAGTTTATGAAAACGCACTGAGAAACGCGGGAGCGGTTTCCGTTTCCGAATCGGACGGAACAATCAGCGCAACATTTAATCTTTCCAAGGACACGGAATCCGGGCTTGAGCCAAATCCGGTAACCTTCTCAATTGTATGGAAAGAAGGCTTTGTTGAAAAATTCACAATCACGCCGGAAGCAGAAAACCTTGCGGCGGATTTAAGAAATGCAGTCGCACCCAAGTCCGTTGCATTCAACGCGCCGAAAACCAAGATGGTAGTCGGCGAGGTGCAGGATCTTGATGTAAAAATAACAAAGGTGCAGAATGAGGATCTTGTATATCTTGATTACAGAATTACGGAGGGCGATGATGTCCTTGCAATCAGCAGTCAGGGCAGAGTGACCGCTTTAAAAGAGGGTAACGCGTCTGTTGAAGTATATCCTGTAAGGATTGAGAACAACGAAAAGAAGGAAATAACGGGCGCAAAGACCGCAACAGTAAAGATTGCAGTGTCCAAGGTTGCGGCGCCGAAGGTTGGTAAGGTATTTCCTGCCGACGTATCGGCGGACGTACAGTATCCGTATGTGAAGAACAACGGAAAGTACTATGATTACGGTTACCGCCGTGAGGTTTATGTAATAGAAGGCAGCAAGAAAACCGCTGAGGAATTTGAAACGGCAATCAGGACATTTGAGGAGACGGGCGATTATAAGACAGCAGGTCTTGCGGCAAATCCTGTATATATTTCAAGCGATACCGAAAATCATATTGCTCTTCAGCTGACATCAGGGGGAAGGACGGAATATGAATATAGCTACAATATTTCAGGACTTGCAAGCGGCAAGAATATAACAATGCAGGTTAAGGTAACCGGATTAGCGCCTAAGACCGCGTATTCCGTTTATGTCAGAAACGTCAGCGCAAGCCGTACGGTTTTGGACAAAAACGGGGAAAAAAGAACTGTGGAGCTGTCGTCAAACGGCATACCCAAGGACTTTACAACGACGCTTGGACAGGTGAAGAGGCTTGTAGCTGCGGCGGAGGGCGAGGCAGGAGCCGCAAAGCTGTATGACAATGAAACGGACGAAACGATGAACGTATCATACTATGAGTATGACCTTACAGCCGGCGGTGCACAGCTTTCCGTAACCGGACTCTTCTCTGCAATTGCGGACGAAGTGGATAAGGCGGAGACTCCCGATTTGTCGCAGGGCTACGCAATACCGTTTACCGGTGCGGACAAGGCGGCGTTAAAGACAAAGCTCCTTGAGCCGAAGCTGGACTACCGTATGCTTCAGGTCGTTCAGGAAGAGGACGGACGTTGGAGTTACGTAAGACGCGAATACTATTATGAAGAGGACGAGTATTGGTATGATACACCTGTCGGTGCGCAGTATACGAAAGCGGATAAGAAGGGCAAACTGAAGTTCGCACAGCCTGAGGCGTTTGCCGTTACGGCATATGACACGGTAACAGGTACGGAATCGGCTCCGATTATTATCCGGATTAAGGCGGATGCGGACAGTGCGGCAGGCGCTAAGGTAACCCTGCAGGTAGGTCAGAAGACACCGATTGTAAACCTTGTGGCATATAAGGCAGGAAAGAACGCACTTAATTCCGACAATCCGTACTTCGCGCATACGGCGTCAGCGGAAGGAAACGACTATCTCAGTGTAGGCAAAGACGGAACCGTCACACCTGTGAAATTTGATAAGGCGGCATCAAAACAGACCGTAACCGTGACGGCAGGCGAAGGTCCCGCAGTCAGCGGCGCGGCGGCAGTTACGATAAAGGATCTTGACCCGGTTAAGAACCTAAAGTTCAACAATTTAATTGACAACAGTTTTACGCTCGATTTCGCGCCCAGCATTTATGCGGAAGGATACATCGTTGACATTAAGAACTCCACGGGAGGACTTGTGCAGCGCAAGTATATTCCACAGCGCGATGAGGACCTTGAATACAATGACGGCTACATTTGGTATTACAGCACAAAGAAAAAAGCATACACATGGCAGCCTGAGTATATGAATCGTTTCCGCGTAACCGGTCTTACGGCAAAGAGTAAGTACAACGTAACGGTAACGGCGGTGTACGGCGACGCAAAGTCAAAGTCGGTGTCAAAAGCAGTTACGATGACAAAAATACCCGCATGGGATGAGGGTCTTGTTGCAAATGGCGTTATAGGCGGTATGCCGGTGAAAGTATTTGCAAACGGCAGTCTTGAGGATAACGCTGAGGACTATGCATTTGTGTCGGGCAACCGCTATACGCTTGTGGCGGATGCAAACCAAGGCGCGCAGTATGCCGTGACTGACAAGCTCACATGGAGCAGCTCTGACGGCAAAGTGGCAAAGATAAGCGCGGTAGGCGGCACGTATTCCGCAAGCCTAAAGGCGACCAAGGCAGGAACGGCGATTATCGAGGTGAAATCAGGCATCCTGAAGCAGACAATCGCAAGATGGAAAATTACCGTGCGGTCAGTCGGCGATGCATACAACAATGCGTACTTCTATGATGAGAACGAGGATCTGCGCGGCGACGGCACAAATCAGTATGACACCGAGACAAAACTTGTGCTGAACGTACCGACGTCGGTAGAGCTTCCGGCAGGTGCGCGGCAGAGCTACAGCTTCACGGCGGAAGAGGCAGGAAGCTACAGGGTTGTTTCGTCCGGTAAAGGATTTTCGGTATCGGCAGCCTTAAACAACTTAAAGAAAGGTCAGAAAAAAACAGTTTGGGTAACGGCTGGCAACACGAATCCGGCATCCGGCACGATAACAGTCGAGAAGCTGCCGGGAGCGGACTTTGCGGACAGAACACCGCTTAAGCTGAATGAAAAATTAACCCTGGCAGGTAACAGCTGGGCAGTATTTACGGCGGAGAAGGACGGAATTTACAGATTTATCGGCGAGAATTATTGGGTAACGCTCTACGTTGACAAAGACGGAAAAACCGTATCAACCGATAAGTCAGGATCGAATATCGACTATGCGATGAAAGCGCAGGATACCGTGTATGTAAAGAACAGCGGCAGCTATAATAATGCGCTTACGGTTTCCGCAGTCAGCGTTTTATCGCTCAAGACAGGAGAGCGGTATTCCGGCGAGGGTTATAAGACCTATTGGTATGTCTTTACGGCGGCGGAAGACGGCGACTATCGCTTTAAAGCGCTCAACAACAGTAATATTGACTTTAGCGTATATAAAGATTTTGACGCGGTAAATAAAGGAACAACGCTTGGAACCACCTGCACAATGAAGGCAGGAGATACCGTATATGTGCAGGTATATGTCAGCCAGTACAGTGAGGCGGAATTTGAGGTAAAAAAAGTGGTTCCGGTTGTCATTACGGACGATAAAACGCAGTATGACAACAGCGCGGAAGCAAATACGACGACACGCTACAGCCTGACACCGGGTGTGGATGCGATTTATACGTTTACATTGGACAGCTCTGTGAAGCGTATGGATATTTATTTGGATGGCAGTGAAGCGGCGCCGCTGAATTATACAGAATGGAACCGCACAATATCTTATTTGTTTAAGGCAGGAGCAGCGTATTCAATAAAAGTGGATAATGATCGAAGCTATGACTTGTCATTAACGGTGGAGAAAAAGGCGGTTTCCGCACTGACAGCAGGCGGGGACGCAGCAGCATTTACAATGTCGAATGTACATTTGCCCGGGGAGAGCACGCGGAAATATGGCTGGATTACTTTTACCGCACCGCAGGATGCAGCGGCGTTTTATAAATTTACGTTGGACGGGTTAACTTCATCTTCCACATATGTTTACGTGATGGAAGAGCCGTTGCTGGAGAATTATCCGGATGCGGATCAATATATTAAGCGGGTCACGAATGCCAGCAGCAGCAATAACGCAATAACGCTCTTCTTACAGGCAGGACAGAAGGTGTGGTTCAGGATTGGCGATAATAGCTACAGTGACTATTCCAATGTGACGGTGGCGGCTGAGAAGACAGAATCTACGATAACGCCGTTTACAACGGAAGAGGTTTCGGTAGCTGCAGGTAAGGAGTCGTGGTACAGCTATGCGGTGGAAAGTGACGGAAGGTACGTTTTTGGAGTTACTTCAGCGGATTCTAATGTTAATATACTGTGTTATGATGATATAAATAAGCAGCAGAACTCCTTTACGGAATGTTGGCTGAAAGCAGGCAGCGTTGTGTATATCCGATTGAGAAACAACGGCTCTTCAGACGCGGCAGCGACATTAAGCGCGGCTAAGATTGAGCCGGCGGCATGGACGGATGTATCCGTTTCGCAAACAGTTCCTGGAAATTATGAAGAAAAATGGTTTGCGTTCACGGCGCCGGAGGAGACGGAGTATACGTTTACTTGTAATACTGTAAATGGTAACTCATCTCAATATGTTTATTTGTATACGGAAGAGCAGTTCCAATCAACGAGCAATAGCGGATATTTAACGGCTGGGTATTCGGTGCCATATCCGTTTGACAAAGGAGAGACGGTATATTTAAAGACGAGCGCTTATAGTGAAGCGACACTTGCGGCGGAGAAGGCAGGATTTTTGGAACTGCAGGACGGAGAGAATACGATTACAGTTACAAACGGTCAGGCTATGGTGAAGTTCACTGCTCCGGAATCCGGAATATACACGTTTGAACCGAATCTCAGCTCTGGAACAATATACTTCTATGCGGATAAAGAAGCATATGTGAAAAACAGCAGCTCACAGTCTGATTACGACGGTACCGGAATTTGCTATCCGATGGCAAAAGGCGCGACAGCGTATTTGAATATAGATTACTATGGCGAGGAATTTCCGTATACGATTACCGTTGGTAAGGATGTCATAATGGAAGAGGTAAAAATAGGTGAAAATCCTTTGAAGCTGACAGCATATGACGACAAATGGATTTACTATGCACCGACGGAGCATAATACAAATGAGGTATATATTTCGTATACATCAAAAGACAACAGCATTTACAGTATTTCATATAAGTATAACTATTACTTTACAAGTAATAGTTGGCAGGAGAATTTGAATACCAATACAATGTACGGTAATAGTAGCGGAGATCAAATATGGTATTCTGGAAGTAAGCTTGTGCTGATAAAACTCACCCCGGAAAACAGCGGAGAAATTACGCTGAAACTTTCAAAAGAGTACAACTAATTTTCACAGCAGTATAAAACGGTCAGGGAGTCACTGCAGACGCAGCGGCTCCCTGGCTGATTCTGACTCATAAAAATTGCAAAACAGATAAACATTTAAAGCTGTTTTGCCGATATATTTATATAGGATAAAAGAAGCAAACGGAATTGCGGGTAAAATATTTAAAGGAATGCGGAGGGGTTTTTATGCAAATCAGAATGTTTACGGAAAACAGCTTGAATATATCAGTCGGCAGAGTGTCCCAGGCGAAACAACAGTCTGCGCAGATGTCAGGCGGCGTTTTTGACGGTCCGCAGTGTAAGGTTACGATTTCAAAAGAGGGAAGAAAGCTCAGTGAGCAGTCGGACAGACAGCCGGCAAGGAGTGCACAGAGCCTGAAGGCGGAGAAAATGATGCTGCGTCAGTGTAAGGAGACGGAACAGGCGGATGAGACGCAGGATGAATATATGGCTCTGCTTGAGGAAATAAATAACAGTATCAAATCTATGAACAATTCTTATCAGGCAGGCGAGGATAAGGAAACGATTGAGAAAAAACAGCAGGTTATGCGCGCCATGCGCGAGCAAAAGCAAAAGCAGCTTGAGGAGAATCAAAGAAAGGCAAAAGAAGCACAGCAGATGGCGATGCAGTCGTCCGAAATTCAGGATGAGGTTGATAAGAATAACCGCGATTTGCTCGTTATGTTAAAGAGCATCGAGGAATCCGAAAAGACGGAGGAAGAGAACGAACACAAGGGCGGCAATGCAGAGGAGAGCGGCAGCAATGGTGCGCAGTCGGAGAACGGCGTGAGTGACAAGATTCACAACTCAGCCGCACAGTTTACCGCATCTTCGGCAAAACGCGAGATGGATGTAGTCGGTATGATTCATGCGCTGAATGAGGAAGGGCATGCGTATCTTGATAAAGCGGATGAGATTGTGCAAAACGCGCTTGAAGAGGCGGAAGATTTAAAAGCGTATTTGGCGGATGGAAATGTTACGGATGCCGAAAAAGAAGAAGCGGTATCCCGCTATCGTGAGAAGGTAATGGCAGGATACAGCGATTTGAGCGCTTACAGACGGCGCGGACTGCAGATGATTCGGGATTCGAAGGAGTGCCGGATTGAGCATATTAAGTATAACCCGCTTCAGGGAATGGAGGAAACGAAGGACAGCATGATGCAGTCGGCAGTCGATGCCGCGTTTAATGAGGCAACGCAGGGCAAGCTTGACGAGACTTCACAGGAGCTTGAGGATGCGGTAGAGGAGTTGGTTGACGAGCGCAATGATATGGACCATGTAGAAGAGCCAAAAGAGGAGCAGAAAGAGGAGGAACAAAAAGAAATCGGAGAATTGCTTGAGACAAAAGAGCAGTCAGAGGATGTTGAAGAGAATCCAAAGGCAGTTTACCAGGCATAAATCATTCAGAAGGTGTATCACAAGGATAGTGGGAGCGTTTCAAAAGGATGTGATCATATGAAAGTAGGAGAGGCACAGAAATTATACCGTGCACAGAGAGCGGCGATTATTGACCGGCGCAGAAAGCTTGTAAAGAAAAAGGAGGAGCTTGATAAGAAAATCAAGACGACCTTCGATTCGGAAAAGCGGGAAGTCTATACGAATGAAGCGGCGACCCTGGAACTTTCCATCGGTGCGCTGAACGAGAAATTTGATGAAAATCAGGAAGTGCTTGACAGACTGACGCAGCAGTATGCGGCTGTCTTTAATGCGGAGGTTTCCAAGCAGCAGAAGGATGCGATGGAAGATGCCGCGGTGGAAATGGGAAAGATCATGGAGGTTGCAAGGCGTATTGGAAAAGGTGCGCGTGTGCCGGCAAACGACGAAAAAAAAGTGATGGATTACAGCATGGAGCTGTATATGGCGGCAAAAAATCTTGCGATGATCAATAAAATGAATAAGAAAAAGAAAGAAGAGTATGATTCTCTTTGGGGCGATGAGGAAGAAAAGAAAGAATACGATCCTGAGGGCAAGGCGGAGAATGCAGAAACATCCGTCGAGGCACCGGAGGATTTGGGTACGCTTGGCACGCTTCCCATTGCCTAAAACATACAAAAGTGTGGACAAACAGTTGTACCAAACAGAATGGAGGAAAACATGGTTAAAAAAATTGAAAAGAATGACATGAATGAAGCGTTGGGAAGCAGTCTCGCATTGGTAGACTTTTCCGCGCAATGGTGCGGTCCGTGTAAGATGCTTGCGCCGGTGCTTGAGGAGATTTCGGAGGAGTTTGCGGGAAAACTTGACTTTTTTAACGCGGATGTTGACGCCAATGACGAGCTTGCATTGAAGTACGGCATTCAAAATATTCCGGCGCTTGTCATGTTTAAAAATGGCGAAATTGCGGACAGAATTGTAGGATTTCAGTCAAAAGAGAAACTCAAGGCGTTTATTGGCGCACATTTGGCGTAGAAAAATGAGCAATGCCCCCAAGTCAGGAATGATTTGGGGGATTTTTTTGGAGCACATAAAGAACTTCATTCTTTGCTATTTGACTGCATTGGTCAAACGAATCGCTGTCCTTGATTCCCTGCGCTTCTTCTTCGGTTATCAGGGCACGCAGCCTGACAGTATGGTTTTCTACAGGAATGTAGGCTTTTTTTGTTTTATCAAAGGCGGAGCGCAGCAGATAATAACTGTAAGTATCTTTTCGGTTGTCTGCAAGCTTTACAATATCTTCGACGATACATACGCCGATGGTTTCGCTGTATATGACATCTTTCTTTTGAAACAAGGTTATCCCTCCGTGTAGTATTTGACGTTGTTTGTTGCGTTTTCTCCAGTTTCGTTTTTCTGCCTAAATGTTGCTTCCGCGACAAATAGTAATTTATACGTCTATCATAATTCCAATCTCATATAAATAACTTCCTGAAATCCTGCGAATCGAGAATGAAAGCCTTTAGGGTTTCTGCCATATTCAACAAACCCGGTTTTGTTATATATGGATAATGCTCTTACATTGTCGGCAACCACATTCAGTTCAAGCTGGATATATCCCGCAGCCTTTGCACATTCAATACATGCTGTAGTTAATGCCTGTCCAATCCCCAGCCCCCAAAATTCTTTAGCCACACTGATACCGAATTCGGCACGATGCTGTATTTTATATTTTTTCCCCACTGCTTCAATCCCGGCGGTGCCCACAACTGCATTATCAACTACGGCAACTATTTCAATTTCATTTTCACTTTCAGATTTCTCTTTTAGGAATTGGCTTTCCTGCATAACATCA
>ERZ808028.1239-NODE-1239-length-16132-cov-8.616381_pt1 | contig 16132 bp, 13 predicted proteins | sample MGYA00380184_ERZ808028 | MGnify/ENA primary metagenome ERZ808028 (study PRJEB31490, sample SAMN06133397) | mouse gut metagenome | isolation source: J8_1 | host: mice | place: China: Chengdu | collected 2015-05 ...
GAGCCCAGGGTGTTGAACACCGAGGCGATGATGGAGCCGGCCATCATCAGGGCCATGAGGCGCAGGTAGGACAGGATATCGCTGAAGTAGCCGGAAATGCTGTTGTAAGCGTCCCACAAAAAGCTGCCCAGGCCCAGAAGGCTCTTGGCCCGGATCAGGCAGCCCGCCAGGGACAGCCCCGCGCCCAGCACCAGGATCACCAGGCCGGCGGTGCCCAGGCCAGCGGGCATGCCCGCCACGGCCGAGCCGCAGATGGCGATGGCCGCGCCGATGAGGATGCACCACCAGGCCATCTCCTGGGTGACCGCGTCCAGTACCTGGCCCTGACGGACCTTCATGGACACGCTGACCGCCATGCCGGTGAACACCTGGATCACGCCCAGCACCATGGAGCCGATCATCACGGTGATGGTGTCGTTGATGGGGGTGAACAGGGGTTTCCAGAACCAGATGAAGGACCCGGCCGCGTCATGGTAGCCGGGCACGGCGGCGGCGGAACCCGTCAGGTCGAAGAGCTTGGACAGGAAGTCGCCGAAGAAGCTGCCGGTGAGGCAGCCCCAAAACACGGAGCTGATGCCGCACATGAAGAACATGGCCATCATGTCGCGCATGGTGCCCTTGGGCCTGGCCTTGGCCAGGAACAGGGCGGTGCCCAGCACCATCAGCACCCCGTAGCCGATGTCGTTCATCATGAAGCCGAAGAAGGCGATGAAGAACGGGGCCATCAGGGGGTTGGGGTCCACGCTGCCGTAGGCGGGCATGGAGTACATCTCGGTGATGGCGGTGAAGGGCCCGGTGACCGGGTTGTTCTTCAGCTTGATGGGCACCTGGGGATACTCGTCGGCCACGGGGTCGGCAGCTTCCCAAGCGCACTGGAAATTGCCCAGCACCTTTTCCAGCTCCCCCTGGTTCTCGGCGGGGAACCAGCCGTCCAGCACAAAAGCCGTGTCGGTGTCGATGAGCCGGGACTTGTTCTCCTCCCGGCTGATCTCCTGGTCCGCCCGGTCCACGCAGCGGCGCAGCAGCTCCCGCTTCTCCCCCAAAGCGGACAGGGCGGCCCTGCACTCGGCCTCCTCCCGCTCCAGCGCGGCGATGCGGTTGTCCAGCAGGGCGATGTTGGCCGCCGCCGTCCCCGTCCAGCCCCGCAGCGTGACCCTGGAGGCCCCGAAAGGCCGCATGGCTTCATAGCACTGGGACACGGCGGAGTGGTGGCAGATGAGCAGATAATACTGCAGCTCCCGGTCGCTCCCCGCTCGGATAAGCTGGGCCAGCCCGGCGTTCTCGTCCACCGCCGCCGTCAGAGCGGCGAAGTCCGTCTTCCCGGGGATTGAGCAGAAATGGACCGGCACTGTGGCCGTCCCCTCCTCCTCCAAAGGCACGTCCAGGCAGGCCCAGGGCGCCAAAGACGCTTTTTGGGTCTGGAGCTTGGCTTTTTCCGCCGCTTTGCCGGCCAAAGCCTGCTCCCCCTCCATCACCTGACGGGCGGCGTCCAGCCCCTGGGCGTACACCTCCTCGTCGAACAGCTCCCCCTCGGTGACTTGGGGCCGCTGGGCGAAAAGGCTGTCCTTGGCGGGGGCGTACCGGCGCAGAGCGTCCAGTGCGCCGTTCAGCAGCAGACTCTGCTCCCTGGCTTTTTCCAGTCCGGACAAATCCGGCTTGGCCATCGCCGCCCATTTGGGGTCGCTCAGGTCGATGGCGGGCTCCCGCACCTCCACACAGCCCAGGCTTTGCAGGGTGCGCAGAAGCTCCTCCCGGTCGGGCCGCAGGGCCAGCAGCCGCAGCCGTTTCATTTTGACAATGGCCATCAGCTGTTCCCTACCCTTCCGACGATCAGGCCGGCGGCCTTGTCCAAACGCTTGCGGGCGTCCTGCTTCAGCGCCTCACACTGGGCGGCGTTATCCGCCATGGTCTGCTCCGCTTTCCTCTGGGCCTGTGTTTCGGCTTCGGCCAGCATGGCCTTGGCCTCCTGCTCTGCCTTGGCGCGGGCGTCGGCGACAAGCTGCCTGCCCGCCCGTTCCGCGTCTGCCGCGATGCGCTTGGCCTCCTCCGCCGCCTCGGCCCGCCGCTCTCTGGCGGCTTGCTCAGCCTCAGTGACCTTTTGGATGGCCTCTAAAGACATAATTCTTCACCTCTCTTACTTGTCAGGAGGAAACACGGGACTATCCCCCATTTTCAAATAAAGATTCTATCATCCCTGCCTCAACTTATCAAGCCTTGATTTAAATAAAATAACAGAAATGCCGAAATGCAACGCCGCCCTTGTTTTTACCGTTTTGTTTTGGTATAATCTAATATCTATGGAATACGCTCCCTCCCCGGGCTGCGGCAGAAAGAGGTGGTCGAGGTGTATCAAAAGCTGACGCGGATGCTGGCTCCCCGCATTGGGCTGTACTTCGTTGTGATGCTGGCCTTTTGCGGCGTAACCGCCCTGCTGGGACAGACTCAGGCGGCGGTGGCGGAACTGGTCGTGGTGGGGGCGCTGCTGGCGGCCTACCTCGCCACCGCCTTTCGGCGCCAGCGGGAGGCGGACCGGTTTCTGAAAGAAATTCTGGACAGCATGGACCAGGCCACCCGGGACAGCACCCTTAACTGTCCCTTGCCCTTGGTCATGTTCCACCCGGATACCGATGAGGTCGTGTGGACCAACGACCGTTTCCTCCACATTACCGGCGGGCAGGAGCGAATGTTCGACACCAAACTGTCCGACCTGGCCCCCGCCTTCGACAGCCGGTGGCTGCTGGAGGGCAAAAACCAGTGTCCCGGCGAGGTAGAACTGGGCGGGCGGCGCTATCAAGTGTTCGGCGACATGGCCCGGACCGCCGCGGAACAGGAGGAGGGCCTGCTGGCCACCACCTACTGGCTGGATGTCACCGACCTGGCGGACACACGGGACATCTACAAAGCCACCCGGCCCGTGCTGGCCCTGCTGCTGCTGGACAACTACGAGGACGCCATCAAGAACCAGGACGAGAACATCCGCTCCGCCATGCTCAGCGGTATCGTTCAGCGGCTCACCCTCTGGGCGGAACGGTCCCAGGGCGCTTTCCTGCGGCTGGACCGGGACCGCTACCTGTGCCTCTTTGAGGAGCAGTACCTGGACGGCTATAAAGAGGACAAATTTTCCATTCTGGACAGCGTGCGGGAGGTGGTCACTCCCGCCGGCATTCCCGCCACCCTGTCCGTCGGCATCGGCGTGGACGCGGACACCTTCGAGGAGCTGTACCGTTTCGCCAACCTGTCCGTGGAAATGGCCCTGTCCCGCGGAGGCGACCAGGCAGTGATCAAAAACCGCTTCACCTTTGAATTCTTCGGCGGCCGCAGCAAGGAGACGGAGCGCCGGGGCAAGGTGAAGAGCCGGGTGATGGCCTCCGCCATGGGCGCGCTGGTGGCGGACGCCTCCTGCGTCATTGTTATGGGCCACCGCACGCCGGATTTCGACGCGGTGGGCGCCGCTGTCGGCGTGTGCGCCATTGCCCGCATGAAGGGAGTTCCCCATTATATCGTCCGGGACCACGTCTCAACCCCCGCCGACGACCTCTACGAGCGGGTGAATCGGATGCCCCAGTATCAGGGAGTTATGCTGGACTCCCAGGAGGCCATGCTCCGGGCGGATTCCCGCTCCCTTCTGGTGGTGGTAGACACCAACCGGCCCGAGCAGGTGCAAAACCGGGAACTGCTGGACTCCTGCAACAAGGTGGCGGTCATCGACCACCACCGCCGCGCCGCCACCTATATTGAGGGGGCGGACCTCAACTTTCACGAGCCCTACGCCTCCTCCACCTGCGAGCTGGTGAGCGAGCTCCTCGGCTATCTGATGGAGCCCACCGACCTGCTGCCCGGGGAGGCGGAGGCGCTGATGTCGGGGCTGATGCTTGACACCAAGAACTTTACCATGCGCACCGGAGGCCGCACGTTTGAGGCGGCGGCCATGCTCCGCCGGGCGGGCGGCGACACCAGTCAGGTGCGCAAGATGTTCCAAATCGGCCTTAACGACGCGGTGGCTAAATACGGCATCATTCAAAACGCCAAAATATACCGCAAGGACACCGCCATCGCCGTGTCCGCCCATCCGGTGGGCCGGGTTACGGCGGCCCAGGCGGCGGACGAACTGCTCAACATCGCGGGCATCGGCGCGTCCTTCGTACTCTATCCCGAGGACGGGCGGGTGGTCATCTCCGGGCGCAGCCTCAACGCCACCAACGTACAGGTCATTCTGGAGGCGCTGGGCGGAGGCGGAAACGCCGGGTCCGCCGGAGCCCAGATCCCGGACAAAACGGTGGATCAGGTACTGGCGCTGCTTCACGAGGCATTGGATAAGTATTTTGAAGACAGAGACACGGAGCCGTCGTGAGTACGGCGCAAGGGCGGGTCGGCGGTGAGCGCGGGCATAAATATATTCTTGGGCGCCGCCGCCCATACCAGCCAACCAAACTATTTTTTGGAGGATATGAACATGAAAGTCATTTTGCAGCAGGACGTAAAAGGCCAGGGCAAAAAGGGCCAGATGGTGGAGGTATCCGACGGCTACGGCCGCAACTTCCTTCTGCCCCGGAAACTGGCCGTAGAGGCCACCGCCGAGAACGTCAACACCATGAAAATGCAGGATAAGGCCAAGCAGGCCCGGCTGGCCGAGGAGAAGGCCGCCGCTCAGGCCCTGGCCGAGCGTCTCAAAGGCGTGCAGGTGAAAATTAAGGCCCGGGCGGGCCAGGGGGGCAAGCTGTTCGGCTCCATCACCAACAAAGAGATTTCCGAGGAGCTGAAAAAACAGTTTGACCTGGATGTGAACAAGAGCAAAATCGTGCTCAGCGACCCCATCAAGTCGTTCGGGACTTTTGAAGTGAAGTGCAAGCTGGGCAGCGAGGTGTCCGGGATCGTCAATGTTTTAGTGGTCGAAGATAAGTAACGGCAGAAGCACAAAGCGGGAAGACGGCGAACAGCGCAGCAGGGCTTTCTCAAAAGGAGTAAGCGGCTGAGCGGAGCTTGTGAGGAGGAGGTCCACATGCCCGGCGAGGAACTGAACGAACTGCAAATGCCCCACTCCGTCATGGCGGAACAGGCGGTGCTGGGCTCCATCCTCATCGACGAGCGGTGCGTCCCCCCGGTGATGGAACGCCTGCTGCCCGACGATTTCTATATGCGCCAGAACCGGGAGCTGTTTCAGGTCCTGTTCACCATGTTCAACCGCTTCGACACCATCGACCCGGTGACGGTGGTGGACCGGATGAAGCAGGCAGGGGTCTATGACGAGAACACCACCATCCCCTACCTGCGCCAGCTGATGGAAATCACCCCCACCGCCGCCAACGTCATGGAGTACGTGGACATCGTGGCGGATAAGGCCCTTCTGCGCCGGGTTGGAGAGACCGCCGGGGAGCTGGGCGAGATGGTGCGCACCGAGGCGGGCACCGCCGCCCAAGTGCTGGAGGCTGCGGAACAGCGCATCTACGCCATCCGCCAGGGCAGGTCTGCCAGGGGGATGAGCCACATCTCCGCCGTGATGAACGAGGTGTGGGATACCGTCAAGGAGCGGCAGGCCCAGGGGGGGGAATTCCCCGGCATCTCCACCGGCCTCATCGACCTGGACCGGCGTATCTCCGGATTGAACGACTCCGACCTCATCATCCTGGCCGCCCGGCCCGGCGTGGGCAAGTCCTCTCTGGCCATGAATATCGGCGTGGAGGCCGCCAAGCACTCAGGCAGGAGCGTGGCGGTGTTCTCGCTGGAAATGAGCCGCGCCCAGCTGGGTATGCGCCTTGTGTCCACCGAGTGCCTGATGGACAACAAAAAGCTGTCCACCGGCCGCATCACCGGAGAGGAGGAGTGGGGCCGGGTGGCCATGGCGGTGGCTGCGCTGAGTCAGGCCAAAATGTATATTGACGACGACGCCTCCCTGTCCGTGGCGGACATCAACGCCAAGTGCCGCCGCATCGACGATTTGGGGCTGGTCATCGTCGACTACCTCCAGCTCATAACCTCGGCGGGCGGGCCCCCAAAAGCCGGCGACAACCGCCAGCAGATCGTGTCCGACATGTCCCGCTCCCTGAAGCTGATGGCCAAAGAGCTGAATGTCCCGGTCATCTGCCTGTCCCAGCTCTCCCGCGCCAACGAGAGCCGTTCCACCGGCCAGCGCCGCCCCATGCTGTCCGACCTGCGGGACTCCGGCGCCATCGAGCAGGACGCGGACATCGTCATGTTCCTCTACCGGGAGAGCTACTACGAGGACGACGCCGAGAATCCCAATGTGGCCGAGTGCATCGTGGCCAAGAACCGCCACGGGGAGACGGGCACCGTCATGCTGGAATGGAGGCCGGAGTTCACTACCTTCCGCAACCTGTCCTACCAATATGACGACGAGGATTTGTGATGGATGCCTTCCGGTTTGACCTGATCCCTCCCCGAAGCAGGGTGTTGTGCGCCCTGTCCGGCGGGGCGGACTCCATGTACCTGCTGTGCCGCCTGCTGGAGGGAGAAAAGCGATACGGCTGGACCGTCCGCGCGGCACATCTGAACCACGGCCTGCGCCCCACCGCCCCTCGGGACGAGGATTTCGTCCGGAGCTGGTGCGGGAAGAGAGCCGTTCCCCTCACCGTGGGCCATGCCTCTGTGGCGGAGTTTGCCCAGCGGGAAGGGCTGTCCGTTGAGGAGGCGGGGCGCGTTTTGCGGTACGCTTTTTTGGAGGAAACCGCCCGGCAGGAGGTTCTGGACCTCACCGCCACCGGCCACCATGCCGGGGACAACGCGGAGACGGTGCTGATGAATCTGGTGCGGGGGTGCGGCCTCAAAGGGCTCACCGGCATACCGGAACGCCGCGGGAACATCGTCCGGCCTATGCTGGCGGTCTCCCGTGCGGAGATTGAGCGCTATCTGACGGTTCATAACGTCCCCCATGTGGAGGACGAGACCAATACCGATTTGAACTACACCCGGAACAAGGTCCGACTCCTACTTCTGCCCCTTTTGGAGGAGCTGAATCCCCAGGCCGCCGTCCACATTGCCGCCGCCGCCCGCCGTCTGGGGGAGGATGAGGAGCTGCTGGCCGCCCAGGCCCGTCCGCTGACGCAGGAGGGGCTGGACACCCCCGATGGGACCGCACTCCCCGTCCGGGTGCTTCGGGAGGCCCCCCGGCCTCTGGCCCTGCGGTGCTGCGCCGCGCTGCTGGAGCGGGCCGGCCTAGGCGGAGAGGCGGTCCACCTGGACAGCATTCTGGCGCTGGCCCTGGGGGAAGACCCCTCCGCCCAGGTCTGCGTCCCCGGCGGGTGCGTCCGGCGGCAGTACGAGCTGCTGGTGTTCTCTCCCGGCCCAGAGCTTCCTCCGCCCGCTCCCATGGCGCTGAAGGAAGGGGAACATCGCTGGGGCGGCTGGACTATCTTCTGCGCCAAGGCGGTGTGCCCGGCGAAAGCCTATCTCAGCCCCCGGGAGTTTTACCTGCGGCCGGAGGAGTACGTGATCCGCTCCCGCCGGGAGGGAGATAAGCTCATCCTGGGAAAACGCCCCGAAAAAACAGTAAAGAAACTCATGATCGAGGGGAAGGTCCCCGCAAACCACCGGGCGCACGTCCCGGTGCTGGCTTTGGGGGAGCGAGCCGCCGCCCTGGGCGGCTTCGGCCCGGAAAAGGCCTTTTTGTCCCGGCCCGGGGAGCCCGCCCTGCATATCATTATAAAAGATGGAGGAGAATGAATGATGCACAGAGACGTGGAGAAAATCCTGTACACTGAAGAAGAGCTCCGCAGCCGAGTCAAGGAGCTGGGCGCCCAGATCACCGCCGACTACGCGGGACGCGAGCCCCTGCTGGTGTCCGTCCTCCGGGGGTCCTATATCTTCATGGCCGACCTCACCCGGGCCATCGGCCTGAACGTGACGGTGGACTTCATGGTGGTGTCCTCCTACGGCGCGGGCACCGTCAGCTCCGGCCAGGTGGAGATCAAAAAGGACCTGTCCGACTCCATTGAGGGCCGGGACCTCATCATCGTAGAGGACATCCTGGATTCCGGCAACACCCTGTACTACCTCATGGAGGTGCTCCGGGCCCGGAAGCCCGCCTCCATCCGCATCTGCACCCTGATGGATAAGCCGGAGCGCCGCACCAAGCCCATCACCGCCGACTACTGCGGCTTCACCATCCCCGACGCATTCATTGTGGGCTATGGGCTGGACTACGATGAAAAATACCGCAACCTACCCTATGTGGGCATTCTAAAGCCCTCCGTATACAAAGAGCCGTAAAAATAAGCGGCGGGGCCGGAAGGCCCCCCGCGCCGAAGGAGAAAACTCATTTTGAAGCAGAGTAGAATCAGGAGTATTGTCCTATACATGGCGGTGGTGCTGGCCCTGCTGTGGGGGCTGACGCTGTTCACCGGAGGGAAAAAGGACCATGTGTCCTACTCCACCGCTCTGGCCTGCTTTCAGCAGGAGCAGGTGGTCCGCTTTGTTGTGGACAGCAGCGGCCTGCTGTCCATGGAGCTGAAAGACGGCTCCATCCTCCGCCACGCCCTGGCGGACGTGGACGCCTTCCGCCAGGAGGCGGGCCCCCTCTACCTGGACCAGTACCAGCGGGGAATCGTCAAGACCTATGATTTCAAGCAGGGGTACGAACTGCCCCTGTGGCTCATCGTCCTGCTCCCCTGCGTGGTGTCGGCGGGGCTGGCGCTGGTGCTGTGGATGCTGCTGGGCGTCCACCAGCAGTCCGCCCAGGGCGGCGGCAGTCCCGGCCCCAGCCGTTTCGGCCGGGCCCGGACTGTGGAGGCCGGAGAAGGCACCGTCACTTTTGCCGACGTGGCCGGGGCGGATGAGGAGAAGCAGGAGCTGCAGGAGCTGGTGGACTTTCTCAAGGACCCCCAGAAGTTCATCGACCTGGGGGCCCGCATCCCCAAAGGGGTGCTGCTGGTGGGTCCGCCGGGAACGGGCAAGACCCTGCTGGCCCGAGCGGTGGCCGGGGAGGCCGGAGTACGTTTTCTGTCCATCTCCGGCTCCGACTTCGTGGAGCTTTACGTGGGCGTGGGCGCGTCCCGCGTCCGGGACTTGTTCGACCAGGCCAAAAAGGAGTCCCCCGCCATTGTGTTCATCGACGAGATCGACGCGGTGGGCCGCCAGCGGGGCGCAGGCCTGGGGGGTGGCCATGACGAGCGGGAACAGACCTTGAACCAGCTGCTGGTGGAGATGGACGGCTTCGCCGCCAACGAGGGCGTCATCGTATTGGCCGCCACCAACCGGCAGGATATTTTGGACCCGGCCCTGCTCCGCCCCGGCCGATTCGACCGGCAGGTGTATGTGGGCCGGCCGGATATGAAGGGCCGGGAGGAGATCCTCCGGGTGCATACCCGGAAAAAGCCCCTGGCCGACGACGTGGACCTGAAGGAGATCGCCCGACAGACCACCGGCTTCACCGGGGCGGATCTGGAGAACCTCATGAACGAGTCCGCCCTGCTGGCCGCCCGGCGCAGCAAGCACTTCATCACCCTGGCCGACATCCAGGAGTCGGTGATCAAGGTCATTGCCGGACCGGAAAAGCGCAGCCGGATCAAGATCGAGGAGGATAAACGCATCACCGCCTACCACGAGGCGGGCCACGCCGTGGTGAGCCACGCCCTGCCCACCCAGGACCCGGTGCACCAGATCACCATCATCCCCCGGGGAGACGCGGCGGGCATGACCATCAACCGCCCTCAGGAGGACCGGGACCACGTGTCCCGGCAGAAGCTGGTGGAAACCCTGTCCACCCTGCTGGCGGGGCGCTGTGCCGAGGCCGTCTCCCTTGGCTTTGTGTGCACCGGAGCTGTAAGCGACCTTCAGCGCGCCACCGCTATCGCCCGGGATATGGTGACCAAGTACGGCATGAGCCAGAACCTGGGCCACGCCACCTTCACCAGCGGCCACGACGAGGTGTTCATCGGACGCTCCATGGCCCAGGCCAAGCCCTACTCCGAGCAGACCGCCGCTCTCATCGACCAGGAGGTGAAGGACCTGCTGGACAGGGCCTACGCCCGATGCGAAGAGATTTTGGAGCGGGACCGGGACAAGCTGGAGCTGGTGGCCCAGTTCCTGCTGGAACACGAGACCATGGACGCCGCACAGTTCCAACTGGTATATGACGACCCGGCGGCTTTGAAATCCGCCGGAGACGGGACGGAGAGCTGACACATGGAAAACTGGGAATCGGAAGTGGAGCAGAATTCACAACAGGACACGCCCGCCCCGGAGAACAGGGAGAAGTCCGAGGTAAAACCGCGCCGGGAGGCCTCCGACGGTCGGGACCTGTACCTGAACGTGCGGGTGCTGGTGGTCATGATGTCGCTGTTCGTCCTCATGTTCACCTTTGTGGCCCGGATCATCGTGGTCAGCGGGCCGTCCATGGAAAACACCCTCCACGGAGGGGACCTGATTCTGGTCTGGTCTCTGGGCTATACCCCAAAGCAGGGGGACATTGTGGTACTCACTCAGGAGAGCTACCAGGCGGACTCCATTGTCAAGCGGGTCATTGCCGCCGAGGGTCAGCATGTGTACGTGGACTATGCCCGAAACACCGTGTATGTGGACGGCAAGCCGCTGGAGGAGGACTACACCAAAGAGCAAATGCTCCTCCCCGCCTGGGGAGAGGGTGTGAACGATGTGGTGGTCCCCGAGGGGTGCATTTTCGTCATGGGAGACAACCGCAACCACTCTGCGGACAGCCGGTTCCCCGATATCGGAATCGTGGATACCCGCTGCGTCATTGGCCGCGGGATGGCAGTGATGTTCCCCTTCGGCCATTGGAAGGGGCTTTGAGCGATGATATGCCCTGATTTTGCCCCGGGCCTCAGCCCGAGGGGGGAGGCGTTCCATGGAACGTTTGAGTAAAAACTTATCCGCGCGGGCATCCTGGCTGCTGTTCACCCTGACGGCAGGCTTTGCGTGCGCCGCCCTGCGCCGCTGGCAGCTGGCCTCCGCCTTTGAGGACGCCTCCGGCCTGCCCATATCCGGCGCCCCGGCCAGCGTCATCCTCACCTGCGTGCTGGTGATGGCGGCGGCCTGGTTCCTCATCCTGGCGGTCCACCAGCCCCTGTCCCACCGGCCCCAGGCCCCGGGCCAGGCCCACCGCTGGGACCTGATATTTCTGGACGCCGGCGACCCGGTGTACCCCATTCTGGTGGTGCTGGCCGCCTTTCTGGCCCTGGGAGCGGCCCCCTTCCTGCTGCGCACCGGCCTGGCCCAGTGGCGGGAATACCAGCAGGTCAAGGAGGCGCTGGCGCAGGGAATCAACGTCCAGCTGCCCAGCAATAACGGCGTGCTCACCATCGCCACGGCGGGAGGCGCTCTGCTTGCCTTCCTGGGCCTGCTCCAGATGGGCCGGGATGGGCTCCACCCCGGACGGCGGGGCAAAGGGGGCTTTTCCGCCGCTCTGCCCGGCGTGGCGGGGTGTATATGGCTGATGGAGAGCTTCCGGGCCCACGCCGCCAACCCGGTGCAGTGGGACTACGCCCCGCTGCTGCTGTCCATCATGTCCGGAATGATGTTCTACATGGATTTTGCCGGGATATCCGCCGGGGCGGCCAGGCCCAGGCGGCTGCTGTGGCTGGCCGCCATGACTCTGGTTCTGTCCGCCGGGGCCCTGGTCTCCGCCATCTGTGACACGGCGTGGGCGGACGCGCTGCTGCTGCTGTCCCAGTCTCTGACTGCGGCGGCGGTGCTGTGGCGCCTGCCGCCCAACCTGGAGCACCCGCCCAAGCCGCGCCAAATCCCCGGTCCCCAGTCTGACCGGGCACCAAATATACAGGAGGGACCCACCCCATGAATGACAAGAAATTCTATATCACCACCCCTATCTACTACCCGTCCGGCAAGCTGCACATCGGCCACTCCTATACCACCGTGGCCGCGGACGTCATGGCCCGCTGCAAGCGGCTCCAGGGCTATGACGTAATGTTCCTCACCGGCACCGACGAGCACGGCCAGAAGATCGAGGACAAGGCCAAGGAGGCCGGGGTCACCCCCCAGCAGTTCGTGGACAGCATCGTCACCGCCCCCGGCGGGGTGCTGGACCTGTGGAAGCTGATGAACATCAGCTACGACCGCTTCATCCGCACCACTGACGATTACCACGTGGCCGCCATCCAGAAAATTTTCCGGAAGATGTACGAAAACGGCGACATTTACAAGGGCTCCTACAAGGGCAAGTACTGCAAGCCCTGCGAGTCCTTCTGGACCGACAGCCAGCTGGTGGACGGCAAGTGCCCCGACTGCGGCCGGGAGGTCGTCGACGCCGAGGAGGAGGCCTATTTCTTCCGGGCCTCCAAGTATGCGGACCAGGTGCGGGACCTGCTCCTGAACACCGACTTCCTGGAGCCGAAAAGTCGGGTGCACGAGATGGTGAACAACTTCATCGACTGCGAGGGCGGCCTCCAGGATCTTTGCGTCTCCCGCACCAGCTTCACCTGGGGCGTACCCGTGGACTTCGACCCGGGCCACGTGGTCTACGTGTGGCTGGACGCGCTGTTCAACTATATGACGGCTTTGGGTTATCAAAACGATAAATATAACGACCTGGAGAAGTTTTGGCCCGCCGACGCCCATTTCGTGGGCAAAGAGATCGTCCGCTTCCACGCCATCTACTGGCCCGCCTTCCTCATGAGCATGGACCTGCCCCTGCCCAAGAAGCTGTACGGACACGGCTGGCTCAACTTCAACGGGGACAAGATGTCCAAGTCCAAGGGTAACGTGGTGGACCCCCACCTGCTGTCCCAGCGGTACGGGGTGGATGCCCTGCGGTTCTTCCTGCTACGCTCCTTCCCCTTCGGGTCCGACGGCAACTTCACCAATGAGCTGCTGATCCAGACCATTAACGTGGACCTGGCCAACGACCTGGGCAATTTGGTGTCCCGCACCACCGCCATGGCGGAGAAGTATTTTGGCGGCACACTCCCCGAAACCCGCCAAGCCAATTCTGAGCTGGACGACAGCCTGATCGGCCTTGTCACCGGTCTGCGCGCCCGCTACGAGGAGCAGATGGAAAAGTTCCAGTTCCAGAACGCCCTGGAGGAGGTATTCAAGGTCATCCAGCGGGCCAACAAGTATATCGATGAGAACGCCCCCTGGGCGCTGGCCAAGGACATGGAGGCCAACGGCGTCAGGCTGGCCACGGTGCTCTACAACCTGCTGGAGGCGGTCCGGGTGTGCACCGTACTGCTCACCCCCTTCATGCCCGAGAGCTGCGAAAAGATTTTCACCCAGACCGGCGCAGGCGCGGACGCCCGGACCTGGGACAGCGCCGCCAAATGGGGGGTGCTCCCCGGCACTGTGTCCGTCGCCAAGGGTGAGAACCTGTTTCCCCGCATCGACTTGGCAAAGGAGCTGGAGGAGCTGGACCGCATCCAGGAGGAGGCCAAGCGCGCCGCCCTGCCCGCTATTGAGCTCGAGCCCCAAAGCGAGGAAACGGTGGACTTTGACACCTTCTGCAAATCCGATTTCCGGGCCGTCAAGGTAAAGGACTGCCAGAATGTGAAGAAATCCGAAAAGCTGCTGAAGTTTACCTTGGATGATGGCACCGGCACCGACCGTCAGATCCTGTCCGGCATCGCCAAGTGGTACAAGCCGGAGGAGCTCATCGGCAAGACCCTGGTGGCCATCGTCAACCTGCCTCCCCGGAAGATGATGGGCCAGGAGAGCCAGGGTATGCTCATCTCCGCCGTCCACACCGAAAAGGGGGAGGAGTGCCTGCACCTGCTGATGGTGGATGACGCCATCCCCGCCGGGGCCAAACTGTGCTGAGAACTATCCATGGCAGGAGGGACCATGGGCAGTTCTCCAGGCGGGCGCCGGCTTGGCCCGCCGCAGGTCTGCTCCAGACAGAACAGGTTTTGAGAAAACGAGAAAGAAGAGTGGAATTATGAAACGGTTGATATCCTCTCTCCTGGCATTGGTGGTTTTGCTATCCTTGACCGCCTGCTCCCTGAATTTCAGCTTTGAGTTCAAGGGCAATCAGGTAATTGAACCCGACAGCGACGGCGTAGCTGCGGGATACGCTGGCGACACCCTGCGCACCGCCTTTTTTGACATGACGGTGGAAAACCCCCAATTCTGTACGGAATTCGACGGTCTGATTCCGGACGAGGGGTATAAATTTCTCACCGCCGACCTCACCCTATACAACTATACTGCGGACGACCAGCCCATGTACGACGATGATTTCAATGTTCTGTGGACCGTCGGCGAGGGGGAGGACATGGATTTTGACGGGGACTACCCGCTGTATGAGGAGGTTCGGGACAAAAACGGCAATTCCTCCTACACCACCAAGTCCGACAAGCAGATGCCGGTGGAATTCACCCTGACCGTGCGGGAGACCCGGACGGAACTGCTGCTGTTCCAGGTGCCGGAGGAGATTCAGGAGTTCTACATCGCCTTCCAGGAACTGGTCGACGACGGCACGGAAGAGGGGCAGTGGGGCGACGTATTCTACGTCCAGGTGGCACCATGAGCATGACTTTGTTTGACACCCATGCGCACTATGACGCCCGGCAGTTCGACTCCGACCGGGACCAGGTACTCTCCTCCCTTCCCAGCCAGGGGGTGGAACTGGTGGTCAATCCCGGCTGCGATTTGGCCAGCTCCCAAATGGCTGTGGAGCTGGCCGGGCGGCACCCTTTTGTCTACGCCGCCGTGGGGGTCCACCCGGAAGACTGCGGGGACTGGGAGAACGGGCATATTGGCCGTCTGCGGGCGCTGGCCGCCCAGCCCAAGGTAGTGGCCATCGGGGAAATCGGCCTAGACTATTATTGGCCTGAGAATCCGTCCAGGGAGCTCCAGAAACAGGTGTTCCGAGCTCAGCTGGCGCTGGCCGTGGAGTTGAACCTGCCTGTCATTGTCCATGACCGGGAGGCCCACGGGGATAGTTTGGACATCATTCGGGAGTTCCCCGGCGCGCGCGGTGTGTTTCATTGCTTCTCCGGAAGCGCCGAGATGGCCAGGGAACTGGTGAAGCTGGGTTGGATGATCTCTTTCACCGGGGTACTCACCTACAAAAACGCCCGGAAGGCAGTGGAGGCGGCCCAGGCCGTTCCATTGGAACGTATCATGATCGAGACGGACAGCCCCTATATGGCCCCAGTTCCTTATCGGGGCAAGCGGAACCACTCCGGCTATGTGGAGCTGGTCTGCCGACGGCTGGCGGAACTGAAAGGGATCACACCGGATGAATGTTCCAGGATTACCCTGGCGAATGGACGTAATTTCTTCCATATCCCGGATTGATCTGGAAGTGTCAGTAAAAAAATAGTTTTTTGTGGAAGCAGATGAAAATTTGTTCCAAAGTGTCGCCATTTTCGGTTTTTTTTCAAAGTGTGCTTGACAGTTTTTTGATGCAGTGTTATACTAACAATGGTTTTGATGTATGAACTGATTTGTGCCCGCTCTTTCGTACACGAAAGGGCGGACTTTTTTCTTCTACTTTCAAAACGAAATTTTTACAAATAAGGAGGATATAGGAAATGAACGGTACTGTGAAATGGTTCAACGCTGAAAAGGGCTATGGCTTCATCACTCCCGACGACGGCACCGAGGACGTGTTTGTCCACTTCTCCGCCATCGTGGCCGATGGCTACAAGAAGCTGCTGGAAGGCCAGAAGGTCACCTTCGAGACCGAGCCCGATCCCCGCGGCGCCAAGGGCGTGCGCGCCACCAACGTGGTCGCTCAGGCCGAGGCATAAGTTTTTGCGGAGAAGCCCGCCATTTCCTATCATAGCCTCACAAGAAAACATGAGCACCCCAACAAGGTTAATGTTTTTATGGGCTACGGAAAACGAGGCGGTGCTCACAAGTGAACAAGCGCACAGAAAACGGGCGATGTCGTCAGGACACCGCCCGCTTCTGCATTTCGGCGAACACCGCATATTTTAAAAAGACCCATTTCTATGTCCATTGCAAAAACCTCCTTCCTGGTGAAAGGTGTTAAATCAGGAACAAAAAGTTAAGTTGAGAAAAGGTGCGCTCCTTCACTTTTTCCTTGACTTAACTATTTTTATTCCCTAAACTATTTCTATCATTCGGATTTAGACATTGGGAGTATACGCAATGGGACTTCTCGGCTAGGGCTCGTTTGAAAATTGTTAACATACCCAAACGGCGGCTCTTTTTCCGCCATACTTTTCCAATTTTCCTTGGA
>ERZ808028.1241-NODE-1241-length-16105-cov-21.386199_pt1 | contig 16105 bp, 19 predicted proteins | sample MGYA00380184_ERZ808028 | MGnify/ENA primary metagenome ERZ808028 (study PRJEB31490, sample SAMN06133397) | mouse gut metagenome | isolation source: J8_1 | host: mice | place: China: Chengdu | collected 2015-05 ...
GCCGCGCTGTGGGCCGGGGACATCACCGGGTATAAGTCCCACTCTGAGGCGGACGTGGCTCTGTGTAATGCCCTGGCCTTTTGGACGAACAAAGACGCCGCCCGGATGGACAGGCTTTTCCGGCAGTCCGGCCTTATGCGTGAGAAGTGGGACAGGTCCCAGAGCGGCAGCACCTACGGGGCGCTGACAATTCAAAACGCTATCGCCACCACCGGGGCGGGCTATGACCCCCAGGCACATTTCCAGCGCAAGGCGGAGAAGATCACCACACAGACGGGCGCCGTCAAGCTGGCAGACCTTCACCCTGAAAAAAGCGACCGCTACGGCTGGCACGACATAGGCAACGGTTATTTGTTCGCTGACTGGTACAAAGACCGCGCCCGCTATGTGCCGGAGCGGAAAAAGTGGTTTATTTACAATGGCAAGGTATGGGAACCGGACACCGGCAATCTGCGGGCTATGGAGCTATGCAAAAAGCTGGCGGACGAGCTGGCCGTCTATGCCCTGTCCATTCCAGATGAACGGCAGCGGAATGACTACCTGGATTTTGTGCGCCATTGGCAGCGCCGGAACTATCGGGAAACTGTGCTGAAGGATGCGGCCAGCGTATACCCGGTGAAACTGGCGGACTTCGACAAAGACCCGTTTTTGTTCAACTGCCTAAATGGTACGCTGGACTTGCGAAACGGCAATTTCCGGCCCCATTCCCCGGCGGATATGCTGTCAAAGCTGTCCGGCGTGAAGTATGACCCTGCGGCCCGTTGTGAACGATGGAAACGGCACATTTATGAAGTCATGGAGGGGAGCGCGGGCAAGGCCCTGTTTCTGCAAAAGGCTATGGGCTACGGCCTGACCGGGGACACCCGGCACGAATGTTTCTTTATCCTCTATGGCCCTACCAGCCGCAACGGGAAGGGCGTCACGATGGAAACCTATATGAACCTGATGGGGGACTATGGGCGCACAGCGAGGCCGGACAGCATAGCGCAGAAACAGACCGCCAACGGCAGCGGCCCCAGCGAGGATATAGCGCGGCTGGTCGGGGCGCGATTTGTCAATATCAGTGAGCCTGATAAAAAATTGGTGCTGTCCAGCGCCCTTGTAAAGACCCTGACCGGCAATGACACCATAACGGCCCGGTTTTTGAATGAAAACAGCTTTGAATATCGCCCACAATTCAAGCTGTTTATCAACACCAACCATTTGCCGACCTGTACGGACGTAACCTTGTTTTCGTCTGATCGGGTGAAGATCATCCCCTTTGAGCGGCACTTTTCAGAGGGGGAGCGGGACACCGGCCTAAAAGCGGAGTTGGCCCGCCCAGAGAATTTGAGCGGTATTTTGAATTGGTGCTTTGAGGGCTTACGCATGATCGAGGAAACCGGCTTTGACGCCCCGGAGGAAGTGGTGGAGGCTACCGCCGAATACCGCAAGAGCAGCGACAAAATAGGGCGGTTTGTAGATGAAGAAATGGAGCCGGAACCGCTGGCAGAAACCAGGACGGGGGAGATTTACCCCCGGTATAAGGCATGGTGTGAGCGCAACGGATTTTTCCCCGAAAATGCGGCCAACTTCAAATCTTCGCTTGCGAATATCGCCACAGTGACAAAGCGCAGACCGAGCGGGAGCGGCAGGAGCGCAAGCCCGGTTAGCTTGCTTTTGGGGTATCGGTTTAGAGCCGGTTGACGGGGTGTGTATCGGCGTGTAGCGGGATTTTATAGCGGTAAAAATTTTCTATAGAATCGCGAGAGGGCCTAAAAAAGCCGCTACACCCCGCTACACATACCCCGAAACCGTTGCGGCGCAAGGTTTTCGCGATTGTGGGCATTGAAAGGACGTGATACAGATGGGCGGCAGATCGTCACAGAAAAAGGGGCGCGGCGGAGAGTTGGAAATTTGCCGCATATTCCAGGCCCACGGCATAAGAGCGGAGCCTGGGAAACCTGTTTCTTTCGGAGAAACGCCGGACGTGCTGAACATTCCCGGCGTACACCCGGAAATCAAGAGGGTGGAGCGGTTGAACGTGTCGGAGGCTATGGCCCAGGCGGTGAGGGACAGCGAAAAATTCAAGGACGGGATGCCCGTATTGTTCCACCGGCGCAACCGGCAAGGCTGGCTTTGTACAATGCGCCTGGAGGACTGGCTGGGCCTATATTTGGCCGTAGAGCGGCAAAAATCGGCGGAAAGCGGAAAGGAGGTATAGAGTGACACCAAGCAAGGAAAAGGCATTAGCGGCCCTCTTGACCTGTACCACAAAGCAGCAAGCGGCGGAAAAAGCTGGAATTTCTCCGCGCACCCTGCGGAGCTATCTGGCAGATGCAGAATTTCAAGAGGAATACAAAAAAGCGTTTTCCGGCCTGATAACGGACGTGACCCGGCAGGCCCAGCAATCCCTATCCCCGGCATTGTCTGTGCTGCGGGGTATTGTCGAGGATGACAGCGAGGACGCCAAAGTGAGAGTAACGGCGGCGCGGAGTCTGTTAGAATACGGCTTGCGGCTTACAGAGATCACCGACATTCTGCGGGATTTAGAGGGGGCGGAAAATGTACTATGACGGTTTGAAAAGCCGTATCCGGGCGGTGAAAGCTGCCAGAGAGCGACAGCGGGCGGGGCTGGCCGTTCTGGACACCCTGGACGTAACCGACCACATAGCCCCGGTATATCTCCCGCTCCATGCAGACATAGAGGCCCAAGCCCACACGGTCTATAACCTTCCCGGCGGGCGGGGGAGCTGCAAAAGCTCCTTCGTCAGCCTGGAGATCGTCAACGGCATTATGAAAGACCCCACGGGCAACAGCAGCGCCATAGTGTTCCGCCTTGTGGCCGGGACGATGCGGGAGAGCGTTTTTAATCAAATCGCGTGGGCCATTGATACCCTGGGCGTCAATCACCTATGGAAAAGCCGGTTTTCCCCTATGAGCTACACATACACGCCAACGGGGGCGCAGATCGTCTTTAGAGGGCTGGACGATGCCTCTAAATTGAAATCTATCAAACCGGCGCGGGGCGTGTTTCGCTATGTTTGGTTTGAGGAATTTTCAGAACTGCCCGGCCCGAACTTCTTGCGGAATGTGATGCAGAGCGTCCAGCGCGGCGGGGACAGCTTTACCGTGTTCCGCTCCTTCAATCCGCCGATCAGCCGGAACAACTGGGCCAATATATTCATAGCGGAGCCGGACGAGCGGGCCATAACTCTACTGACGAACTACACTATGATACCCCCGGCATGGCTGGGCGATTCATTCATTTACGAGGCGGAGCGGCTGCGGGAGATTAACCCCACGGCGTACTTGCACGAATACATGGGCGAACCGACCGGCACCGGCGGCGAGGTATTCCCAAACCTGGAGATCAGGGAGATCACCGATGCGGAGATCATCAACATGGGCTATGTCTACCAGGGGGTTGACTTCGGCTTTTCGGCAGACCCGGCGGCGTTTGTCCGCGTGGCCTATGAGAGAAAGACGGACACCATTTATTTTCTTGATGAAATTGTCAAGCGCGGCATGAGTAACCGGCAGCTTGCGGAGGCCATCAAAGAAAAGGGCTATGACGTGACAGAGGAACCGGGGGTGTATCTTTTCGGGGAGTATGGCCCCAGGCGGGCGCTTGTGACTTGCGATTGTGCGGAACCGAAAAGCATTTCAGACTTGCGCGATTATGGGATAAAGGCCATTGATTGCCACAAAGAGCCTGGATGCGTGGAGTATCGCACAAAATGGCTACAACACCGGCGAATAGTGATAGACCCGGCACGGACGCCGAACGCGCACCTGGAGTTTGTGGCCTATTCCTATGACACAGACAAGGACGGCAACATTCTGGCCCGTCTGCCCGATAAGGACAACCACACAATCGACGCCGCCGCTTATGCCCTTGATACGCTGATTTATTATAAGCGCGGACTATCCGCGTAGAAAGGAGAGAAACGCTTGACCTATATGGAGATCCATTGCGGGAGCTGCGAAAGGGTCTGGAGGGTGGAGATCAGCGACAATTACCACCAGGACACCGCCCGGACGTGTCCACGATGCGGCGCACATATTGACCGGCAGACCTGGGATAAACAGGTATTGCCCGCCCTGGGAGCCGTCCACGATGCTAATTTTGAGCTGGCCAGGGACGCCACAGGGTACAAGGACGGAAAGCCATTCACCATCAACGTACTATCCGGCACAGAGCCGGGGAAAGGATGAAACAAAAATGAGTAGATTTAACGACTGTGCAAAGAAGATTGATGAGCTTGCCAAAAAAGCCTTTGCGGAATACGAGGCGGCGAAGAGCACATTCGAAAAAGCCGAAAACGTACAAAAAGAGTTTTCGCAGCGGATTGGCAGGACGATGAGCGTTGAACAGGAGGCCAGACGTTCCCGCGCCCACGCTGACTATCTGGAGGCCCAAGAGAAGATGAACCAGGTAAAACGCGATATGGACGCTTACACCGATACTGTTGCCGCGATCCGGCGGGAGCTGGCCCAGCAGATTGACGCCTCTTTCGTCGTTGACCCGGCCCAGGTGGACACAGCCGCGCTGGAGCTGCTGAAATCCGGCATTTGTGGGGCTGCTGACTTTGAAAAGCTGATGCACGATGCAACCAGAGCTTCAAACGCAACCATGATCCGGTTGATTGCCAGCTATGCGGCCCAGGCAGCGGACGGCCTGAAAGAAAGTGATGGGCGCATTTCCTACGACCGCCGCGATGAGTTTTCACGGCTGAACGCCGTGGGCCAACAGGGCACGGCCTATACTTCCAGGGCGAAATTGCAGGAGTTTGACGCACTGGCCGATGTTTTCCGGCGCACAATGCGGAACCCCAGCATGATTGCCCATTGGGAGGAGTTAACGGCGGGCGCTATCGAGGCGTTTTAACGGCCCGTAGAGCACCACCCGCTCGAAAGAGTGGGATTATACCACACACACGCAGAAACGTCGTAGAGGGGCCTTAAAACGGCAAAGAGAGGGGCCGGGGAACACTCCCCGGCCCCTGTGCTGTCACTCGATAACCAAATCTTCTACCACAACCCCCAGTGCCTCCAGCTTTGCCTTTGCCTTGCGGAGCTGGTTGTTGACCTCCTTCTCCTTGTCCGCCGCTTGCTTGATGCGGAGCAAGTCCGTGTAGACGTCGATCATGTTTGTGGCCTGTTCCTTCTCTGTCATAACTTCAACCTCCTGCATTTTGTTGACCTCCTTCTGTGTCTTGCTCTCCGATACAGTCAAGAACATAGTCTTTCAAGACAGTATTGGATGTTTGGCCGCGTTCAGCACAATAGGACTTAAAGGCTTCCGCTTGTGTTCTCTTAACTTTACAGGCAAGTGTAGCCATGTTCTCACTGTCCCATTTTGCATTGGCCTTTTTCTTTGCCTCTGAAACCGCCAAAATTTCACCTCCTTTTTCACTATCCGTATTATAGCATAGAACAACAAGCACTGTCAACCGTGTATTATAGCCAAAATTACACGGTAAACATTGTATATTATGCCAATAGACATACACGGTAAACAGTGCTATACTTATCATTGTCAGGAGGGAACAGCACCGGCGAAGGTGGACGGGTAACAGCAAGAACACCACATAAGAGCGGGAGCGGATTCGGTAAGTCGGCCCTGTGAGGCGCACGAAAAGTGACAAGTAGCCACCCGCCGCCGGTGCAGCCCCCACAAATCAAAAAGGAGGCACACACAATGAGTATCGACATGATGAACGCGAAAGTCAAGGAGCTGCGGGAGCTGAAACGGATGCAGGACGAGCTGGCGGCGGAGATCGAGGCCATTCAGGACGAGATCAAGGCCCACATGACCTCCCAGGACGCCGACACGCTGACCGGCATTGACTGGAAGATCACCTGGAAGGCCGTCACCAGCAACCGACTGGCCACCACGGCGCTGAAGAAGGCCATGCCCGATGTGGCCGCGCAGTACACCAAGACCACCACCGCCCGCCGCTTTGTGCTGGCATGAGAGAGGGCCGCATACCTCACAGCCTGGACAGCGTAGAGAGGTAAGCAGCCCCCACCAACACCCGCAAGGGGGCCGGTAGTCCTATTATACCGGCCTCCCGCTCGAAAATCAAGGAGGGTTTGCAAGATGTATTTCTTCGGACAAAACGCAGTAAAGAAACTGCTGGGCCTGTTAGGAACTGCTGACGCGCTGGAGGCTGTCGGCGGAGAGAAGGACAACCGGCTGGCGGTACTGGAGTATGATGATGTGTGCCTGATGGACACCACGACCACCGACTACAACGGGCGCGTGTGCCTTGTGAAGGCCCCCGGCGATAAGGGATCGTTTTTTCGGAGGCTTTTCATTGACGGAGATACCGCTATCATGTGCCACGTCACAGACGGGAACGAGCTTAAGCGTTGCACCCTGGAAGAATTGGAGATTCACGGCGTAGTTACCGCCATTGTGCGTAAGCTGGAGGCCGAGGAGCAGCCGGATCAAACAATGTGGGCTGAGTTTGAGGACAAATACCCCAGAGACCCGCTTATTAACTACTATCCCATGAATTGGGATTATGCTCTTGCTGCAAGGCGGCATTGGCGCGGAGACGCGGGGGCCTGTTTCTGGTCTGGGTATCAGTACGGCTTTGCCCAGGGACGCAGGGCGGAGCGCAACGGGAAACGGCGCGAGCGCAGAAAGAGGGTGAAAGAGCATGAATAAAGACCACACTCAGGCACAGATCACCCGGCAGCGCAACAAAGAGGCCAGGGCAGCAGCGAGAGCGGAGCGGGAGGCCCAGGAAAAGGCGGACAAGGCCCTTGTACTGGAGGCATTACGGGCCGTTCTGAAAGACCCGGAGGCTACCGCAGAACAGCGCTTTTTCGCCGTGGCCGTCCTGGACAGCATGGGGCATTACGGTTTTGTCCCCTATGACGTGAAACACCCTGGGAAGGACAGCAGCGAATTGATAGCGGAATTTGCGCGAAAACTGGAGGCATACCAGGGGAAGGACAAATAAGCACTGACACAGGGCCGGGGATATGTGCGCCCCGGCCCGCTTTTTATGCCCTTCGTGCGCCAAATGTGCGCCAAGATTTTTTGATATGGCCTATTTTGGGCTTGTAAAGTTTGATTTGAGCGCATAACAGAGAGAAACAGCAATTATTTTTGTGCAATATTGCGGGTTGTAATGTTTGCCCAGAGAACACCATGCAGCTCCAAAAAGCCAAGAACTGGGTGGCGCAGATTAAGGGGACTGCGGTCACCATCGACCCTGCACAGGCGGCGGAGTTTTTGGGGAACGCAGACGTTGACGCAAACGACTCCACGAAGATCACCCCGCGTCCCGACCTGTCGTCCACCGATTTTAAGGACAAGTGGCTGATTGTCAATTACTCCGACCTAAACGGAGAAACCAGCGGCGGCTATGTGGCTATCCACTTGATAAACGCGCTTAACATCGACGGCTTCTCCGGCACGTTTACAAAGGAGGGCAACGGGCAGTTTGCTTATACCCTCCAGGCGTACTACGACATGGACGACATGGACACCGTGCCCTTTGAAATCTACATCAAGGCCGGGACGGCGGAAAGTGAGGTTGGCGGCTGATGAACGAAGTCAAAAACGAAGATAAGGCCGAAGTCAAGCAGGAAAAGCCTCGCATGAAAACGCTTGCAAACTGCTCACCTGTTGAATTCCTGCGGCAGACCAACAAAATCCGCCACGCCTCCGCCGCGTTTATGAAAGAGACCGGCGCTCTGGAACTGCGCAAGCGCCGCCCTGAGCTGACCGGAAAGGAGACGGACGCAGAGAAAAAGGCCGCGCTGGACAAGCAGGCGCGGAAGAACCTGAGCGATATGGCGGACCTCCTCATGGATACCAACGCCGAAAAGACGGCGGAGTTGCTGGGGATGCTCTGTTTCATGGAGCCGGAAGACGTTGTGACGGCAAAGGGCATCGACTTTTTGACCCCCGCCATTGAGATTATGAGCAGCCGCCCGGTAATTGATTTTTTGTTATCGTTGGCGAAATTGGAGCAGACGATTATGGACGCCTGATTTCGTCAATCCGGCTTGACCTGCTTGACGTGTTCGGCGTGGATTACATTGCCCAGCACGTTGTACAGGCCTATCAACAGAAACAGAAAGAATTTGCTTACCGCGCTTATGTGTCCGACGCGCTGAAGCTGATAGGCGAAAACACGGCGAAGTATGCCGGCGGAAGCCATTTGACAAAGCGGTGGGCGGACATTGCAATGCAAAAACCCGCTGACACGCGCACGGGCGCGGAGATTGCACGAGACGTAATAAAAGCGGCTGGATTGGTGGTGATTTAGTGAATGACAGGAATTTATTGCATTGAGAATCAAAAGAATGGCAAAAAGTACATTGGTCAAGCGGCAGATATTGAAAGCCGGTGGAAATTTCATAAATCTCGGTTGCGAAACGGAAATCATTCTAACGAACACTTGCAAAGAGCGTGGGACAAATACGGAGAACATTCCTTTTCGTTTTATGTAATCGAACTGTGCGATAAATCCTCTCTATCGGAAAGAGAAATTCATTATATATCATCGCTCGGAACCTATGATAACGGGTACAACATGACCTTGGGCGGAGAAGGAACGCGTGGATTTTTCCATACCGACGAATACAAAGAACATATGCGGGAACTTTTCACCGGACGGACATTTTCTGATGAAACTTTGCAGAAAATGAGCAATGCAAAGCGAGGAAAGCCAGCTCCATACAAAAGCGAAGAAGCAAAAATAGCAGCCCACAAAAAGACTGCTGAAAAATTAAAAGGCAGAAAGTTTACAGATGAACATAGGAAAAAACTGTCAAAAGCTAAAGAAGGCAAATCTACATGGAATAAAGGAATGAAATTTCCTCCAGAAGTTCACCCGATGTATGGAAAACACTTATCTGAATCCGCAAAACAAAAAATTTCTGCCGCAAACAAGGGGAGAATTCGTGCTGAACAAGAACGGCTTTCGTGCGCTAAAAAGGTTTTGTGCGTTGATACGAACGAACTTTTCCCTTCTATTACTGATGCGGCAAAAAGATATGGAGTATCGATTCACGCAATTTCAAACGCACTGAGAGGAAAAAGCAATACCTGCAAAGGCCTACACTGGGAATATGCGGAAGGAGGCGGTCTGTCCTAATGGACGTATTTTAGTTTATTTGCCCGCATAGGGCTGGACACAAGCGAATATGAAACTGGCCTGGATAGCGCAGGCGGGAAAATTCACAGTTTCGGCGAGAAGCTAAAAAGCGGCCTTGCCACAGCCGCAAAGATTGGCGCAGGAGCTCTGACTGCCGCAAGCGCCGCTGTTGGCGCTCTGACCAAGCAATCTCTTGACGGCTACGCCGAATATGAGCAGCTTGTAGGCGGTGTGGAAACGCTGTTTAAAAACAGCGCGGGCATTGTAATGGGGTATGCGGAAAACGCTTATAAAACCGCTGGACTGTCCGCCAACGAGTACATGGAGACGGTAACTTCCTTCTCTGCGTCCCTTTTGCAAAGCCTGGGGGGAGATACAGAGGCGGCGGCACAGTATGCCGACATGGCAATCACTGATATGTCAGACAACGCCAACAAAATGGGGACCGCTATGGACTCCATTCAGAATGCCTATCAGGGTTTTGCCAAGCAAAACTTTACCATGCTGGACAACCTCAAGCTTGGCTACGGCGGCACAAAAGAGGAGATGCAACGACTTTTAGAGGACGCCGAAAAGCTGTCTGGCATTGAGTATGACATTTCATCTTATGCGGACATAGTAGACGCTATCCACGTTGTCCAAACAGAAATGGGCATTACCGGCACTACGGCGGCGGAGGCGGCATCCACGATCCAGGGCAGTGTATCCGCCGCAAAGTCCGCGTGGGAAAACCTTGTGGCCGGAATCGGGAATGAAAACGCAGACCTCGATACCCTGATTGGAAATTTTGTTGATAGCGTTGGAACAGCCGGAGAAAATATTATCCCCCGAGTGGAACAAATTTTGGTCGGAATGGGGGCTGCGGTTCAAAAACTGGCTCCCATGATTGGAGAGCAGCTTCCTCCGCTGATTCAAGCGGTTTTGCCGTCCCTGCTGTCCGCGGGCGGCGAATTGCTGGGCGGTTTGGCAAACGGAATTGTGACAGCGGCCCCGGCTTTGATTGAGACGGGAGTACCAATGATCGCGTCTCTGATTTCCGGGCTTTCCGCCGCTCTGCCAAGCATTGGGTCTTCTGCTGTCGAAATTATCACAACACTTGCAAACGGGGTTTCTGAGCAGTTGCCCGTGTTGGTGCCAACAGCAATCAGCGCAATCTTGCAACTGGCAGATACGCTGACCGACCCAGATAATCTGAGCAATATCGTAGATTCTGCACTTCAGCTTATCACGTCGCTGGCAGACGGAATCATTAATGCGTTACCAACTCTAATCGAAAAAGCGCCGGAGATAATTGCAAATCTTGTAAGCGCAATCGTTGAGAATGCGCCGAAGCTGGGTCAGGCAGCGCTTGAGCTTGTAGTTAAGCTGGCCTTTGGAATCATCGAGAACCTCCCAAAAATTGGAGAGGCTGCGCTGGAAATTATAAACACGCTAATTGATGAAGTTGGGGCGCAATGGGAAAACGTTAAAAATATCGGCATGGATATCATCCGATGGGTTGGCGATGGCGTTAGCGGTCTGATTGATGACGCGCTCGAGTGGGGCGGGGACCTAATTCAAAACTTCGTAGATGGTATTTTGGGCGGAATCGAATGGGTAAAAGGCGCTGTAACAAACGTTGCAGATTCCGTTCGGGAGTTCCTGGGCTTTTCTGAGCCAGAAAAGGGTCCGCTGTCCAATTTCCACACCTATGCGCCGGATATGATGCAGTTATTTGCGCAGGGGATTACAGACAACGCGGGATTGATTGAGGATTCGTTCAACAAGGCTCTTGATTTTAAGCGAAACATGGATTTTGGTACTGCAAGAGTTGGTTTTGAATCGTCCGTCATGGGCGCACCAATCGCCGCAGCGGTCAACGCCATTTCCAGCATGGTAAGCAGCATAAGCGACAGGCCCACAACGTACCAGCTGGTCACCCCGGACGGGAAAGTGCTGGCGGAGTATATGGCGGACCCGCTGGTGGACCACATGAACGCCAACGGAACGCCCATTGTGAATCCAATCTCGTGAGGTGAGGAACATGACGCAGCTGATTCTGGATGTGGACGGCCTGGGGGTGGCGCTGCCCGAGAGCCGGACGGGCGGGTATCAGGCCAGCCTTGACCCGCTAAGCGTAGACGTTCAAATGATCTCCGGGCGCATGGTGCGGGAGCTGCGGGGGAGCGTGTGGAATATCTCATATCAGTATGGATATTTCAACGAGAGTATGAAGGATTTGGTAATTAAGGTCTGCGAAAAGGGGAAAAAGCAGCCAATACTTTGCAGTTTTCTTGTGCAAGACGGGAGCGGAACCATGAAGCAGTCAAAATTCTTTGTCACCTCGTTTACCCGCCCGAAATTTATGTGGAGCACACAACTAATAGGTGGTGGAGAAACTGCCGTTGCTCTTTGGGCGGATTACCCATTGGGGTTACGCGAGGTGAAGCCCAGTGATTAAGTCCAGCGAAGCCTATGAACAGGCGGTGACGGCGGACGCCCGGCGGGTGTACGTCAAGGCCGTGGTGGACATCATCGACCCGGATATGGTCCGCGGGACCATCACCAGCAGCGGGCAGGACGCGGACGTCTCCCGCCTGCCCCAGATTTGGAACCATGAGTTCTCTCACACGGCCAACTACGCCGCGCTGGAGCCCAACCGCTGGATTTTGGACGGCTATACGGAGCTTCTGCCGGAGGAGCAGCCGGAGTGGGAGGCGGGGCTGGTGGGCGCGCCGCTGTCCGGGGCGGACGGAGCGTTTCCCACCCCTCAGTTTGCCCAGATCACCTTCTCCAGCACGCATATTTTACAGGCCTGCTCCATTGCCTTTTCGGACGATGCGGAGGACGGGGTGGGGGAGGAGTTCACCGTGGAGATATCCTCCCAGGGTGTGACCTACTTCACCCGGGAGGTGAAGGGGAACACCCAGGCGCTGGTGACGCTGATGGGCTTTCGGGTGTACTACCCGGACACGCTGCGGGTGACGGTGACCAAGTGGTCCCTGCCGGGGCGGCGGATGCGGATTCTGGAGCTGGTCCCCGGCATCTACGAGACCTGGATGGGCGACGAGATGGAGCAGTTCCAGGTGAAGATGCAGGGGGATGTGTCCTGCCTCACCCTGCCCTACGGCACCGCCTCCATCCGCATGGACAACCAGGACCGGCGGTTTGAGCCGCGAAACAAGGACGGCGTGTTCCTCATGATTGAGGAGCGGCAGGGGATTGAGCTGTACATGGGCGTGGGGCTGCCCAGCGGAAAGATTGAGTGGAAGATGCTGGGGGTGTTTTACCAGCACGGGGACGGCTGGAAGACCGGCGACAACGACGTAACCATGAAGTGGGACCTGGTGGACATTGTGGGGCTTCTGGCCCGGCGGCGGTATATCCCCAGGGGCTCGACGCCAAAGACGCTGGGCGGGTGGATTGCGGCGCTGGCGGGGCAGCTGGGCCGGAACTTCGCCAAGCGCTACAAGGTGGACCCGGACTACGCGGACAAGCCTGTCACGCCGCCCGGCAGCGTCAGCGGCCTGAACTGCGGCGATATCCTGCGCTATGTGTGCATGGCCACCCAGACCTGGCCCCGGGCGGACGCCTCCACGGGCTATTTGACGGCGGAGCCGCTGTGGAACCAGGGGAACAAAATCACCCTGGACAACATGGAGGTTTACCCGGTGATGACGGCAAACCCCGGTGTGTCCAGCGTCACCATCAACGACTATACCGCGCTGGTGACGGACTCCACGTCCAGCGACACGGTTTCGGTGACCAATCCGTTTATCTCCACCATGGAGCAGCGCACGGCGGCGGCCCGCGCCATTCTCAGCACAAAGGGCGGGGACCGCTTCGAGCTGACCGGGCGGGGGGACCCGTCCAACGAAATCGGGGACGTGGACACCATCTGGCTGGACAACGGCAGCGCCGCCACCGCCCGGCGAATCATGCAGGAGCTGTCCTTTTCCGGCGGCGTGCTGAAAAGCTGCAAAAGCGTGCTTATCCGGGGCGACGGCATCTTCCAGTACGCCAAGCGGGTGCAGTTTTTGTACAACGGGACGTTCACGGTGCCGGAGGGCGTGTGGCGGCTGCGGATAATCCTGGTGGGCGCGGGGGGCAACGGGCAAAAGGGAGACGACGGAATCTATTTCGACTGGACCTCGTGGATGGGACAGCTGCTCTATCCGCCGCCTCCCGGCTCAGAAAAGCTTGGCCCCGGAAATAACGGAGCTGGTGGAAAGATATTTGAGACCATCATCGACGTAAACCCCGGCCAGGTATTTGATGTCACGGTGGGTGTCTCTGGGTCGATACATCTTCACAGTACCTTTGGCCCCTTCTCCAGCGCCAACGGAAAGTACTATCCCAACGGCTTCACCGACGTGGCCAGCGGGGAGAGCTTTGGGCGCACCGGGGTTATGGGAGCAAAGCCCGGTTCTGGAGACGGGGGCATTGGCGGAGAGGCGGGAGAGTGGGGCCGCACCCACACCGGGCGGAAATTTATTGAGGACCCGCCCGGGTCCGGCAGGGGGTACTGGTCTGAGCTGTCCACCACCATAGAATCGCACCCCACAAAGGGCGAGGAGGGAGCCCCCGGAGCGTCCGGCAGCGTCATCATCTACTACGAGGAACCGCCGGAGGAGGTGGAGGAGTGAACATCCTGGACACGCTGATTACCGACCGGGAGCAGAGGGACATCGACCGGGCCAGGGTCCTGGCCGCCCGCGGCTACGACAACCTTTCCGTGGCGGAGCGGGAGGAGTGGGACCGGGGGCTGAAGGGCGCGTACAACGCCGTCGATCTGAATCGGGTGGTGGACGCGCTGGAATATCTGACGCAGCGCATGGCGGACGCCGAAACGGCGGCGGACTACGCGCCGGTGCTCATCCCACACAAAACGCCGGAGGCCTTTGACGCCAACGGAAACGTCACCCAGTGGCGCGAGTGGAGTGACAAAACCTGGATGGACTATGACAAGCCCCGTCTGCCCCAGTGGTCCGCCCACCTGGACAATATCGTCAAGCTGTGGAAACAGACCCAGACCATTTCCGCCGTGATTGCGCCGGCGTGGGACCCTGAGGGAAAGGGGTATCTCTACATCACCGCAACCATGGACGCCGGCCAGCCCTGCCAAATTACCCAGTCCAACGGCCTGCTTGAGCTGACGGTGGAGGTTGTGTGCGACCCGGACCAGGTGCTGGCGCAGAGCGATGTGTGGACGGCGGAGCGGGCAGAAACCGGGTGGCTGGCGACGTACCGTTACCCCGGCGGGCCGTACCCGGACATACAGGATGCGCTGTCCGCACTGACGCTGCGGTGCACGGCCCAGGACGGCGTGGTGGACGCGGTGCTGGTGTTTCGGGCGGCGCTGCGCTACGCGCCGGAGCGGGACCTGGGCCGGTGCGCGGTGCGGTGGTCCTCCATCCTCTACTGGCGGGAGCTGGAGGCGGCGTGGCCGGCCTGGGGCGCGGTGAAGGGCGCGGGGCTGAGCTGGGGGCAGGCGGCGAGAGGAGGCGGTATCGGTGGTTGACCCATCCTATTTTGTGGCTATGCTGCCGGAGGCGGCGGACGCGCTGGATTTCAAGCGGGCCAACGCCATTGAGGACAACGTGTCCCATCTGATTCAGTCCTGGCCGGTGTTTGAGACGGAGCTGGTGCGGGCGTTCATCGGCTCGCTGGACTACCTTCAGACAGATGAATCCGCCTCCCCGGCCCAGGGCGTGACGGTGCGCTTTATCCGCGTGCTCCCCCGGCTGCTGGTGCTTCTCACCGGGGAGGGCCTGGAACACATCACATGGAGCGGGGAGGGCTGGACGGCGCAGGAGACGGCGGACGGCCTGACGCTGAGCTACACGCTGGGCAAGCCTGTGGAGGACATTGCCACGGCGGCGCTGTCCCTGCTGGTCTTCCGGTCCGACGGCCATGCGGACCTCACCTTCACCCTTGCGGCGGAGCGGCTGGACGGCTCGCTGCGCCTGCCGGGGCAGCACGTCACCCATATGCTGTTCCGCACGGAGGGGACCTGGGGGCTGCTGCGGGCGAGGGCCAAGGTATGGAGCAATGCGCGGGCCCTGAGCTGGGGCGGCGCAGGAGAATTGAGAAAGGAGTAAGCCATGCGGCACACAGATTTTTTGAACCTGAATCTGCCGGAGGATACCGACCCGGTGGAGATAGGCGACCTGTCGGAAAATTTTGAAGCGATTGACACGTCGCTCAGCGCCGGAGGAGGAATCCCGTCCGGCGGCATCATCATTTGGTCCGGCGCTGCGGACGCGGTGCCGCCCGGTTGGGTGGTATGCGACGGGACGAATAACACACCTGACCTGCGGGACCGCTTCGTGCTGGGCGGCGGCGGGAGCAGGGCGGTGGGGAGCACAGGCGGGGCGGAGACCCACAAACTGACCACCAGCGAGATGCCGAGCCATTCACACGGGGAGAATGCCAGCACAAACTCCGGGTCAAAGCCTGCATATTCTTCGACAAGCGGAGGCTCTCCGTACGCCAATGGAATATCCATGACAAATGTGGGCAATTACAACGGTGTCGCTTACAGAACCAATACAGACAGCGTGGGCGGCAATGGAGCTCACAGCATCATGCCGCCCTATTATGTGCTGTGCTACATCATGAAAGTATGAAAAATGCGTAGAAGGAGGACAAGCCAATGAGCAAAAGAAAGTTGACCATTGATGGTGTACCCTGCGCCGCAGTGGTGCGGAGTAATGCCAACGGGGTGTACCTGGCGGTATTTGACCGGGATGAGGCAAGCATGGAGGACATCGAGGGCGTCAACTGGGCCGGGCCGGAGCTGTCCGGGCCGTGCGTGCTGCCCGATGGATACGGATTTACCCTGGAGGGGGTGAGCTACTCCCCGGCCAGCCGCCGCTACACCGCCACGCTTCAGGTGGCGCGGCAGTACCTGGGGGACGTGACGGGCTATCAGGCGCGGGTGGAGCAGCTGGAGGCGGACAACGCCGGAAAGCAGAACACCATCCGCGAGCTGGAAAACCGTCTGGCGGAGGCGGACGACA
>ERZ808028.1244-NODE-1244-length-16070-cov-4.342337_pt1 | contig 16070 bp, 13 predicted proteins | sample MGYA00380184_ERZ808028 | MGnify/ENA primary metagenome ERZ808028 (study PRJEB31490, sample SAMN06133397) | mouse gut metagenome | isolation source: J8_1 | host: mice | place: China: Chengdu | collected 2015-05 ...
CTACTACAAACACTTCATTTTTAATAACTCGATTTTCTTGATTTGTTGCATATTTTTTATAATCCTCTTCGAAATTACCTTCAAGTGTTGCTAAATAGCTAAATGGATTTGGCTTACCTAAAGGTTTCAATTCAGGATAAATATCTTCAGCGATTAGTACTTCGCTTGCAGTAACAATGTGTTTATCTTCGAATATATCTTTAATACCAATTGTATCAAATGGGACTAACGTTTCCGTACGAGGTCTCCCTGTGGCAATCGCGATATGATAGCCTGCAGCTTTTAAGTCTTCTAATAATTGCTTAATCTCAGCAACTGGTCTTAATACTACCTCATTATATATGTAACCTTTTTCCATTTCTTGTTGGCAATAAGGGCATTTTACACTCATGAATATTATCTCTCCTTTTTTAATTATATTGGAAATATAATTCTTTTAATCTTTGGTTATTAAATAAATTGGTGTCATAGAAGATGGATTATGATGCGTTCCTAGTTATAATTTAATTATCCTAGTCCTTAATTAAATTATAACTTATTTTTTAAACAGCGTCCATCAAAAAAGAATATTTTCCTTTCTAAATCATCAAATTTTGATAAGGCACAAGTGTTTAAAAATAGTAGTGGTGTTTTATAGTTTAACCTTTCATCTTATATGAATTGCCGAAAGTGAAAAAGAGTGCTATAATAGATGAGAATTTTGAGAAGAAAGAGGGCTTGTAAAGTGGTAAAAATTGATATTTTTTCAGGTTTTTTAGGTGCCGGGAAAACGACCTTAATTCAAAAGTTAATCAAAGAAGCGTTTCAAGGCGAAAAGCTTGTTTTAATTGAAAATGAATTCGGGGAAATCGGTATTGATGGCGGATTTTTAAAAGAAGCCGGAATTGAAATTACCGAAATGAATTCCGGGTGTATTTGTTGCTCTTTAGTCGGAGATTTCCAAGAGGCTTTAAAGAAAGTTTTAGAAGACATAAAGCCTGATCGTATTCTGATTGAACCATCAGGGGTCGGTAAACTATCTGATGTGATCAGTGCCGTGAAGGCAGTTGAAAAAGATACAGATGCTATTTTGAATCACTTTGTTACTATTGTTGATGTTCAAAAATGCAAAATGTATATGAAAAACTTCGGTGAATTTTTTAATGATCAGATTACATACGCTAAAACAATTATTTTAAGTAGAACACAAAATGTTTCTGAAAAGAAAATCAATGAGGTCATCGCATTATTAAAAGAAAAAAATCATGAAGCACGCATCTTAACAACACCTTGGGATACTTTAGAAACAAGTAAAATCATTGAGGCAATGGAAGCTTCATCTTTAACTTTAAGTGAAGAGCTGTTTACTCATGAACATCATCACCATCATCATGAAGAGGGCTGTACTTGCGGACATCACCATGAACACGAACACCATCATGACCATCATGCAGATGATGTCTTTGCAACTTGGGGGACTGAAACAATTAAAGTATTTATGAAAGCTGATTTAGAAGCTAAATTGAAGGAGTTAAGTGAAAGCGAGTTATACGGTGAAATTTTGCGAGCTAAAGGTATCGTTGCCGGTGAAGATACATGGTATTATTTTGACTTAGTTCCCGGTGAATATGAGATTCGTGAAGGGAAAGCTGACTACACGGGGCGTTTGTGTGTGATTGGAGCTCATCTTCATCAAGAAGAAATTGAACATTTATTTTTAGGAGAATAGTATGGTAGATATTCCGGTTTATTTGTTTACGGGTTTTTTAGAAAGCGGTAAAACAAGTTTTATATTAAATGTATTACAAGATCAGGGGTTCAGTGAAGGTGAAAAAACATTGATTATCGCTTGTGAGGAAGGCGTTGTGGAGTTTGATTCGGAAATTTTAGCGGAAATCAACTGTGATGTAGCATATATTGACAGTGAGGAAGAATTTAGCACTGAAACATTGGAAAAGTTGAATCAAAAGTATCAGCCTAAAATCGTGATGATTGAGTTTAACGGCGTTTGGTCTTTGGCAAGTGTTCTTGATAAAATTGAATTTCCTGAAAATTGGGCTTTAGCTCAAATCGTTTCAACTATTGATGCGAGTACATTTAGTAATTACCTATCTAATATGCGTTCTATTATCTATGAACAATTAGTCGATTCGGAGATGGTTGTTTTTAATCGTTGCAGTGAGAAAACTAAAAAGTCATTTCTTCGTGCCAATATTAAAGCCATTAACCGTAATGCTCAAATCATTTATGAATCTATCGACGGTTCGGTTAATACGTTGCCGGAAGATGAATTGCCATTTGATCTGGATGCACCTTTGATTAAAATCAGCGATGATGATTTTGGCTTATGGTATATGGACGCTTTAGAACACCCAAGTAAGTATGTTGGGAAAATGGTCGAAGTTAAAGGAAAAGCATTTGAACCTGTTGATGACAGCTTGGCTAATTGTGCAATTGTTTTAGGAAGATATGCTATGGTTTGTTGCGCCGATGATACGCAACCTATCGGATTTTTGACTTATTGGGAATATGCTAACCAACTTTATGAAGAAGAATGGGTGCAAGTTGTGGCACGTATGGATAAAATATTTGATGATGACTATCAAAAAGAAGTACCTATTCTAAAAGTTGAATCATTAAAGGTTGTGCCTATGATGACAGATGAACTTGTTTATTTCAATTAAATGTTTCATTAAAAAAGAGCTATATAGAAATGAATTGCCATTATTGGCGTTTCACTTCAAACATAGCTCTTTTAATAATCTGTGTGATAAGGATTATCAATCAGTGAAGTTGTATGTTGATTGAGGTATTGAGAGAATTGTTCGATAACTTTTGGTCGGAAAAAGAAAGTGCCGGATAAACTAGTTTGGAAATCATTAGGGATAAAAATGCGATTGAGGTGGTTATCATTTCCTTGACCTGCCTTTTTAGTGGCTAAAGTCCCATATTCCTCATCAAAATAATAGTGCATTTCACAACCGTCATAATAACCTAAACAATGACGATAAAGACAGTTTCTGTTTTCGATTCCTTCCATGAGTCTTAAAATACCATCTATACCGATTGTTTCGAACACATATTTTGTGTGTGTTCCCGGAAAGCCATTGAGGGCTTCAATCGCAAAGAAACTTTCGATGACAAAACAAGGCTCTTGAACTTTTTGATACGCTGCTTTTGCTTTTCTGGTCACCGTATCTTGCAAGTCAATACTTATTTCATTTGTTTCTAGGCTCGAATATTGAATGACAGATATCTTTTGGGTATCTAAATAACGCTTAGCATTTTGATAATTAGTTTCATTATGCGTAACAAACACAATACGTTTCATAGTGTTCCCTCCCTTTAATTTTATTGTACATCTTTTATGATGAAACCGCAACCAAAACAATGGAAAAAACCAATGGTCTAAAGTAGAAGGAAATAATAGCCTTTGCTATACGATTTTTAGTGTTGTCGGTTATCTTTTTTATCGCTTGCCAAATTGAAATATGTTATAATGATAAAAATAGGAAGGAAGATATGTATGTTGATTGACGGGAAAAAAGTTTCTAATAAAATAAAAGCTGAATTAAAAGCTGAGATAGATATATTAAAACAAACTGGTCGTGCCCCAAAACTTGCAGTTGTTTTAGTAGGTGAAGATCCTGCAAGTAAAGTTTATGTCCGCCAAAAAGAGAAAGCTTGTGAGGCTATCGGGATTGAAAACTTGTTGATTAGAAAAGAAGCCTCTTTAAGTGAAGAAGATTTATTGGCTTTAATTGATGAATTAAATAATGATGATGGTGTTGATGGTATTTTAGTTCAATCACCGTTACCTAACCATATTGATGAAATGCGAGTGATTGAAGCTATTTCACCATTAAAAGATGTTGATGGGTTTCACCCGGAAAGTATTGCCAGTCTGTTTTTAAATCGAGATGGTTTTGTATCTTGCACACCGGCAGGTGTAATGGCTTTATTAGATGATATACATTATGATTTGAGTGGTAAAGAGGTCGTTGTTGTCGGTAGAAGTCACAATGTCGGTAAACCTTTGGCTTTATTGGCTCTAGCTAGAAATGCGACAGTAACACTTGCTCATTCTAAAACCAAGGACTTAGATAAAGTATGTCAAAGAGCTGATGTTTTAATTGCAGCTGCGGGAAAAGCTAAGCTCATAGATGAACATTTTGTCAAGAAAGGTGCGGTTGTTATTGATGTAGGCATAACCCGTTTAGATAATGGTAAATTATGCGGTGATGTGGATTTTGAAAAGGTAGAGCCAATTGCCAGTGCGATTACACCTGTACCGGGAGGTGTCGGACCGATGACCGTTGCACTTTTAATGAAAAATACAGTTAAGGCGTATAAGAAGGGGCTGAAAAAATAATGGAATACCATTTACATGACATCGTAGAAATGAAAAAGCAACATCCTTGTAAGAAGTCAACCCAATGGGAAATTGTGCGTATGGGAGCGGATATTAAAGTTAAGTGTTTAGGCTGTGGGGCAGTGATTATGTTTACACGTCAGGATTTCAATAAACGCTTAAAGAAAATAGTAAAAGTTTATGACGGAGAAGCTTAGGGCTATCCGTTTTTTCATTTTGTAAAAATATCATCTTTTCATCAAAAAAATGGAGTATAATAACTAATTAGAGGGAGGAAGAATTATGTTTAAACAAGTCGATTTAACGAAAGACCCAATTTTAAAGGCATTGCTTATCTTTGCATTACCAATGTTTTTCAGTTCTGTTTTTCAGGCACTTTACAATACAATGGATACGATGATTGTAGGGAATACATTAGGTGATACATCTTTGGCTGCGATAGGGGCGTGTGGTGCTATCTTTGAATTGTTGATAGGATTTGCCCTAGGTGTAGGTAATGGTTTAAGTATTGTTTGTGCAAGAGCTTATGGAAGTAAAGATGAAGATTTAATTAAGCACTCAGTTGGTGGCTCAATTGTTATCGGTGTTTTCTTAACACTTGTGATTATGTTGATTTCACAAGTTGGATTATATCCATTATTAGAGCTCTTAGATACACCGGCTAATATTATTGATGAATCTTATTCTTATATTGCAACAGTTACGCTTTTTGTAGGCATTATGTTTAGCTATAACTTATGTGCCGGATTATTACGTGCCATTGGTAACAGTATGATGCCATTAGTATTTTTAATTATTTCATCTATTTTAAATATTGGCTTAGATTTATATTTAATTACGCAAATGAATATGGGGATTAAAGGAGCAGCGGTTGCCACAGTGATTGCTCAGGGAATATCGGCTCTTTTATGTGTAATTTATATTTGGAAGAAGGCACCTATTTTAATTCCTAAAAAAGAACATTTTCGTTTTGATAAAGAATTGTATAAAGAGTTAGCAGGTCAAGGGTTCTCAATGGGCTTTATGATGTGCATTGTATCAACCGGAACAGTTATTCTACAATCTGCCATTAATAACCTAGGCTATTTAATTATTGCAGGTCATACGACAGCACGTAAATTAAACAGCTTCTGTATGATGCCGGCAACAACTTTAGCCATGGCTTTATCTACGTTTATTTCGCAAAACAAAGGAGCTAATCAAAGAGAAAGAATTATAGAAGGCGTTAAAATTTCCTATAAGATTAGTATTGCGTGGGCAGCGATTGCCACTGTGCTTTTATTCTTTGCCGCAGAACCTTTAGTCGCATTGTTATCCGGTTCAAAGGAAGCAGTTGTCATTGAAAACGGGGCAAATTATTTAAAAATCAATGCACCGTTCTATTCGGCTTTAGGTATCTTATTATCGCTTCGCAACTCGCTTCAAGGTTTAGGCAGAAAGATGATTCCTTTAGTTTCAAGCGTTATAGAATTTTTCGGAAAAATCATTTTCGTTATTATTCTTATCCCATTGTTAGGATATATGGGGGTTATTTTATGTGAACCATTGATTTGGTGCTGTATGACAGCTCAACTATGGTATGCGTTCTATCATGATCCATATATCAAAGCGAATGCTTGATATAAAGTTTAAACCACACGGCTTCTGTGTGGTTTTCATATGCTTTGATTAAGTGGCGAAAGGAGTTAGTTTGTAAGTTGACAAATAAAAAAACACTAGTTATAAACGCTTACATCTGTTATAATAGTAGTATATATAAGGAGGAAATCATCAAATGGAACATTTAAAATTAAAACCTTTTCCCAAGGACTTTTTATGGGGAGCTAGTACATCAGCGTATCAGGTAGAAGGTGCATGGGACGAAGATGGCAAAGGACCATCTGTTCAAGATACAGCACCTTTAATGAAGGGCGTTACAGATTGGAAAGTATGTTCAGATCATTATCACAGATTTAAAGAGGATATTGCTTTAATGGCGGAAATGGGATTTAAAGAATACCGTTTTTCAGTTGCTTGGCCTCGTCTTATTCCTGATGGAGATGGGGAAATTAACCCTAAGGGTGTTGCTCATTATCATGAAATGATTGATGAATGTTTAAAGTATGGCATTGAACCTGTGATTACCTTGTATCATTTTGATTTGCCGGACGCTTTACAAAAGAAATACGGTGGGTGGATTTCACGTCAGTGTATCGAAGATTTCGTGCGCTATTGTGAAGTATGTTTTAAAGAATATGGACCTAAAGTAAAATATTTCTTAACGATTAACGAACAAAATATGATGACGATGTTTAATATGGGCGGATATAAAACAGATAAAGAAAAATATCAAGCTAATCACCATATGTTAGTGGCTATGGCGAAGGCGACTATTCGTTGTCATGAGCTTTGCGATTCATGGATTGCCCCTGCACCAAACATTACTTGTGTTTACCCACTAACTTCATCTCCATTAGATACTTTAGCTGCGATGGATTATGATCAGTTACGTAATCGTTTATATTTAGATACGATTTGTTTTGGGGAATATCCGGAAGCATTTAAAGTTTATTTAACACAACGTGACTGTATGCCGGATGTTACAGTAGAAGATATGGCTGTTATGAAAGCCGCTCATCCTGATTTTATTGCGTTTAACTACTATGGTGGGTCAACTGTTAAGTACGTTTCTAATGAGGAAGGATTGGCAGCAAAGGAAAAAATGAACGCAGCTTCAATGGCTAAAATGGCTGAGAATTCAAGCACTGGAGATCATGAAGAAGATCGTCGTCGTATGGCTGACTTTATGACAGGTATGATGACGGAACCGGGAATTGCGGTTAGTGTTAAAAACCCTTTACAGCAACAGACAAGCTATGGTATGGGGATTGATCCGGTTGGGTTACGTGTGACATTACGTCAATTATGGGAAAGATACCATTTGCCATTACTCATTACCGAAAATGGTTGTGGTGTTCCTGATACCTTAACAGAAGATGGCAAAATTCACGATGATTATCGTATTGATTACCTACGTCAACATATTCGTGCTTGTCAAGAAGCTATTACCGATGGAGTTCATTTAATGGGATATTCTCCTTGGTCTGCAATTGACTTGATTTCCACACACCAAGGTATTACGAAACGTTACGGTTTTATCTATGTTAACCGTGATGAATTTGATTTAAAAGACATGGCTCGTATTCGTAAAGATTCTTTCTATTGGTATAAAAAAGTTATCGCGAGCAACGGTGAAGATTTGGATTAAAAAATATGCATGGGATACGAAAGTATCCTATTTTTAGTTAGTATAAATATTTCCACTTTTTGGAACAAAATAGATAGAGAAACATCTGAAAAGAAATGTTATAATAAGATATAAAAAGGAAGGAGGTCATTAGTATGAAAAAGTCGTTAAAACATCTGATGAATATTTTAATGGAAAAAGAGGATTACATTTCTAGCAAGGATTTGGCTAGCATCATGAATTGTTCTCATCGATATATTAACAAAACAATAGAAGATGTGGATTATGGATTATATAATGATAGTTTCCTTATTAAATATAAACCTCAAAAGGGTTATAAACTTGAAATACGGGATCAAAAAAAATTTTATGAAATGATGAATTTAAGGAATAATAATGAGTATATTGAAAAAAGTGTTTTAAAACTACTTGTAGATTATGATGATTATATACGCATAGATGATATTGCTGATTATTTTTTTATGAGTCGTTCCAATATGGATCGGATTATAAAGAGCGTCAAAAAACTTGCATCTTTATATGATTTAAAAATAATATCACGACCAAAATATGGTATTCGTATAGAAGGGACGGAAATGAATAAGCGTTTATGTAATGCTCATTTAAGAAATGTGGAAGATATGCAAAATAAAGAGCTTTGCGTTATTCAAGACATATTATATTCAATTTTGAAAGAGTTCGAATATTCGATTACAGATATGAATTTTAATAATTTAGTATATCATTTGTTTATATTACTAAGACGTATTCAATCTGGACATGAACTTTTAGAGGAAATCCAACTGAATCAGGCTTATGAGTTACAAAATAAAATAGCTGATGAAATTTTAGTCAGATTAAATAAGCAGTTTAATATCAATATTCCTATATTGGAAAAAAATTATATTGTCTTACATTTATTAGGGAAACAGACAATCAGTAAAAATCAAGAAATTCCTGAAAAAATATTTGAATTAACAAATCAGATATTAGAAAGAATAAACGATGAGCAATCTATTGATCTTCGCAATGATTTAGAATTAAGGATTTCACTTTGCCTACACTTACAACCATTGCTTATTCGTTTAAAATATAATTTTAATCAAAAAAATCCCATGTTAAGCAGAGTTAAAAGGGAAATTCCACTAGGATATGAAATGACAATGACAGCAAAAAAAGTAATAAAAGAATTGTATGATGTAGATATGAACGAAGATGAAGCTGCATTTTTGGCTATGCATTTTTATTTATCTTTTATGAAACGAAAAGAGAAATCTCATCAATTGAAGTTTCTAGTCATTTGTTCAACCGGTAGAGGAACCGCTAAGCTGTTAGTTTTTAAGTTGATGGAAAAATATTCTATTGCTGAAAATGATATTGTCTTATCGTCTTTGATGCAAATGAAAGAAATGGATTTGACACAATTTTCATGTGTGATTACAACAGTACCTATCTCTTATGATATTCCAATACCAATCATTCAAATTAGTCCAATGTTAGATAAGAGAAGTATGAAGAAGATTGAAGGCTTTATAAAAGCAAAGGATATACATTATCTTGAAAACGATTTGATATATAAAAAAGAATTATTTTTTACGTGCGATCATCTAAAAACAAAAGAGGACGTATTAAAATTCATAGTTGAACAAATACATTCTTATTTTCATCATGAAACAATCACAATAGAAGATTTAATAAGACGTGAAGAACTGAGTTCGACTGAAGTTGGTAATCAATGTTGTATGCCACATCCTTTAGATTATTATCCTAGTCAACCTATTATTATGATTATTGTTTTAAAAAAGCCAATCAAATGGTTTAATGAGAAAATTAAGTATATCTTTTTTGTAGCATTACCAAAACAATTTTCAACAAGAATGAATGTCTTAGATGAAATAACTGCACTTGTATGTGATAGTGAAAAATTAGCACAGTTGTCCTTAGATAATTCATTTGATCATTTTATGGATTTGTTGAGAGAATAGTATGAAAAATGTTGTTATCGTTTGCATACAAGGGGTTACTTCATCAGTAATGGCAAAAAGACTAAATACATTAGCAGAACAAAAAAATGAAAATTATGTATTTAAAGCAGTGAGTGTTTCAGATATTAAAGATTATTTGGAGGATTCGGATTATATATTGTTAACACCTCAAATAAAAAATAAATTTAATGAAATTGATAGAATGTCAAAGGATTATCATTGTGAAATAGGGATACTAGAAGAACGCTCTGTATCGTTCAATAATATAGAATTAACTTATAACAATTTGAAATCTATTATTGAAAAGGATTGTTATAAGATAAGTGAATTAACGGCATTAAAGAAAACCTTTATAGATGTTCTGATTTTTGCTTTCATAGTATGTTGTATAGGGACACTTTTTTATGGAATGTATCGCTGTACAAAAATCATGATATTTTACGATATATACCAAAAGACTAGTGGCGTTATTTGTATTTATGTTGCATATACTATCGGAGCTTTATTTGCAAAATATCTTCATCAGTCATCTTTTATATATGGCAGTATATGTATCTTAACATTGTTAGCTTATTCTTTATGCTCTTTTTCATTGAGAAGTAATACCGGTTTTCACAACTCGATTGATTTAATATCAATGCTTCATGTTAATAATTATGGCATAAGTAATCTTGTTAGATATTCTTTTGTTGTTTTTTGCGGTTTATTCATTTTTCATTTTCTAAACTTATTTATTAGAAAAAAAAGTAAAGAAAGACACCATTTTTATGTAGGATATTTTAATATGCCTAATCATAAGGTGATGCTTACTTATTTTATCATCATTTTCATTTTATCCTGTTTATATATCATCATTTTCTAAAATCTAAGAATAATTATGGTAAGGAAAAGAAGCTTATAATGATGTACTCTGATATTAGAGAGGAGATGAAAATATGAATAAAATTCAAGAAAAAATGAATGCTTTTGTAGAAAAAATCATTGCGTTTACTGAGATGCGTTACATGAAAGTTATTATGAATGGTTTTATGGGTGTTACTGCAATTACGATTTGCGGGTCATTGTTTACACTTATAAAATCTATACCATTTGATCCATGGTTAAACTTTTTAAGTACAACAGGATTGGGCAATATTATTTCGTTACCTGTAGCCATTACTACAGATGTCATTGCTTTATATGTCGTGCTTTCTATGGCAAATCAAACTGCTAAATCGTTTGATTATGATGGTTTTTCAGCCGCTTTGGTAGGATTAGGATCATTTTTATTACTGACACCTTTTACAACAACGGTTTATAATGCCGACTATACTGTTGCAACTGAAGTTAGTAATGTCATTTCATTAAATGCTATAGGAGCCCAAGGTGTTTTCTTAGCTATTATTGTAGGAATTGTAGCAGCAAGAATTTATGTGTTCTTTTTAAAGAAAGGGTGGAAAATCAAAATGCCGGATTCAGTACCACAAAACGTTGCCGGTATGTTTGAATCTTTAATTCCCGGTGGAATGGTATTTATATTCTTTTTGGGAATTCGTTATGGCTTGAGTCTTACAGACTTTGGTACTGCTCAAAATCTTGTTTACGGATTATTACAAAAGCCATTAACGCTTATTGGTGGAGGCGTTTTTGGATTAATGATTTACCATGTTGTAGGAAGCTTTTTGTGGTGGTTTGGCGTTCATGGTAATATGGTTTGTTATGTAGGGATGTTATCAGTTATTCAAACGATGACTTCGGAGAATTTGGCTGCTTTTGCTGCAGGAGCGAATTGTCCACATCCGGAATGGGCGGCATTTAGTTTTGTCTTATTAGGTGGCGCCGGTGCGACATTATCGTTAAATCTTTTAATGGTATCACCTTTATGTAAATCAGAGCAATTCAAAGCTTTGGGTAAATTAGCTTTACCTTCGTCATTATTTAATATTAGTGAACCAATGACATTTGGAACACCAATTATTATGAATCCATTTTTATTTATACCATTTATATTAGCCCCGGCGGTTAATATATTATTATGTGTTATCGGATATAATATAGGATTCTTTATTCCGACAGGGGCCAATATCAATATGTTTATGCCTTTCTTACTCTATGGTGCTTTTTTAACAAGTTCATGGAATGGTGCTGTTATGCAATTGATTATGCTTATTGTTGATATTTTAATTTATTTACCGTTCTTTAAGATTGTTGATAGAAATAACTTTAAAATGGAACAAGTTAATAAAGTCCAAAGTCAATTATAAAAATATATTTTATAGGAGGAATATGGCATGAAGTTTCCAAAAGATTTTTTATGGGGAGCGGCATTAAGCAATGTACAAGCCGAAGGAAGTCATTTAGCAGATGGTAAAGGAATAAGTGTTTATGATTCATTAGAAATTCAATATGAATCCGGACAAAAAGCATTATCAGACACGTCAATGGCATCAGATCATTATCGTAGATATAAAGAAGATATTGCACATATGAAAGAGATGGGGTTTAAAGCATATCGTTTCTCTATCATATGGTCAAGAATTCATCCGATGGGAGATGATGGAAAAACAAATGAAGCAGGATTAGCTTATTATGAAGAGATGGTTGACGAATTGTTAAAGGCTGGAATTCAACCGGTTGTATCATTAGTTCACTTTGATATGCCCGATCATTTAAGAGTAAAGTATAATGGTTTTTTAAGTAGAGAAGTTGTTGATTTCTATGAGAAACATATAGAAATTATTGCTAATAGATTGAAAGATAAAGTTAAATACTGGATTACATATAATGAAATGAATTCAGCAACCTTAAGTCCACGCTTAGTAGCCGGATGTGAAAAACCGAAAGATATGAGTATTGAGCAATTTCACGAAATCATCACATTTCATACACAATTAGCACACGCAAAAGCAGTTCTCGCAATTAAAAAAGCTAACCCTAATGCTTTGGTTTCAGGTATGGAAAACTGCGCAACTTTTTATCCCTATACATGTCATCCTCAAGATATATTAACTACACATATATTTAATAATTATTATAACTATTTAACATTCGATATCATGGTAAATGGTGAGTATCCTTCCTATTATAAAAGATATTTAAAGAATAAAGGCGTGGATTTTCAACATCCACAAGCTGAAATGGATATAATTAAAGAAGCAGCAACACAGTTAGATTTTCTTGCCATTAGTTATTATCAAACTTTAACGGTGAAGTATCCATCGAACATTTGTGGGAATGATATTATGGATATGTGTATGAAATCATTGCCGGTTGTAAAAAATGCACATCTTCAGGCAAATGAATGGGGTTGGCAAATTGACCCTGTTGGTTTGCGTACATTATTGGGACAATTGTATGAAAGATATCATAAACCGATTTTTATCGTTGAAAATGGAATTGGGATTGATGAAAAATTAAATGAAAATCAAACAGTCATTGATGATGAAAGAATTTCATATTATCAAGGACATATTCGTCATATGTTAGATGCAATAATGTTAGATGGTGTAGATGTGATGGGCTATTTGGCATGGGGGCCAATTGATTTTTTGAGTAGTCATAAAGAGATGAGAAAACGTTATGGATTTGTTTTTATTGATCATTATGATGATGGAAGCGGAACATTTAATCGTTATCCAAAGAAATCATATTATTGGTATAAAAAAGTTATAGCGAGCAACGGTGAAGATTTAGACTAATTTTAATACTCATAACAAAAGGTGAAGTTAGATAGCTAACTTTGCCTTTTTAGTTTTCTTTTAGAAGTATGATGATTTTTATGCATAATATCTTTAGCCCATTTCAATGAGCATCTATTTTATTATAATATTATAAGGTTATTCAAATCTTTTGATTGTTTATTTGGTCGTAATCAATTATACTGAAAATAAGGAAATTTTATTATATAGATTTTTCTTATATCAATGATAGCACTACAACGTTAATAAAGAGATGATGTACTATTATGATGCAATTCAGTATAATAAAAGATAAGTTATACGAGTAGTTTTTAATGATGATGTTTATTTTGGGGGTGGAAGAATGGAGTTTTATACTGAAAATTATGAATTGTTGACAAGCAGTGAACGCGTTTTACTTCACTATATACTAGATCACTTGGCGCTTGTTCAAAAAATGACTTGTCAAAAACTAGCGGATCAATGCGGTGTTTCCAAAACAGTTGTCATCAATATGTCACAGAAGCTAGGCTTTGAAGGTTATAATGATCTTAAATTCTATTTAAAGAATCAAAATAAGATTGAACCGATTGAAAGTTTGGAGAATGTTGAGAACTCCATTATCAGCAATGTTTCACGGACAGTCCACTTAAACAAACCTGAAACGATGGTGAAAACAGCTGAAATGATTGCGAAGGCAAAATGTGTCTATGTTATTTCACGAGGGACAAGTAAGGCGGTAGGGAGCTATTTTAGTCACTTGTTGTTGACACTAAATGTGAAATGTATCAATATTCCCGATTATAACTTGTTAAGTATTATTGCCAAGCAAATGACTCATGAAGAAGTGCTGTTGGCGATTTCTCTATCCGGTCATACTCCGATTATCGTTGAAACAGCAAAGCTTGTCAAAGCATATGGCAACTCGCTTATATCCTTGACAGCATTTACTAATAGTCCTTTAAATCAATATAGTGATGTCGCTCTTTTTTGTTCAAGTCCTACAGCTGATACGAAAGTGAACGATATAGTTACTCGTATTGGTATGTTTACTGTCATCGATCTTTTGATTCATTATGTTAAAATGGCTCTTCACAATCAAATGTGAAAGCCTTTTTTCTATGGTCATTTTTTGTGACCAAGGTCAATAAGTCTGTCGGAAATAAGTGGTATCCCTATTGAATTTATGTCTGGAAATTAGTATATTTGAGCTAGAAGGAGGAGAGAGAATATGAAAAAATATAGTGAAGAAATTCAACGCTTTGGCCGCTCTTTGTTATTACCGATTGGGGTCATGGCACCGGTGGGACTGCTTTTAGGGTTATCGGGAGCCTTTACACAGTCTTACATGATTGAAGCTTTGCCGTTTCTTGGAAATCCGACAATTCAGTTGATTTTCACAAGCATACGACAAATTTCAGATTTAATTTTCGGAAATATTCCGATTATGTTTGCGATGGGCGTAGCCTATGGCATGGCAAAAAGAGATAAGGGAATTGCTGTTTTCTCATCAGTAATGTCTTACTTAATTTTGTTAATCTCAATGAAAGTTTGGTTGGGAGCAACAGGACAATTGATTACGGAAGGAAATATTGCCGTTGGCGGACAAGCTGTAGTGCTTGGCATTCAGACGGTAAACGTGAATGTCCTTGGGGGTATTATTGCCGGGGTCGTTGCGTCGTGGGCATCAGATAAATTCTATAATTTACAGCTTCCGGTTGCATTTGCCTTTTTCTCAGGTAAGAAGTCAGTACCGTTGATTTCAATGGTTATCTGTGTGGCTATCGGAATGATTCTTCCATTCTTTTGGCAGTATTTTATTGCTTTTTGTAGCAGTTTATCAGGTCTATTGCTTCATAAAATCTTGGGACCGGTTTTATCAGGGTTTGTCAATCGTATGATGATTCCGTTTGGTTTACACCATGTATGGAATGCGATGCTTCGTTTTACTGAAGCCGGTGGAACTTATATGATTAACGGTCAGACTTATATCGGTTATTTAGATGCTATGAATGAGATTTTATTTAATCTTGGTCCGGATAGTGAATATTGGTCATTGATGCCTGAACTAACACGTTTTGGGGCGCAAAATCAAATGGTTCGTACAATGTTTATTTTCCCGGCAATCGGATTGGCGATGTATCATACGTCCTATGCAGAAAACAAGGCACTCGCAAAATCCTTAATTGTAACATCTGTGTTGACAGCTGCTTTAGGAAACGTTACAGAACCGCTTGAATTTACATTCTTATTTATTGCACCGGGCTTATATGTGCTTTATGCCCTTTTGGGAACGATAGGTTCATTGGCACTTTATTTTATGGGAACTGCCGTCGGGTATATTCGAGGAACGGTATTTGATTTCTTGATTTTTGGGGTCATGTATAAGAATTCAAATTGGATCAATATCGTTATTGTAGGTGTTATTAGCTTTGTGGTTTATTATTTCTTGTTTAAATGGTGGATTGTGAAATTTGATGTCAAAACACCGGGACGTGAAGATGAACCAAGTGCGGATAATATTTTGATTCGTGAAAAACGTTACGATGAAATTGCGAAAATTGTCGTTGAGGGCTTAGGTGGTCCGGCAAATATCGGAACGGTGGATAACTGTATTACACGTTTAAGAATAGATATCAATGACAATAAGAAAATTGATAAAGATTTATTGAAAAAATCAGGCTGTGCAGGTATTTTCTTCCCAACGACAAAACACATTCATATCGTGTTTGGACCATTGGTTGAATTTATCCGTAACGCCGTTGATGATGAATTGAGGCGATGAAAGTATGAAAAGAGAACCAAAAACCATAACTATTTCGGGTGCGGGAAGTTGTAGAACACCTGCCCTG
>ERZ808028.1247-NODE-1247-length-16017-cov-24.135571_pt1 | contig 16017 bp, 8 predicted proteins | sample MGYA00380184_ERZ808028 | MGnify/ENA primary metagenome ERZ808028 (study PRJEB31490, sample SAMN06133397) | mouse gut metagenome | isolation source: J8_1 | host: mice | place: China: Chengdu | collected 2015-05 ...
CAGCAAATGTTTACATATCTAATTCTTATCAAAAAAGATTTTTACCCATAGACACAAAATTTTTTACAGCCTCACTTTTGACGCTTTAATCATAGCATGAGAACTATGTAACTGATTTTTTAACAGGACTATCGGAGAAAAAGTCAAGACTTATACAAATTATTACGCAACAGTTCTTTAATATTTATGAAGTGTTTTAGTCTTTATTTTAAATACATACAAAATGAATAACGTAAAAAAATATACATATTTTCTAAAAGACCTTTTTAGTACATATTAGATGTCTTTATAAATATTAACCCAAAAACTAAACTTGTCGTATCAAAACAAGTATTCAAATATTTAAAGGCGCTATTTTTTTCACATCATTGTTATATCAATATTACATCACGATAACAATGATGTGAAGTATAAATTGAATACTTTTACAATATCCCTTTTACCACTTCAACCAAACCTATTTTATTTTGATCTTCCCATAACGGATGAGAATTTTGTACATCAAAAACTGCTACCTTCATCCCCTGTTCTGTAATTCCTAAATCTATATCCCACTTAACAATGTTTATACCTGATGGATACAAATTATCATAAACTATATCTCCTGATTTTATCGCATAATGCATACCATTTGTTGATATTGTTCCTCCCTTTTCTCCCCATTCGTTTGACCAAATAAACGAAGTTCTACTTTTAACCCCAATCCATGTTCCTGGTACTTTATTTTCTCTCATTAATCCTTCTAATTCTGTCGCAAATTCCTCACATTTAAATATTCTTTTATATTCATCAGGAACTTGTTGTACTAGCTCTTCTATTGTAGGCATCCCATCTTCTATATCCCCTGTGGTGCCACATTCATACCCACTCGGATCATAGTATATCACAGGATTATTTTTACAGTACACATACAGATTCAATCCATCTCCCTGATAGACATCTTCCTGCATAAACCGTCCCAACACCGGATTATAGTATCTTGCCCTTAAATAATACTGTCCCGTCAGTTGGTCATACTGCTGTCCCGTATAGCGGATTCGGTTTGGCAGCTCCTCTAATGCATCTAAACCTGCTCCAAATGCATCATACTGATACTGGTTTCTAAGTTTTGCACCTCTGTCTGATATCAGTGTAGTATTCAGCTGCTCATCCTGATGGTAGTAAAATATTTCCCTGTCCCTCTGGAATGCCTCGATCCCTGCACCCAGATGATAGCTGGTTTCCTCTCTGGATAGCCCTGTCTCTCCTCCTTTCTCATGCAGAAGCTCCCCGTTGTGGTATACGAAGCTGGTACGCCTTCCATTCTCCAATAATTCATAGCGCAGTCCTTCCGCATCATAGCGGTTCTCCTGTACGTTTCCTGTTTCAGTTTCCACCCGTATCTGCTGGTGACGGCTGTTGTAGGTAAAACGGCGAATTCCGGTCTGCCCCTTCTCCTCCACTATACCACCCTGGCGGTCATATGTAAAACTCTTTATGCTGCCTGCATTCTCCTCACAGATAAGCTGGTTTTTCGCGTTATAGTGGTATCTGGATGACTTTTCCCCTTCCGTTTTTCTGATCCGGTTTCCGGCTGCATCATACGCATAATGCGTTGATATATTGTTGCGCCGTTCTTCCAGCAGCTGTCCCCTCACATCATACCTGTAGCTGATATTTATTGCGGCGGGCTGTAATGCGCTGCTTCCCGCCGTCAGTCCCTGTGTCCCTGTCTTTGCCGTGCGGTTTCCGTTACCGTCATACTGGTAGCTGAACGAGAGCAGTACTGCACTTTCCGTTTTCGTTTCCAGGCGGCTGATGTTGCCGTCACAGTCATATGCGTAAGTGGTCTGTACGCCATTTCCATAGCGGATGCTCTCTAACCGGTCAAGGCTGTCGTATCCATAGCTTACTTCCATTCCCCCCGCACTGTGGATCCTGCTCACCCTGCCCAGGATATCGTACTCATAACAGGTGCTTACCCCTGCCGGGTCTTTGATCTCCTTTATTTTCCCTGTTTTGTCGTAGGCATAGGAAACGAAACGTTTCCCGTTGGAACGTTTTTCTTTCAGGTTTCCATTCCTGTCATATATGTATTCATGGGAATGCCCGTCACACACTGCGCGCACCAGCCTGCCAAGGCTGTCATAGCGCCATGTGCTGATACAGGGATTTTCTCCGCCTGCATCGGTCGCCTTTTCATATACCGGATCGCCAAAGACGTTGTAGATGCGCTGCACCTGCCTGCCGTCGCGGTCTGTGTGGCGTGCCAGATTGCCTTCTTCATCATACTGGAAGGTTTCTTTATAGCCGAGCTGGTCTGTGCGCTCCCGTACTTTTCCGAGACTGTTATAACGGTACTCGATGGCATTGCCGTTTCCGTTGATGGTCCTGCTTAGCTGTCCTGCGTAGTTGTATTCGTAACCTTCTTTTACGCCGTCCGAGAAGCCTGTCCCTGTGATTCTTCCCCAGCCGTCTGTGCTGTAGGTAGTCTTTTCATGGTTTCCGTCAATAATGCCTGTGATCTGTCCTCTGGCGTTATACTCATACTGCTGGACTGCTCGCGGTGTCTGCTGTCTTTGGGTGTTTCCACGGCGCACCTCTTTTAACTGCCCGTCTGATTCATAGGTGAAATCTGTCTGATTTCCTGATGCGTTTTAACGTCTCTGTCAAAATTGCAGAATACCCACTCGTGCGCCCGTAATAGCATGAGGAAATCTATCACTCTTTCCAGATAATCATGCTTGTATTCATGCCATTTTCTCTGAATTTACCACTGGTATAATTGCATAAAATCTCATTAATGAATTCATCTGTTTATAGCTTTTAATACCAACTCTTTAATATATTCATCACATCGAGGAGATAATAATATATATTTCTCTTGATCTGATTCATGTATTGGAGTTTCTTTTCCAAATACATCCATTTTTCTACATCCTCCTCCATGACCATAAGTAAAATAGATATTTTCAACATCATTAGGTACATAATTTTCTTGATGACCAACAATTCTCCAATCCCCACTTCTTTTATTGTCAAATAAAGTGTATGAATCAAGAACTATTAATGGCATTAGTCTTGAAGATTTTTCTATAATTTCTGCATTAATAAAAGTATCTGATGATATATAATCAAAAATTTCTGCAATATGTCCTGTGAATGTGTCTGATATAATTCTGCCAAAACAATATTTCTGTTTTTCTAATTCAAAACAAAATATGTCTCCTGATTTTATAAAACGTAACATTGTTCGCTTTTTTTTATCCCATCCCCAAATTTTTATGTTTGACATCCACTTCCTCCTTTTATTTCTTCTTTACTTTCAATTAATGCATCTCTTCTTTCAAGACATTTATAAGCTGCCTTAAACCATTTTGCTCTTTTGTCTGTTCTCGTTTCTCTATAAGAATTATTTTTATTTCCTCTATTTGTAGGAGAAACCTTTTGACCCCTAACTCCAGTATCTGTATGATATTTTTTAATATAATATTGTTCATATCCTCTTGCATTTCCATATATAACATTTGATTCAATCGCCCGAAGGCTGGCTGTTGCAGGGTCCAACCTAGTTGATTTTGTATGTTCTTTGCTTCTCCTTTGGAGATCATTAGTAATACCAATATAATAAGGAAATTTTTTACCATTATCATATAATCCATAAACATAATATCCTTTTTTATTCAATGGAACAAAACCAGACGGATCATAGTATATTATGGGATTATTATGGCAATACGCATACAGATTCAGTCCATCCCCCTGATACACATCCTCCTGCATAAACCGTCCAAGTGCCGAGTTATAGTATCTCGCTCGCAGATAATACTGTTCTGTCTGCTCGTCATACTGCTGACCTGCGTAACGGATTCGGTTGGGTAATGCTTCTACTGCTTCCAGTCCTGCACCAAAGGCATCATACTGGTAGTGGTTTCTGCTTACTGCGTTTTCATCTGATATCAGAGTGGTATTCAGTTGTTCATCCTGATGATAGTAGAAAGTCTTTCTGTCTCTCTGAAATGCTTCAATCCCTGCACCCAGATGATAGCTGGTTGCTTCATGGAATAGCTCGGCTTCCTCTCCTTTCTCATGCAGAAGCTCTCCATTGTGGTATACAAAGCTGGTATGCCTGCCGTTCTCAATCAGCTCATAGCGCAGCCCCTCCGCATCATATCGGTTTTTCTGGATATTCCCTGTTTCGGTTTCCACCTGTGTTTGCTGGTGGAGGCTGTTGTAGGTGAAGCGGCGGTTTCCAGCGGCAGTTTTCTCCTCTATGATACCGCCCTGACGATCGTATATAAAACAGCTTATGCCGTCTGCATCCTCTTTTTGGAGAAGCTGGTTTTTCTGGTTGTAGCGGTATCTGGTCTCTCTTTCGCCTTCTGTTTTTTTGATCCGGTTTCCAGCGGCGTCATAGGCATAGCGAACGGCGGCACCGTTTCGGCATTCTTCCAGCAATTGTCCTCTGACATCATACTGATAGCGGATGTCAAGGGCGCTGCTTCCTGCGGTCAGACCCTGTATTCCTGTTTTGGCGGTGCGGTTTCCGTTGCCGTCATAGTTGTAATCAAAGAACAGCAGCACGGCGCTTTCCGTTCTGGTTTCCAGATGGCTGATATTGCCGTCACAGTCATAGGCATAGGTAGTCTGTACGCCGTTTCCATAGTGGATGTTCTCGATACGGTCTAGGCTGTCATAGCCGTACTGCACCTTCATGCCTTGTCCACTGTGGATGCAGCTCATTCTGCCTAGAAGGTCATATTCGTAGCGGGTGCTGATGCCTGCGGGGTCTTTGATCTCTGTGATGTTTCCTGTGCTGTCGTAAGTATAGGCGACCAGAAGTTTTCCGTTAGAGCGCTTTTCTTTCAGATTTCCATGGCTGTCATAGGCATACTCGTAGGAGTGTCCGTCGCATACGGCATGTACCAGCCTGCCTAGGCTGTCATAGCGCCAGGTGCTGATACAGGGATTTTCTCCGCCTGCATTGGTTGCTTTCTCATATACAGGATCGCCAAAGACGTTGTAAATGCGCTGCACCTGCCTGCCGTCGCGGTCTGTGTGGAGTGCCAGATTGCCTTCTTCGTCATACTGGAAGGTTTCCTTGTAGCCGAGCTGGTCTGTGCGCTCCCGGACTTTGCCGAGGCTGTTATAACGGTACTCAATGGCATTGCCGTTTCCGTTGATGGTTCTGCTTACCTGTCCTGCGTAGTTGTACTCAAATCCTTCTTTTACGCCGTCTGAGAAGCCTGTCCCTGTGATTCTGCCCCAGCCGTCTGTGCTGTAGGTGATCTTTTCATGGTTTCCGTCAATGACACCTGTGATCTGCCCTCTGGCGTTATACTCATACTGCTGGACTGCTCGCGGTGTCTGCTGTCTCCAAGTGTTTCCACGGCGCACCTCTTTTAACTGCCCGTCTGATTCATAGGTGAAATCTGTCTGGTTTCCTGATGCGTCTGTCTGTGTTATGGGCAGACCGCTGCGGTTATAGGAGAGCTCCTGTACCAGTTCATCAAGAGCATTTGTCACACGGGTCAGATTGCCGTTTTTGTCGTATGCGTAGCTTGTCCCATTTCCATTGTCAGCATCTTTTTCATAGCTGTAGGGATGGATTTCTTTGATCAGCTGGTCATTCTGGTCGTAAAAATAGCGTGTGACGGCGCCGCTCTGGTTTTTGGCGTGTGTCAGGCGGTCTTTAAGGTCGTAGCGCCATCCTGTTTCAAGGATTTCTCCGTCTGCACCGATGATGGTCTGCTTTAAGATCTTTCCTGCGGCGTCATAGGTATAGCTGGCAGTCAGATCAATGCCGTTCTTTTTGTCAAGAATGCGCTCTTTCGTCATACGGCTGTCAGCGTCGTATGTTCTGCGGATTTCGGCACCTTTCGGCGTTTTTATGCTGGTCAGATTCCCATTGGCATCATAGCCGTAGCTGGTGACAGCTTTGTTAATCTCGCCGTTGCCTTGGATATACTCTGTTTTTTGAGTTAGCCAGCCATTTTTGTTGTAGCTGTAGCGGGTTTTGTGCTGTATTCCCTCCTCTACCAGATACTCTTCTAAAGTTACATTGCCAAGGCAGTCATACTCATAGTGCATCTGCGCGCCAAAGTCATCTTTTACCAGTGTCAGATGGCTGTTCTGGTCATAGGAAAAGTGGATTCTGTGCCAGCTGTCGGGATTGTTGTCCCGCTCTACTTCCTGCTGTCCGTAGGCTTCTTCGATCTTATTGCCTGCGCGGTCATAAGTATAGTTGACAACACGGTAGTATGTCGTATCTCCTTCCCTGCGGATGCTGGTCTGCGCTTTTGTAAGCTGTCCCATTCCATTGTAGGCATACAGCGTCTCCTGCCCTTCTCCGTCCGTCTCTCGGATGGTCTGACCGTCTCCGTTGTAGGTATAGGTATGCAGTATGTTTCCGTCGGGATCCTGTATCTGTGTCAGGCGGCCGACGCTATCATAAGCATAGCAGTATCCTGTGCCGTCGTCAATACCTGCATCATACGCTTCCGGCAGCACCTGCTTTGTCATGTTTCCGTCGGCATCATAGAATCTGCGCTCTGTGCCGCCATCTGCATAGCGGATGCGGATGCAGTTTCCATCCTTATCATATTCGTACCGGGTGCCGTCTCCGTTTTCGCCTTTTTCTGCATAGCTTACCGGGTGGATTTCGCGGGTGATGTCGCCGTCAAAGTTGCGGAATACCCGCTCGTGTGACCGCAGCGGGGTGATGGTATCTATGACGCGTTCCAGATAGTCATATTTGTATTCGTATCCTTTTCCCTGCGTTTCCCACTGGATCGGTGAATAGTACGCCTGCATGTTTCCCATGCGGTCATAGATGGTGTGGCTGGTGTAACCCTCCCCGTCGGTGCGGCTGGTGACAAAGTTGCGGGAGTTATAACTAAGCTCCACCGTGCCGTAAGCGTTTTCAATGGACATTCTGCGCCCTACGCGGTCGTAGGTGTAGTCTGTTTCCTCTCCCTTTGGCGTGATGAACCGGACAGGATGCGCGCTGGTTTTATTATACGCCCATCTGGTGGTATTGCCAAGTGCGTCTGTCTGTGCGGTGCGCCTTCCTACGGCATCGTATTCATAAGAAGTCTCCTGCCATCTTCCCTCCTCAATTTTTGTCTTTGTAAAGAGAAGGTTGTGTTCTGCGTCATAGCGGTTCTGTGTCTCGCGTCTTTCGCTGTCCCATGTGCGGATCAGGTCGTGGTTTTCGTCATACTCATGGTATAGGGTGAAGCCGTCCGGCGCTATCTCGCGTATCAGCCGCCCGTAAGCGTCGTATTCCCACTGCTTTTCCGCTCCGGTGCGGCTGGTTTCTCTTGTCCTGAGATTCTGGTCGGAGTATTCATAGGAAATTTCTGTTCCATCCTCAAAGATAGTGCGTTCTGTAAGCAGCTCTTTACTGTACTCATAGATCTCTGTCTTTCCGGTTTCACTGTAATAGACGCTGTTTCTTCTGTGCGCATCGTCATATGTAAAGGTCTGGCAGATGCCTTTCGGGAAACGCTGCTTTGTGATTCTGCCCTTTATGTCATATTCATTTTCCAGGTAGCGGCTGCCGTTCTGGTCGGTGACTGCCGTGATGTGGCCGTTTTCGTCATATTCGTAATGGGTGATGCCCTCATCGGTGTGCACCACGTCTACTAAGTAATCTCCCTCATAGCGGTACTGTGTCCTGCGTCCGATCTCATCGGTGATCTGCAGGATGCGTCCGCCCCTGCATTGTACCTCCAGCACATTTCCGAGCGGTGTTGTGATCCTTTCAAGCCCGTTTTCATTGTATGTAAAAGCAAGGCGCTGCCCGTTTGGACAGTCCACAGACCGCAGCCGTCCCTGTCTGTCATAGATGCACAGCGTATGGTCTATGACATCCGACAGCAGGAAGGTTTCCTCTTCTGACAGGCCTGCTCCCTCCTTAGACTCCATCAGAAACCGTGCGGTTCCTCTGGTCTGGTTTACCCATGCATCATCCTGTCTCTCAAAACATAAGGAATGGCCTGTAATGGTCTCCAGATGGATTCTGGTGTGTTCTGTATCCTTTGTGTCACGGTAGATGCGGCTGCCGTAGTTCAATCCCCAGCCTTTTCCAAGACAGGATTCCTCCCTGCTGGTGGAGCTGTAGGTGCGCTCTATTTTCAGCGCGGCTGGCAGGCTTGCAAGGATAAAGTCTGTTGTGTTGATGGTGTATGTGCCGGTGACGGCATCGACAGGGTCGCTGATAAAGGCGGCAAGCGCGTTTGCAAAGGCATTGCGTCCTAAGCTCTCCCAGAAGTCAAACTCCCTGCCAAACAGTGCGCTCACAAGTGCATCCAGCCCGGTATCCACGCCGGTTCCTACAAGCGTCTCCACAATCTTTTTCGGAATGCCGCATTCTGTGAGTCCAAGCTTTCCAAGGATGCTGTTTGTCACGCCGCTTCCGACCGATCCCTGCAGCATGCCAAGGCCGATGTCAAGGGCCATCCCAAGCGGGTCAATCGAACCAGTGTCAATCAGGCTGTTTACAATGCCTGATGCCACGTTGCCGCCCACCTGCATGCCGGTCTTTATCACACCTTTGAGTCCCTGCAGTCCGCTCAGCGCACGCCCGGACACCGCGCCAAAGGCAATATCAAGACCGATCTTTGTCAGCTCGTAGATCGTGTCATTCTTTATGATGTCATCCCGGATAAAGTTATGTCCTCTGTTGAGATCGCCGGTCTGTGATTTTTTCACGTTGTCAATCCCTTCACCGATGTCCGATGCAGCAAAGGCTATTACGCCGGCGCCAAGACCGATGGTACCAAGCACTGCCGGGGCGGCAAGCGCGGCGGCACCGCCTGTTGCCACAGTTACGGCGCATATAACCACCACGGTCCCGACCGTTGCAGCTATCTTGGTGATGCCGTGCAGAATCTGGCTGCGCCCCGTCTCATACTTCTCCACCAGCTTTGCGGATGCCTCACCGTTGATGCTGTCCCTTGCATCCTTGTCCCCGGCTGTCACCTGGTCCGCCACTTCTTTTGCAGAAGGGCTGGAAGCCGGCGTCCTGTCTGACGCTTCCAGCTTGATAAAGGCAGCACAGATGCGCGCCTCCTCTGTCAGACTGATCTCAGAGCCATCCTCCCCAATCCGGAAAGTGATGGCGCCTGACACAAACGCCGCCTGCCCCGCGGGCTCTCCGCCCTCGCTGTCCGGCTCGCCTATGGACAGATTCCCCTGGGTTTTCATCTCGATGTCCCGCCCGGTAATGGCTGCATTCCCCTGCGTATCCATCATAATGCAGGACGCCTTGTCCGTGTCGGAATAGAGGTCGATGCCGCCCTGCATAAACAAAAGCTCTGCGCCGTTAACATTGGAAAACGACTTGTTGTCTGGTATCTGGGCATAGCCTTTATCACTGCCGCCGCTTTTCGTTGCTGTCATGCGGACGGCGTGGACTGCCACCGCGCCGCTTTCATCTGCACCCGGAAAGTAGATATGCACCTGGCTTCCCACCTCCGGCATGCAGTAGATAAAGCTGCTCTCTATGGCATAAGGGAAAAACTTGTTATTCGGGGCGTTTTCATACACCGGGTCGATGTTAAAATGCACGCGCACACAGTTTCCAGCGCGTTCCTTTACGGTCGCAGGAATGCTCATGCCAAAGATGTGCGGATTTTTCTTTAAGGGGCACAATACGCCCTTTCTGCGGCTAAGCTCATAAGAGCGCACCAGTTCTCCCCGCACGGTCCTGTACTTTATCCGGGTGACAACGGCGCTGATGCCCTCAAAGCGCACGCCCTGTGCCAGCCGCAGGCTCCTGTGCGCAGCCAGCTCCCAGCGGATGTTCTCCTGTGGAAGCAGCCCGATGGCATCTCCGATGCGGTACTGCTGGTCCATATCCTTAATCTGCTGGTATTCCTCCCCATAAAGCACCGTCTCTTCCCCGAGGTCAGGCAGTCCGAAATAGGCGCGCCCGTGTGCAGCGCAGCAGTCCGGTATGAGAAAGGTGCCGAAGTGGCTTGCCAGGCGGGCAAGAAATGTCCAGTCACTCTCCTCATACTGGATCAGAAAATCCGGTATGACGGCGCCCTGTGTCACGCTGTCTATAATCTCTGCCCCCGGCTGGTCTAAAAGGACTTTCTTTAACACCTGTTCATAGGTCAGATCCAGATCCTGAAAGCTCTGGCTCACCGGCGCAAGGCTCCATTCCATCGTGTAGGAAAGCGCTTTGAGGCTCATAGAACACAGCCCGCGTTCCTTTTTCATCCATGTATCCGTGATCTTTCCGGCAAAGAGGATGCCGTCCCTGTACCAGGACGACGGTGCCTGTATACTTTTCATATTCAGGGTTGATGTTTTCTGCCCACACCCTGCCGCCGATCCGTCCTGTCACGTCCCGCAAGACAATGTCCTGCCATTTCGTACCGCTGTCGTTTGAATTGTAGGTGACATTTTCAAGGTAGAAAATTTCGGCGAACTTGTCATCATGATATTTTCCCCCGATGATGTCCCTTGCAAACGTGGTCTTTTTGTATCTGCCTCCTTCTAACAGCTGCATTCTGGTGTCCTCCTTTTTTCATGAAATTTACTGGAATCTGTTTCCTCCTTTGTCATGTGGTTAGTTGCGCCCCTGGCGGTCGAGCAGGGGAAAAGCCTTTCATCTGCTCGACCACCAGACGCGGGCAGCTTTAGCTGCATACTCCTTTCCGCGTCTGTGCGCAATCGAGTAGGGGGAATTTAATCCCCCTCTCACACCACCAGTACGTGCCGTTCGGCATACGGCGGTTCAACATAACTTCAAAGCATGATGCTCATTATAATAGTCAAGACAGCTTATAAGTCCCGCCTTAGCAAATACGTCTTTAGAGATTGCCCTGACCACACATGTCTTTGTGACAACCCAGTAGTATCGGTCGCCGCAATACGCTGTCAGTCGTGCCAGGTCTTTGCCTATCCCAAGCTTTTGCAATCCCCACTGTCGTTTCTTCGGCACTTTCCACTGTTTCCAAATAATGATTCTGAGTCTTGTCCTTAAATGTGCGTCAATCTCTGTCATTGCTGTTTTCATGGAACCGAGGGCATAGTAGTTTATCCACCCTCTTGTCACCTGATTAATTTGCACAATCTTGCCTGTGACTGTTCCGGGCTTTTTCCTACAAGTCAGTTCTTTCAGCTTCCTCTTGAATTTCTTCACAGAGTCCTGATGTGGTCTGCATTTCCATTCTTTTTCCCTGCTGTCCTTGTAGAATCCGAATCCCAGATATTTCAGCTTCTGCGGTCTTGTGATATGGGTCTTTGTCATGTTGACCTTTAATCCCAGTTTCCTCTCAATCCAATCCGCCACTGTCCTCATGACCCTCTTAGCACTTGATTCGCTTCTCACTGCTATCACACAGTCATCCGCATATCTTGTGAATCGTAGTCCCCTTGCTCCCAGTTCTTTGTCCAGTTCATTCAGCATGATGTTTGACAAGAGCGGTGACAAGTTGCCTCCCTGCGGTGTGCCCAGCTTTGTTTCTTCATATCCCTGCCGCGACATGACTCCTGCTTTTAGGTATTTGCGGATAAGCGACTCTGTATCACCATCGTTGATGATGTCGTGAACAAGACTCATTAGTCTGTCCTGTGGTACGTTATCGAAAAATCTCTCCAAGTCGATATCCACTATCCACTCATATCCCTCATTCAGATATACAAGTAATTGTCTGACAGCCATCTCACAGCTTCTGTTCGGTCTGAAGCCATAACTCCACTCCGAAAACATTGGCTCACACATAGGACTTATCACTTGCACGATGCCTTGCTGGATTACCCTGTCCATTACGGTTGGGATTCCCAGTTTTCTCACTCCTCCGTCCGGCTGGGGTATCTCTACCCTCCTGACCGGCTGGGGTTTGTATTCCCTGCGCCTGATTTGCTCCCTAATACTTTCCCAGTTCTCTTTGATGTAATCGCCGAGTTCTTCTACCGTCACATTGTCTACGCCGCCTGCGCCTTTATTGGCACAGACTTTCTTGTAGGCGGCATTCATGTTGTTTGGGGATAGTATCTTTTCTAACAGTTCTGACATTGCTTTGTGTGCTTTCTCCTTTCCGTTTTCATGGATTAGCCCTAAGTGGTACAGTACCCGCTCATTTACGTTTCGCACTTCCTGCTGTCAGGTATTCCATGAAGCATACATTTGATTACACGGTTACGTTGTTCAGCCCTTTGGCAGTACCTGTCTCAAGGCTCTGCCTACTACGGCTTCTGCTGACTTCTCACAGTTCGTTGTTACTACGGCAAATGAAACCGTCTGTGAGACCTCACGGGATAAGCCTCCCAGTCTTTCCTCGTCTACCTGCCTGATTTACGCACATGGGTTACGGTCGCCTTTTGGACTTCGCTGTCTCTAGCCAGCTTATCCGCCATGTACGCCTTATATCAGATTTCTGTTCGTCAGGCTACGATTTCGCTATCCCTTCTTTCGCGCCCGCACCTCACGGTGTGAACCTTGGGAGTCGCTTTGGGGTTCGTCGGCGACTACGTCCCTTGTGGACTTTCACCACAGACTGACGGCATGCCCGTCATACTAAAAAAACACGCATAGATATATCTATGCGTGCATCAACACTGGTTACGTGGCCTGTAAGACCTACGGTTTCCCAAAGGGAAAGAAACATATAATTAAAAAGATACGTTACCAACGTAGCATAAACAGAAGACTTAATCAAGCATATAATTGACTTATCTGTCAAAAAATCTGTTTTATGTGTGTATTGTAATCATAAATTTTCGACGATAGTCTGCACATCGTTAAGGCTGCAGCTACAGTCTATTGCTATCTGTAAAGATGTCAGTCCTTCCTTATGCTTCTTTATGATTTCCGCCGCCAAGACAAGCCCCTCATGCCGGCTGTCAGTATGCTTAGGACTCTCGTGCCGGCTGTGTGCTGACTGCCCGTATAATTCTGCGATTAGCATATCATCTCCCCCTTTTCTGTCAAAATGATTCTGTTATGTTGTTATGTATTTATCGGAATAAGTTATTATTAATTTAATATGCGTCTGGTATTTTTATCCTCTGCATTTAATATTTCCGGCTTAAAAAAGCAGCTTTTACATTTACTGTAAAAACTGCTCAAAGTGTTTTACTGTTGAAAATGCGCTTTCCGGTCTGATTCAGATTCCGACATAAAATGATAACTTTGCCATATTAGCATAATAAGGGCATTAATGCAAGGAGATTGTAAAATGAGTATAAATAATCCCCTACGCTTCTTTCCAGTATTTCTGCATTAAATTCTCTGTATATTTTCCGTCGAGGAAGTATTTCTTGCTGACTCTGGCGCTGGTCAGGTTCCTGTTTAGGCCAAGCTCCTGACAGGTTTCAATCATTCCTTTTATGCCTTCTTCCCTGCCTTTTACGATACCTTCTTCCCTGCCTTTTACGATACCTTCTTCCCTGCCCTCATTCCGCTCATAGCTCCTCACGGCATTCATGTCAGCCTGTGCATATTTTTCTGCTAATAACATGGCTCTTACCTCCTTATTTTCAGACAATTCTTTGACCTCCGCAATGATGTCTTTCATGAAATTATTATCCTTTGCGGATTCAAGCACCTTTTCATCATTAATGTCGGCAACAAGACATAATAAAACCTGCAGTTCGTTAAGACTGTTGCCATTATTGTCATGTTCACCGTTCCTGTTTTCCCTGAATTGTTTCAGGCATTCATCAAGCTGCACAAACACAATCGTCATCATGGAGTCAAACGACAGGCCCGAATCAGCCGTCCTTTTCGTAAACCTGTGTATGTACCTTTCACTTGTCTCGTTGAATTTCTTAAACTCCCTGGGACTGTTTTTCATAAGCACCACAAGCAGGACACCCGGCGTATTTGAATATGAAATTCCAGATTTTCTCTGTCCCTCTTCCACGCTGTATGAAAGCATCAGCATGTCAGACGCATACAGTTCTGCCCTCTTGAAGATAAAATCCTGCAGGGATATCTGGAATTCTGTGTCAGAATGCCTGCCGTCCTTTAATTTGGCGGGCTCGTCGAAAATAATCTTCTTGGAATCCTTTGACTGCATGAATCCCTCGTTCGCATAGCTGCCTTCAATTTCAATGGAATTATCCTGTATCACATTCTTTAGCAGGTATGCAAGACGCTCCCTGTGCGAATCCGCGCTGAAAACCCGCTTGGCAATGGTATCTGAAAGCAGGGATGGCAGCTTCCTGCCCGCCAGTATCTCCGCAATCTCATTCCGGTCCTGCTCTTCAAGCATTCCCAGAAGCTGGTTCTCGTATTCATTTGCACGTTCATCGTCCTGTTCTTTTATCAGCAGTTCCACAATATCTGAAACAGCCTGTTCCTTTTGTTTATCCATGTAACAATATTCTCTCCCTGTATTCCGGACTGCGGCTGGTGAAAGGAAATATTTCTTTCCCTTTCATTATAACACGCAGCCCCATAATGTCAAAATATTTCCTCCGTTTAAAGATACCTTTCATAGGCAAACCCGGGAGTTTGACACTTCCTTTTAAACCTCATAACACACAAATCTTGTATTTAAGCCTGCTTTGGGCTTATTTTTTTGTCAAATTTGCAAAATAATGCGTGCTAGTTGTGTTATAATACTTATGAGGTGATTTTTATGTATGTTTCCATTACTGGTGTAGAGAATAACAAAGACGTTTATATCAACCAATCCTACCGGAAAGATAACGGTAAGACTTCTTCCCGGATCTACCGAAAACTCGGAAAACTCAATGAGTTACTCCGACAGTTTGATGGTGACTTTGATGCCATGATGGTCTGGGCAAAATCTGAAGCCGAAAAAGACACAGCCGATTACAATGCCAAAACCTGCGATGTGTCGGTTTCTCTTTCCAGAAAAGCTTACATACCTATGAATGAAGAACGCTGTTTTCAGATCGGATATTTGTTCCTCCAAAAACTGTGCGCGGAATTAAAAATCGATGCCATCTGTCGAAAAATCTCTAAACGCCACAAATACACTTATGACTTGGGAGCCATCTTAACTGACCTGATCTATGCAAGGATCCTTTCCCCTTCCAGCAGGCTTGGCAGTTTCTCTTACTGTAAAACACTGCTTGAACCGCCAAAGTATGAACTGCCAAATGTATACCGTGCACTCTCGGTTATGGCTGAGGAATCTGATCTTATTCAGGAGGAACTCTACAAAAACTCAAACTTTGTTCATCCCAGAAACAAAAAAGTGCTCTACTACGACTGCACAAACTACTACTTCGAGATTGAACAGGAAGATGAACTCAGGCGCTATGGAAAGAGTAAGGAACACCGCCCTAATCCCATCGTTACAATGGGATTGTTTATGGATGCTGATGGAATTCCTCTGGCTTTTGACATCTTCCCCGGAAACCAGAATGAACAGACAACCTTAAAACCTCTTGAATCAAAGGTAATAAAAGATTTTGGCTGCAGTGAATTTATCTTCTGCTCTGATGCGGGGCTTGGAAGCAGAGCAAACCGCAGATTTAACAGCCTTGCAAACCGTTCCTATGTTATCACCCAGTCTTTAAAAAAGATGCCCAAAGAAGACCGGGAAATTGCCCTGAAACCTACACAGTTTAAAAAACCCGGCTTTGATAAATGGATCGACATCTCCACACTGGATGAATCTGACCCGGAAGTTTACGAAACCATTTATTACAAGGAGATCCCTGTTGTAAATGGAAACATGGATGAAACAGTTATAGTTACCTACTCCCCCAAATACAAGGCATACCAGAAACGGATCCGTGAGCAGCAGATATCACGCGCCATGAAGATGATCGAACAGCCCGGAAGAAAACGCAAAAGCAAAAATCAAAACGATCCTGCCCGTTTTATAAAAACCACAAATGTGACAAATGATGGAGAGATCGCAGAAAAGAAAGTCTGTGAACTTGATTCAGACAAAATCAGGGATGAAGAAAAATACGATGGCTTTTATGCTGTCATCACAAACCTCGAAAGCGATATAGGCGAGATTTTAAAAATCAACCGGCAGCGTTGGGAAATAGAAGAAAACTTCCGCATTATGAAAACAGATTTTGAGGCACGTC
>ERZ808028.1248-NODE-1248-length-16009-cov-4.368190_pt1 | contig 16009 bp, 15 predicted proteins | sample MGYA00380184_ERZ808028 | MGnify/ENA primary metagenome ERZ808028 (study PRJEB31490, sample SAMN06133397) | mouse gut metagenome | isolation source: J8_1 | host: mice | place: China: Chengdu | collected 2015-05 ...
TCGCCTTCGTCGATGGGATTTTTGCTCACTGGCTCAGTTTAACCTACGGTCAGCGCAGCAAGTGCGCAGACCTATGTGGACAGTAACATGGGATAACAGCATTAAGTGCTGAACTCCGCATAGTTACTGGATTTTGATTAAATATTGCTCTTCACTTATTTAGTGAATAAAAAAAGAACGCGATCTATGGTAAAATTTAGGTGTCAAATCAAAATCAAAACCAAAGAGGTAAAATGGAGAACTGGTTTAGGCGATTGGCTCTTGTTGTCAGTACGAAAAAACCGCGTATTGATACCATTCGTTTAAAGCTGCTGAAAATAGCTGCAAGAGTGGTAAGAGATTGAAAAAAATGCTGGAATTAAAGTGAAAATAAGGAAAAATCAGACTTATCAGACTTGAGTGTAACAAAATGTAGAATTGTGTTACACTGAGAGTTACCACGTAATAATAGCACTCTTTTCGCTATATTGCAAGGTTTTTTCGGAAAAATAGATTAAGAATTCCTGGAAAAATGAATTAAGATTTTTTAAAAAAAGACAAAGGAAGAAATCTGAAAATCATTGGTCAAATCGGCGGAAAACCCTGTATTTATCAGCGTTTTTAACCTGTTTGCAGGTGTAGCCCAGTGTAACACAATTCTATATTATGTTACACTGGGCTGCTTGTTTATACAAAACCGGGAAAGAGAAGGGTGAGCCTTGAGGCTGCGTTCTCTGGAAAGGGGTTATATTGGCTGTGGAGAGGCAGGTTTCCATTGTGCTGGCTGTATGGTTCGGGTGTTGAAAAATTATCCGGATATGGCGAAGCCTGCTCTTTTATGGTTAATATAGGGTTGACAGGAAGGCTGTGTGCCTTAGATTTCAGGGAGGCTGTGTGCCTTAGATTTCAGAAAGGTCATGTGTCTTAGATTTCAAAAAGGTAGTGTGCCTTAGTTTTCAGAAAGGCAACAAGCCTTAGATTTTTTAAAATTTGTTTTTTGTTTGCAGCTTATGGCAGCGAGCAGCAAGGGGGTGCGTTATGCAGTGGTATGTGCTGCAGACAAGAACCGGTGAGGAAGAAAAGCTGGTGGAAATGGTTCGCAGGGCTGTTCCTCATCCTTTGTATGGAGAATGTTTTGTGATTTATCATGAGCAGGTTTGGAGGAGGCAGCAGAAGAATTTTGTGCAGGTAAGGAGAGCCTTTCCCGGGTATGTGTTTATTACATCCAGGGAGCCGGAGGCTTTATTTTTTTGCCTGAAAAAACTTCCGGCCATGGTAAAAATGATGGCGCGTGATGATGATTTTTTTCTTTCGGTAGAAGCAGAGGAAGCAGCATTTTTAAAGCAGATGATGAATGAGCAGCATGTGATAGGGCTTTCTTATCTGGAAACGGATGGGAAGGGAAGAATTCTTGGGGCAGCAGGGCCGATAAAATCCTGCCTTTCCCACATTGTGCGCCTTAAGTTCGGCAAGCGGTATGCCCTTGTGCGGTTGCGGCTTTTGGGAAGGGAAAAGGAGATTTTCTTTGGCATTGTCTTAAAGGAGGATCTGAAAGAAGAACTGTGGTACGGGAAGGTGGAAGCGCCGATTCGTGTACCGGAAAAATATCGTTTTGAAAAGACAGATTATGAAAAGATAGAGGTTCATCTGTGATACAGATTGGTAAATGATGTGAGTTTTGCAAGTGTTATAGGTTTATCTGTGTTATTGTCTGAAATTTGATAAATCCGAAAAATAGCAAGAACTGAAATGAGAAATTTTTATCCAGAGAGGGGGCAATGTCTGTGCAATGGTATTTGTTAAAAACATGGGTTGGAAAAGAAGAAGAACTGGCAGAAGAAATCCGCAGCACCCTTCCGAAAAATGAGTATAAAGAATGTTTTGTTATTTATCAGGAACGCATCTGGAGAAAACAGCAGAAAAGCATAGTTCATGTAGAACCGCTGTTTCCCGGATGTGTTTTTCTTACCTGTGAACAGAGCCGCGAGCAGGATATGAAAACAACAGGGAAAAAACAGGCTGTGCCATTGCCATATGGGGCATTGGGTGCAGGGATGATAAGAAGTTTGAGAAATGAATGGTTTGAAACTATTGGGAAGTATGGAAACTTGGAAGTTTTGCCAGTAATGAAGGAGGATGCACAGTTTTTGGAAAGCTTATCCGGGAAAGAACATTTGGTAAAGCTTTCTTATGTGCAGAAGGATGAAAGTGGAAATGTTTGTAAACTATCTGCGCCGCTGAATGTTTTTCAGGGAGAGATTGAACGGATTCAGTGGAAAAAGAGATATGCGATGGTTCATCATAAGCTGTGGGGAGAGGAAAAAGTATTTGTACTGGGGATTGTATTAAATGAAGATATGGAATCTAAGGTTTTCTATAAAAATGCGTATCAAGGCAATGCATTGTTTGTAAATTCAGTGGCAGGAGAATGTTTAGCGGAAGAAATGGCATAGGATGAAGTCTTGCCAACAGAAAAGTTTTGTTGAGGAGATGACACAGGATGAAGTGCAGTCGATGGAAAAGTTTAACTGAGGAGATGACGTAAGATGAGCAGGAATCGATTAGAAAAATATCTGCCGGGGAATAAGCGGGTCAGGATGCTGGTGTTAATGGCGGTGGATATTTGTATGGTCTGTCTGGCTTCTTTTTTGGGATTATTTATCCGGTTTGATATGAACATTGGGAGAATCCCGAAAGAGTATGCCCAGGCAGTACTGAATTACCTGCCGTTTTATGTGGCGGTTACAATTCTTGTATTTTTTCTCTTGCGGATGTATGCCACGATGTGGAGTGTGGCAGGAATTCGGGAGGCAGGGCATATCGTGGGGGCATGCGGGCTGGCATCACTGCTTCAGATTGCCGGGATGCTGATGCTGGAGATGAAGGTGCCAAGAAGCTATTTTGTGCTGTCATCTATGGCCTTGTGTGCGGGAGAGGGATTGGTAAGGCTGTCCTATCGTATTCTTCTATCAATGACATTGCCCGGAAAGAACAGGAAAGAGGGCAGCCGGGTAATGATTACGGGAGCCGGGACGAGCGGGGCAGTGATCTTAAAGGAAATGCTGACCAGTCCGTTGGCCCAGGGACATGTGGTTTGTTTTGTGGATGATGATAAGAATAAGGTGGGGAAGATTTTAAATGGAGTACCCATTGCCGGAAAGAGGGAAGATATAGCAAGACTGGTGGAAAAATACGGGGTGGATGAGATTTATATCGCCATGCCATCGGCGCCGGCGAAGGACAGGAAAGAGATTATTGAGATTTGCAAAGAAACGGGATGTAAGGTGAAGATTCTGCCTGGGATTTACCAGCTTCTTAACGGAGAAGTCAGTGTGGGGAAACTGCGTGAGGTGGAAATTGAAGACCTTTTAGGGCGGGAACCTGTGCAAGTAAATATCGACGAGATTCTTGATTATGTCCATGGAAAAGTGGTGCTGGTGACCGGGGGCGGAGGGTCGATAGGAAGTGAACTCTGCCGCCAGATTGCCGGGCATCAGCCGAAAACCCTGATTGTGTTTGATGTGTATGAAAATAATGCCTATGATTTACAGCAGGAATTAAAGGATAAGTTCCCAAAGCTGCATCTTGTAGTTTTAATTGGTTCGGTGAGGAATACACACAGGATAGAATCCGTGTTTGAGAAATATCGACCGGAGATTGTGTACCATGCGGCAGCGCATAAGCATGTGCCCTTAATGGAGGACAGCCCGAACGAGGCAATTAAGAATAATGTTTTCGGTACATACAAGACGGCGAAGGCTGCGGATAAGTATGGGGCAAAAAGGTTTGTATTGATTTCAACTGACAAGGCAGTGAATCCGACAAACATTATGGGAGCTTCCAAACGTATGTGCGAGATGGTGATCCAGATGATGAATGCCAAATCAAAGACCGATTTTGTGGCAGTAAGGTTTGGCAATGTGCTGGGGAGCAATGGGTCGGTGATTCCCTTGTTTAAAAAGCAGATTGAACAGGGTGGGCCGGTGACAGTGACGCATCCGGACATTATTCGCTATTTTATGACCATACCGGAGGCAGTTTCTCTGGTTTTGCAGGCAGGAGCTTATGCAAAAGGCGGGGAAATTTTCATCCTGGATATGGGTGAGCCGGTAAAGATTTTGGATTTGGCAAAGAATCTGATAAGGCTTTCCGGATATAAGCCGGGGGAGGATATTGCCATAACCTTTACGGGGTTAAGACCTGGAGAAAAGCTGTATGAAGAACTTTTGATGGATGAAGAAGGGATGCAGGATACGCCGAATAAGCTGATTCATATAGGAAAGCCGATTGCATTCGATACGAAGGAGTTCAGTGAACAACTGGACAGACTGTATGAGGTAGCAAATCTGGATTCGGAGATGATACGAGGGGAAGTGAAGAAGATTGTACCAACTTATCAGCCAAAGAATTAGAGTATACCAAAATAGCAGGCAAAGAATTAAATTGTGCCAATCTATCAATCAAAGATTTAAAGTAATTCAATAAAAAACGCTTGGAAAGGAACAGTGTGATGAATTATTTAATTGTTGTTGCCCATCCCGATGATGAGGTACTTGGGGCAGGAGCAACGATTTTTAAACTGATAATGCAGGGAAATAAAGTAGCGGTGGCAATTATGTCCGGTCATGCGGCAGCCAGGAATAATCGGTCGGCTACATTGTCGGAAGATGAAGAAAAAGCGATGTCAATTATGGGTGTGGAGAAGGTTTATCATGCGGATTTTCCCAATATTAAGATGAATACCGTTCCTCACCTGGAGCTTGTCCAGTACATTGAACAATGTATTGAGGACTGGCAGGCAGAAGTGATTTTTACGCATCATCCCAGTGATACCAATATTGATCACCAGGAAACAAGCCGAGCAGCAGTTGCCGCCTGCCGCCTTTTTCAGAGGAAAGAAGGCATACCGCAGCTTAGAGAATTGTCTTACATGGAAGTACCAAGCAGCACGGAATGGAGTTTAAACTCTGCCGAAAACCGTTTTACGCCGAATAAATTTGTGGAAATTGGAAAATCAGGAGTAGAAAAAAAGCTGGAAGCCTTATCTGCTTATACAGGGGTAATGCGCCCCTATCCGCATCCAAGAAGTGTGGAAGCATTAACCGGATTGGCAGCTTCAAGAGGAGCGCAGGCAGGATGTGCTTATGCAGAGGCGTTTGAATCTGTGTTCAGGAGTGAATAAAATGAATTTACCAACACCCTATTATCTTTTTTTTGCGGATGAATTTATTGCCAATTATCATGATTTATTATCCTGTTTTCGGGCAATATATCCGGATTATCAGATTGCCTATTCCTTTAAAACCAACTATACTCCGGCAGTTTGCAGAATCATTTTAAAATTAAATGGATATGCAGAAGTCGTATCGGATATGGAGTATCGGCTTGCCAGAAAGATAGGGTTTCCGGCGGATCGGATTGTCTATAACGGACCGGGAAAAGAAGCCTGTCTGGAGGAATGTATTCTTGGCAATGGATTATTAAATATCGATCATTTCCGTGAAGTGGAACGTGTGTGTGCTCTGGCAGATAAGGTTAAAGACCGAACGATTTTTGTGGGCATCCGGGTTAATTTTGATATTGGAAACGGGCTTCATTCACGTTTTGGAATTGATGCATTTAATGGTGATTTAGAAAATGCTCTTGCCCAGTTAAAAAAACATTCGGTGAATGTTCGCGGATTACATTTTCATATCAGCAGAGCACGTGATAGACAGGCATGGGAGAGAAGAATTGCTGTTATATTAGATATTGCAGACCGGATGGAAATGCTTCAGCAAAATCATCTTGACTATATCGATATTGGAAGCGGGATGTTTGGCAAACTCGGCAATGACTTAAAAAAGCAGTTTACAAATATTCCATCTTACCAGGACTATGCCGAAATCGTAGCAGGGGCAATGGAAAAACATTACCGTCAAAGAAAGAAAAAGCCAATATTATTTACTGAACCTGGAACGACATTAATTTCTGCCTATTTTTCCCTGTTTACTAAAGTGCTGGATATTAAAACCATACGCAATAAATATTTTGCGCTGATGGATTGCAGTTATCAAAATATCGGTGAATTATGTGCTTTGAAAAAGGTGCCGATTGTTAAAATTAACCATGCCGGAAATGAACAGCATTATGATTCTGTTGATCTGGTTGGCTATACCTGTCTGGAGCAGGATGTTATTTATCAGGATTATTCCGGGAAATTAGGGATTGGAGATATTTTAGAGGTGGGGAATACAGGAGGATATTCTATCGTAGAAAAACCGCCGTTTATTCATCCGGATATTCCTGTTTATATGCAGGAAAACGGGAGAATTACCTGTATTAAACGGGCACAGACAATGGAAGATATTTTCCTTCCTTACATTTTTTCGGATGAAGGCGTGTCTGTATGAACTAAGAATAAAAACAATATAATTTGCCAGCCTGTGTGAATAAAAGACAGGAAGAACATGATTTGTCTGCCTGTCTAAATGAAGAATAAGAACAACATGATTTAGCGGAGGGATAAATGAAACCAATTACCGTGTTCCTTACTGCCTGCGGTTCAGCGTTTGCACCAGGAATTATTAAATGTCTTAAAAAAAATGGGGAGAGAGAAATCAGAATTATCGGAGGAGATATGGTCAATGACCCAAGCAGTCAATATCTGGTTGATCGATTTTATCCGATTCCATCGGCTTTAGATGCTCACTATGCAGAGGAAATTCTTGGGATTTGCAGCAAAGAAAAGGTAGATATTCTGCTGCCGCAAATGTCCGCTGAGCTGCCGGTATATTTAAAGAATTTACATCAATTTGAACAAATCGGGACAATGGTTTCCATGACAAGGAACCTTAACATCAACATTGCAAATAACAAATGTCGTTTATTTGAATTTATGAAGGAACATGAGATAGAAACTCCTGAATTTTTTACGGTACATACATTTGATGAATTTCAGCATGGCTTATTTGCTCTTGGATACCCGTATAAACCGGTGGTCGTTAAGCTGCCGGAAAGCAGCGGGGCAAGAGGTGTAAGAGTAATTGATGAAAGCAAATCAAAGTATGCGCTTTTTGCCTGTGAAAAGCCAACTTCGGTTTATGTTTCCTATGAAGATATGAAAGCGATCCTGCTCGATGCAGAAAAAATATTGGGAAAAGGAGTGTTCCCGGAATTAATGCTTATGGAGTATCTGCCGGGAGATGAATATGATATTGACCTTTTGGCAGAAGACGGAAAGGTTTTATATACCGCAGGTCGGAGAAATCCGGAAATGCTTATGAGCATAGCACAAACTTCGGTTTTAGAGCGCAATGAAAGAGCAGAGAAAATAGCAGCGCAGCTTGTGGAAACACTTAAACTCGATGGAAATCTTGGATTTGATTTTAAATTTGACGGCGAAGGAAAAGTACAGCTTTTAGAAATTAATCCAAGGATAGATGCAACAATATCTATATTTGCCGCTGGCGGTCTTAATCTGCCCTATCTAAGAATTAAACAGCTTCTTGGAGAAGAACTGCCAGAGGTTAAGGTAAGCTATGGGACACACTTAAAACGGTGCTATATGGAAATATTTACCGATGAACAGGAAAATTTGATTGCATGGTAAAATCAAAAAAAGAAAAAGAAAAAAATAGAAGGAAGGTGAAGTTTATCCGCAGGTATATTGTGTTTGTCAGCAAAGATCATTATAATCCACTGGGAATTGTAAGAACCCTGGGTGAAGCACATATAAAACCCATTGTTGTGGTGGTAAAAGGGGAGCCTAAACTAGTATCAAAGAGCAGATATGTTAAGATTAAACATTTTGTTGACAGTCCGGAAGATGGACTCAAGCTCATCCTTTCAAAATATGCTGTGAGCAAAACCGAGAAATCATTTATTTTAACGGGAGATGATGTGACGGTTTCCCTGCTTGATATGCATTATAATGAATTAAAGGACTATTTTTATTTCTATAATGCAGGGGAAAATGGACGTATCCGGCAATTTATGAATAAAGATGTGCTAAATCATCTTGCCTTAAAGCATGGATTTAATGTTCCCCGAACGTGGAAGGTAAGTCCCGGCGAAATTCCCGAAGATTTGGAGTATCCGATTATTACAAAAGCAACCCATTCATTTGGTGCGGAATGGAAAAATATTGTATTTATTTGCCGAAATGAAGAAGATTTGTGTGAAGCCTTTAAAAAGATAAAAAGTGAAAAGATTTTATTACAGCAGTATATAGAAAAAACGGACGAGCAATCCTATGAGGGATTTAGTGTAAACCATGGAAAAAATGTATTTTTTAGCGTGCAGAATAATGAGGTCTATCATCTAAAAGATAAATATGCACCATTTTGGAGAAACAAAAATGTCCATGATAAATCCTTTACAGCAAAGGCATCCAGGATGCTTGCTGAAATTGGATTTGAGGGAATTTTTGAATTTGAATTTATCGTTGGAGCGGATAAAAAACTGTATTTTCTGGAAATTAATTTCCGGAATACAGCCAATGGATGGACAACAACCGTAGCAGGGATGCCGTCAGCCACACTGTGGTGTGCATCGATGCTTGAGGGAAAGATTGTCAATGGATGCTATAAAGAAATTCCAGATGGATTTACTACGATGGCAGAATGTTTTGATTATGATGTCAGAGTAAAAACAGGAAGGATTTCACGCCGGGAATGGATGAAACAGTATAAGAAGGCGAATGCAAAGCTGTATCGGGGAAGAAAAGATATTCGTCCCTTTTTTTCTTTTCTCTGGTACAAGTATACGAAAATGCGTGTTGAGAAAAAATACGGCAAGGGAAAAGGTGAACGAATTATGGAATTGATAATTATCTTGTTTTTAGGCGGGTGGATATTTATTGGCGGATATTTGAGCTACAGAAATATCCGGAAAGAATATCGTGGAGATGAAACGAAATGAATGTATATGTCATTGGAATGGCAATTTCTTTTGTTATCTATTTAATTATCGGATATTGCGTCAGTAAAAAAGTAAAAGATGCCAATGATTTTTATGTGGCAGGAAGAAACGCTCCGGTTCTTTTGATTGTTGGTTCCATGATTGCTTCTTACGTCAGTACAGGAATGTTTATGGGGGATGCAGGAGAGTATTATTGCGGGCTTTTTTCACCAATGACCATTCTGGCGACAATGCAGGTTGTGGGATACATCCTGGGCGCAGTATTCTTTGGAAGGTATCTTAGGAGATCAAAGGTTTTTACAATTCCGGATTTTTTCGGACAGCGCTTCTGTTCTGAAAAAGTGAGAAAGTTAGCTACAATTACATCCATAATTACAATGACGGTTTATTTACTGTCCGTTGTCCAGGGCGTGGGTACATTGATGTATGTGGTGACAGGGCTTAATTATAATTTCTGTATCACCGCTGCAGTTATTGTCTTTAGTTTTGTATCCATTATTTCCGGTTCCCGAGGTGTATTGATCACCGATACACTGATGTTTGCCGTATTTACCGGTGCATTAATTTTCGCTGTGTTGGTTATTACCGGTAAAAGCGGCGGCTGGTATTCGGTTGTAGAACAGCTGAAAAACTTTGAAGTAAAGGGGCTTTTGGCTTGGAGCGGAAATCTGGATTATATGTATCCTACAGGGGTTGAAAATATTATCTGGGGGATTGTATATGGTATTGTGTGGCTGTCGGTTTGTATGGTAGGACCATGGCAGTCCAGCCGGTATTTGATGGCAAAAAATGAACATACCGTCGTAAGATCTTCTCTGTATTCTGCATTTGGTATTTTTGCATTGCAGTTATTGGTCGGTATGGGAGCTGTTACGGTTAATCTCTATCACCCGGAGCTGGAAAGTGCTTCCCATGTTTTAATATGGGCATCGATGAATATTCTGCCAACCGCTCTTGGGGTTTTTCTCCTGACGGGAGTGCTGGCAGCAGGAATTTCTTCTGCAACCACCTTTTTATCCTTGATAGGTTCATCTGTGGCAAATGATATACATAGGGGAAAAGGAAATTCAATTAAAACCGGACAGGTATCAATGCTTGCAGTAAGCATAATTGTTTTGCTGCTTGCCGTATTGAATCCGCCGCAGATTTTTTGGATTATGTATTTTGGCGGCGCTATTGTTGCAAGTGCATGGATGCCTATAGCATTGGTAAGCGTGCTGTCAAAACGGGTTACGAAGACAGGGGCTTTTATTGGGATGCTGGCAGGTTTTTGCGGATGCTTTATTTTTAAGATGTATACCAATATCGCTGGAATCACACTTCCGGCAATTTTTGATCCTGTAGTTATAGGAATTTTGCTTAACATTATTGGCATCGTCATCGGTTCAGCGTTTACCCAGGTATCGGAAGAAGAAAAAGCTGCCAGGGAGAAATTATTTATCGTGCCAGAGGAAGAAAAGCTGCCGATGGAAATGAAAAAAACCTTAAACTATATGAAATTTGCGCCCTGGCTGGGCGTACTTGTCATTGTGATTTTATCCATCGTCTGGGTTATTCCTTATACAATACAATAATATAAGCACTAAAGATAAGAACTCAAGATAAAGGCTAAATATAAGGATAGGAATGTTGAAAATGATTTATAACCGATATGTAAAACGTTTGTTGGATATTATACTGTCGTTAGCTGCAATTATCTGTTTAAGTCCCGTTTTTTTAATTGTAGCTGCAGTTGTCTGTATTACCATGGGTTTTCCTGTTTTATTTTCACAGGAGCGAATGGGAAAGGATGAAAAGGTATTCCGTCTGTATAAGTTTCGCTCAATGACAAATGCAAAGGATAAAAACGGGAAGCTTCTGCCGGAACAAAAACGATTGACGAAAGCCGGAAAACTTCTGCGCTCGCTTTCGGTCGATGAACTGCCGGAGCTTTTTTCGATATTAGCCGGGGATATGTCATTTGTCGGTCCAAGACCATTGCCGGTATATTATAAGCCTTATTTTCTTCCTAAGGAAAGAGTAAGGCATAAGGTTCGCGGAGGATTAATTCCCAGTGACGACCTTTCTGGAAAAGTAATGACAACCTGGGAAGAACAGTTTGCCTATGATGTGTACTATGCAAACCATGTTTCTTTTTTATTGGATGTAAAGATCATCCTTAGGACATTGATGATATTGGTTGACAGGGTTAGGACGGATTATGGGAAATGTGAAAGAATGCATTTAAGTGAATACAGAAAAAATATGGATATTAAAGGCAGGATATTGTAATGCATAATGTGCTGATTATTGGAAAAGAAAGTTACATTGGGGAAGCATTGAATCGCTGGCTAAAAAAAAGTCCTGAATTATATTACACGGAGATTGTATCACCACGAAATAACGAATGGAAGAAAACCGATTTTTCCAGATTTACTACCGTTGTTCATTTGGCAGGAATTGCCCATATCAATAAGATACCGAAAAGTATGAAATCCCTATTTTATCGGGTGAATAGAGATTTAACGATTGAAATCGGGAAATATGCAAAGGAACAAGGTGTTAAGCACTTTGTTTATTTTAGTTCAATGAATGTATATGGGGATAATTGTGAAAGAATTACAGATAAGAACACAGAAAATCCTACCAGCTTTTATGGCGATAGTAAATTACAGGGAGAAATTGGACTTAGAAAATTAGAAGATAAAAATTTTATTATAGCCTATATCCGACCGCCGTTTGTGTATGGCAATGGATGTAAGGGGAACTATCATGTGATAAGTAAAATTGCAAAAAAAACACCAATATTCCCTACATATAAAAATAAAAAAAGCATGATTTACATTGATAATTTATGTGAATTTGTACGACGGATGATTGATGATGAGGCTGGAGGGATTTTTACCCCGCAAAATAAAGAACTGGTCAGCACTTCTGATTTAGTGAAAGAAATTGCAAAGGTAAATAGACATAAAGTGTTTTTTACAGGGGTTTTTAACTTTATAATCCCTTGGGGGATAAAATGGAATAAAAATATGCAAAGGGCATTTATCAACGATTACTATGATTTGCCAATATCCAATGATTATAACTTTGAATATTGTATTGTGGATTTTAGGGAGAGCATTAAACGAACAGAAGAATAAGGAAGGTTAGTCCATATGACGCAAGAGTATTTTTCAATGAATGATCTAGGTGAGGGGGGGCTTAGAAACCTCCAAAAGAAGTGCTTGGAAATACTTGTGTATTTCAAAAAGATATGTGATGAGAATAAACTTACTTTTTATCTTGCAGGAGGCACTGCAATAGGAGCACTTCGCCATAAGGGTTTTATTCCATGGGATGATGATATTGATGTTTTTATGCCTCGACCGGATTATGAGAAACTTACTAGAATTTGGACAGAGGTAGCTGATACATCAAGATATGTGTTTATTCGTAGCTCCCGTAATGTGAATTATCACCACCATGCAGCAAGCATCGTTGATGTAAATACAACATGGATAGAGGAACGTAATGAAAATAACGATGTTCCCCAAGGTGTAATGATAGATGTTATTCCACTTGATGGATGTCCAGATTCAAATTTCAGAAGATTTTTCCAGCTTTATAATGCCCTTAAATTTGCAGTATTTAATGTTCAACGATTACCTGAAAATAAAAACAAAAAAATATATTGTGCAACTAAAATCGTTCTTGGTATATTCCGCAGCAAGTGGATAAGAGATACCATATGGATTTCCTCGGAAAAGCGGATGACTAGGTATGGATTTTATTCCAATAAGAATATAACAGAACTTATTGGAGAGCTATATGGTATGGTTGAAAAGCATCCTTTGGAAGATTTTGCTACAACCATTGAGGTGGATTTTGAAGGCTATAAAATGCCCTTGATGAAAGGATATGATGCTTATTTGAAATCTGTCTTCGGAGATTACATGCAACTGCCGCCATTGGAAAAACGAGTTCCAAAAACACATCTTGTTTATGGGAATTTGAAGCAACCATATAAGAAGTATAGAGGAATATACTATTTGAAAGGAATCGAAGAAAAATGAATATAGCTGTTATTTTTGCTGGCGGTACAGGTCAGAGAATGCAGAGCAGGACAAAACCTAAACAGTTTTTGGAATTGCATGGTAAACCAATTATTATCTATACACTTGAACAGTTTGAGAATACAGATGAAATCAATGGGATTGTCGTTGTATGTTTGAAAGAATGGATTGACTATTGTTGGAAACTGATTAAAAAGTTCGGATTGACTAAGGTTATTGATGTAATTCCAGGGGGGGCTACCGGTTTTCAATCTCGCTATAAGGGTTTGATAAGGGTTCATGAATTATATGATACAGACGCAATTATTCTGATGCATGATGGTGTAAGACCCCTGATTGATCAGGAAACAATTCTTGCAGATATTGAATGTGTTAACAAAAACGGTTCTGCAATAACTGTTTCTGCTGCATCTGAAACTGTGGCAGTAAAAAATGAAGCAGGAATAATAGGAGAAATATTAGACCGCAGCAGATGTCAACTGGCTAAAGCCCCACAGTGCTTCTATCTCGGGGAACTCCTTGATGCACATGAGAGGGCGATGCGGGAAGGGATCGAGGATTGTATTGATTGTGCTTACCTAATGCAAAGCCAAGGATATAAAGTTTTTTCCGTTGAAGGGAACCCAGAAAATATAAAAATAACAACCCCATCAGATTTTTATATTTTTAGGGCTATTGTTGATGCACGTGAGAATTCACAGATATTCGGGTGATGATGTCGATAAAGAGAAGATTAAAAGCAATAAAGAAAACCAGATTATATAATTTTATAGCAGATTCTTTTTTCTATATGCAAAGAGTGTTTTTTTTGCTGGTATATATAATATTTAGACCTTTTCCATTAAAAAACAGAGTAGTTGCATCATCATTTTCCGGAAGAAAGTATGGTGGAAATCCTAAATATATAATAGAGCAAATTCATAAAGGGCATCCAGAATGGAAACTTATTTGGATAAAAGATAATAAATCTGTATACACGGTGCCAGATTATATAAAGGCTGTTGATGGGTTCGGCTTTGCTGGTTCTATTACAAAATACTATTATTACATTACATCAAAGGTTTGGATAGATTCACATTTTTTATACGGTGTTGCAAGGAAAAGAAAAAAACAGATATTTGTTGAAACATGGCATGGTGGTTTGGGAATCAAGAAAATAGGAATGGATTCCGAAGAATTTAGCAACGATCGCTATCAGGTAAAGAAGATGCAATCCACAGTGAAGCTTGCTGATGTTTTTATCAGCAATTCGGATCATCTTTCTCATATATATAGGAGTGCATTTGCGTATAATGGAGAAATTATCAAATGCGGTTATCCAGAGAATGATAAATTAATTCATGGGTTTTCACAAAAAGAGAAGATTTGTTCACTCTACAATATTCCTGTAAAAAATCATATATTGCTCTATGCTCCAACTTTTAGAGATGGATATGAGAATGGGCAGGAAATAGACCTTTCTCCTTATAATATTGAGTATCCTGCATTGAAGGCAACTTTAGAAAAAAGATTTGGTGGCACTTGGTCAATTATGATTCGTTGGCATCCTATTATGGAAAGGAGCGCAGTTTTGACTGATACTATGGCAGTAAATGTTACCGCTTATCCGGATATTCAAGACCTGATTCTTTCCTGTGACTGTATGGTTAGTGATTATTCCAGCTGCATTTTCGACGCGGCAATTCATAAGCTTCCTTGCTTTACTTATACAACTGATTTAGAGGTCTATGAGGATGGCAGAGGTGCGTATTATAAAGTCAGGGAATTGCCATTTCCGAATGCTACAAATAATGAAGAATTGAAAAAAATAATACTGGAGTTTGATGAGCATGATTATCAGATGAGATGGGACGCTTTTGTAGATAAAACAGGTCTTAGGGAAACTGGAAAAGCATCAGAAACAGTTTCCGAATATATTTTTAACAAGATAAATTGAATTTTACAGGAGAGCAGAATATGAGCAGAATTTTATGGGGAAAAACCATTTTTATTACTGGGGCTACTGGACTGATCGGTCAGGCATTAGTTAAAGAAGCATTGGCAAAGAAGATGAAGGTTATTGCATCTGTGCGGAATATAGATAAAGCAAAAAAACTATTTGATGCAGAAAGTGGTATTGAATTCCTTGAATCAGATATAATGGGTATTTCTTTGGAAAATCGCAAAGTAGATTATCTTATTCATGCTGCTGCCAACACATCCAGCACAGCCTTTGTAAATGATCCGGTTGGCATTATTAATGAAAACTATCAAGGAACATTAAGAACGCTGGAGTTTGCCAGGTTTAATAATGTGAAGAAATATGTATATCTTTCCTCGATGGAGATTTACGGGCATCCGCATACGGATGAGAAAGTGACAGAAACACATGCAACAAATCTTGATATGATGAGTGTTCGCTCAAGCTACCCGGAAAGCAAGAGGGCATGTGAAATACTCTGCTGTTCATACATGAGCCAATACAATGTGCCAATAAATGCTGTACGTTTGACGCAGACTATAGGAGCAGGAGTTAAATATGATGACAACCGAGTTTTTGCACAGTTTGCAAGAAGTGTGATTGAAGGAAAAGACATTATTCTTCATACCAAAGGAGAAACTAAGAGATCATATCTTTATCTTGATGATGCGGTTAGTGCTATTTATACTGTGTTGGAAAAAGGCGCAGATGGGGAAGCTTATAATGCGGCAAATGAAGAAACTTATTGCAGCATTTATGAAATGGCTAATTTAGTAGCAAATGAATGTGCAGATGGTAGAATAAACGTTTTGATTGAGGAAAACGAATCTAATCATCATGGATATGCGCCAACACTGAAGATGAATCTAAGCACAGAAAAGCTGAGAAATTTAGGTTGGGAGCCTCATGTTGGTTTAAAAGAAATGTTTGATATTCTGATTCAGTACATGAGCGCAGTAAGGAAGGAATAATTATGAAAATAATTAGTTTTTATTTGCCTCAGTTTCATACATTTCCGGAAAATGATGAATGGTGGGGTAAAGGATTTACCGAGTGGACAAATACAAGAAAGGCTAAACCTTTATTCCCGGATCACTATCAACCACATACACCATTACATGAAGATTATTAT
>ERZ808028.1249-NODE-1249-length-15994-cov-9.200666_pt1 | contig 15994 bp, 14 predicted proteins | sample MGYA00380184_ERZ808028 | MGnify/ENA primary metagenome ERZ808028 (study PRJEB31490, sample SAMN06133397) | mouse gut metagenome | isolation source: J8_1 | host: mice | place: China: Chengdu | collected 2015-05 ...
TCCGTCACCTGGTCCAAAGGATACATTTTCAAATGCATCAGCTCGTGGACAATAACCTCTTCCAGATGTTCCTGTTTTGGGTTGGCGGCGTTGAGCATCAAAATGGCTTTACGGTCGTCGCAGTCGATTTTGAAATCCCCGGTCTTGGACCACGCGGGGTCCTCCACCCACTCCAGCTTCACGTCCCAGCCGGGGGTGAGGCGCAGCTTTTTGGTCCAAAAGTCAAAGCGCGCCTGGAGCAGTTCCCTGTCAACAAGCGGGCTCACCGCTCCGTCTCCATTACTTTGTCAATCCGGCGCTGGTGACGGCCTCCCTCAAAATCCGTGGACAGGAACACATCCAGAATCCGTTCCGCCAAATTGCCCCCGGTTACCCCGGCGCCCATGGCCAGCACGTTGGCGTCGTTGTGGCGGCGGGTCATCTCGGCGGATAGAGTTTCATGGCACAGGGCGCACCGCACCCCTTTTACCTTATTGGCCACCATGGACATGCCGATGCCGGTGGTGCACAGCACCACGCCCTTTTGGCAGGTTCCATCCGCCACCAGCCGGGCGGCGGCGGCGCCAAAGTCCGGGTAATCGCAGCTGTCCGTACTGTTTGTGCCGCAGTCGGTGACCTCATGGCCCTGGTCCAGGAGATGGGCTTTCAGCCGCTCCTTCAGCTCGTAAGCGCCGTGATCACTGGCAATTGAAATTTTCATAGGTCAAATCCTCCATTTACAGTTTGTGAAGTACCGGCTTCCGGCGCTCATACGTGGTCACGCAGTCAAATCCCGCCGCCTTGAGCATCTCCATGGCCTGGGGGACGCCTTTGGCCACGTCCTCGGGACAGTGGGCGTCCGCCCCCACGGTGACCAGTTCTCCGCCGCACTCTTTGAACCAGGAGAGCAGAGGAGGCCAGGAGTCCAAGTCGTTTCCCCGGTATACGTTTACCTCCATGGCACGGCCGGTCTTGGCCACTTCGCTTAAAATAGCCCGCACACGGTCCTCATAGTCCGCGATGGACAGCTCCATCCCGTCCCGGCGGATGTACCGCAGGGGGTAGACGATGTGGGCCAGACTGTCATAGCAGTCGGCCATCTGGGTGACCAGGGTCCAGGTGTGGTCCAGGGTGGATTCCACTGCCCGGCGGCACAGAGCCGGGTTGTCCCGATAATTGGAAAAGGCCAGGTCTCTTCCGGACTCCAGGCCGATCCAGTTGTGGAGGGAACCCAGCACGAAATCCAGCTCTTCTCCCCCTTGGGCCAGAATGTCCCGAGCCACGGCGGGGGCATAAGGGGCGGAGCCCAGCTCAATGCCAAGGCGAAGGGAAAGGGCGTTTCCAATTTCCTCTTTTGCGCTGTGATAGTGGGCTTTGGCGGCGGGCCAGTCGAACGAGGTTACGGGTTGGCCGTCCAGCCCCAGCAGGTCGCAGTGGTCGGTGACGCAGAGCTCCTGAAGCCCGGCGGAAACGGCGGATTTTGCCATATCGGACAGCTCGGCGCTGCTGTCGTGAGATACTTTGGTGTGGCTGTGAATATCGCACAGATACATGTCAAATCACCTCTGAAAAGTCCGCCAACCCTCAATTGAGGCATGGCGAAACGGGTACGATTTGGAACTGCAGGCGCGGCGAAATGAGCGGGCTTTCGGCAAAGCCGGAGGCGGGGAATATGGAGCCTGCGCCTACAGCGGCCAGCTGGGGAACCAGCGCAGGAAATATTGGCTGTACCAAGTGGGAACGTAAAGGCCGATGAGCTCCGGGTAGAACACGGCGTATAGTCCGGCGGCGCACCCGGTGAAACCGTAGACGGCCAGACGGTATCCCTTCCGCTTCCGGGACACGATGCCATCCATGAGATAGGTGATGGCGAAGCACAAAAACAGGACGGTGGGGAAGTAGTGGTAAGCGAAGAGAATGCGCCCGATGGGCAGCCAGGGGACGAACTGGGACAGGACGGCGATGAGGATGAACAGGCCCTTGCCGCACTTGCGCCGAACCGTCTGGACCGCCACGGCGAAGAAGGACAGCAGCCCCGCCCAGGACACCAGGGGGTTATTGAAGGAGGCGAACAAACTCTTCATGCCGGGCACATCCAGGTCCCGATAGTACAGGATGGGACGGCCGTCGAAGATCCATTGATACCAGTAAGACTCGTAGGGATGGGGGGTGTGGACGCCCTGGTGGTAGGTGAGCATGAAGTGCTGGTTCTTGAGCATGATGTCCACCGGGTGGGCGGTGCTGCCAATCACGTCGAAAAAGCTTTGCCTGCCCCCGTCCGCCCCCGGCTGGGCCGTGGCGGACAGGTGCTTGGGGAGTTCGGTCAAGGGCCAGGTCAGGCACTGCTGAACCATCCCGCCAAAACCGGCGGTGTTTCCTCGGGCTGCGGCGTAAGGGAAATACGATATGGTGTAGACGCACATCGGTATGAGGACAAAAAACAGGACGGATAACAGGGTGATGCCCACCACGTGGACCGTGAAAGAGGGAACATGGGGACGCTCCCAGGGAGGGGACGCCTCCAAAAACATGGCCTGGGCCACATCTTCCCGGACCTCCGGGGGAGCGGATTGGCGGCGGGCCTGGTTTTCGGCCTCCCGCCAGTCCCCGGCCTTGAAAATCATGCCCAGGAGCCACAGCAGGGCCAGACCCACCCCGGCGTATACCACCGTCCACTTGGAGGCGCAGCCGATGCCCCAGAACAGGCCGCTGAGAAACAGAGGCAGAATATAGTGCCGCAGCTTCTTCCCCGCGGGGACGGCCAGCCAGCGGTACATGAAGTAGTAGGACACCAGGATGAAAAACACGCCGTAGGTGTCGATGGTGGCAATGCGGGTCTGGACCAGGTGCATGAAATCAAAGGTGAACAGGGCCGCACCGCACAGAGCCACCGAGGTTTTGCCGAACAGGTTTTTCAGGAAGATATATAGTACCGGAACCATCAGCACCCCGAACAGAGTTCCCATAAACCGCCAGCCAAAGGGAACCATGCCGAATATCATGATGCCCAGGGATAAGATCAGCTTGCCCAGGGGCGGATGGGATACCTCGTAAGGATAGACGTTGTTCAGATGCTCCAGCGCCGTGCGGGGGTGGTAGATCTCGTCGAAGTAGGAGGAGTTCATATAAGTGGCCTTGGACGACCAGAGGTCGGCCTCGTCGAACAGGGCTGCGGCCCCCTCGTCCACGTGATCCGGGACGGGCAGGGGGCGGGGATCCCGCAGCTCCTCGTTTTCATCTGCAACGACATATGCTCCGCTCCACAGGGCCAGCTCGGACAGCCACAGCCCCTCCTCCCGGGGGGCGCTGGAGGCGGTGAGTCGGAAGCGGGAGGCCATGATGGTGCCCGTGGGCGCCGCGTCCAGGTTTTTGTTCTCCGCGCTGATGGCCATGCCACCCCGGTCCACCTGGGACAGGTTGAGCACCTTCCACTTGAACAGGGAGTTGTAGGGCTGGTCCAGCCGGAGGCTGTGCCACTGGCCGTCCTCCCCCTCCCACTCCAGGGTGTAGTACCCGGTGCCCAGGGAGGTATAGTAGGAGATGGTATCCACGGTGACGGGCTGGTCGTAGGAAAACTCGCAGCTGTCCCCCTGCTGGAGCTTGACAGGGTTCTGGGGGGCGTGGAAGTCCCCCAGTTGGAAGAAAGCGGTGAAGGCGTATACCGCTGTCAGCAGCAGAATGGGCAGGATGTCGCTTTTCTCCATGGGGTGGTGGGGCAGGGTGAGGGTCATACGGGTGCGCTTGGCCCGTTCCTCCGCCATGGCGATCCACTCCAGGCTGCGGGGGCGGGGGCGCAGGCACAGCCAGTAGTACACAAAAAAGGCGATGCACACCGCCAGCGCCGGGATGGACCAGGCAAAAGCGGGGGACAGGTTGTTAAAAAACCAGGACAGGCCGGACGCCACCGCATCCCAGGCCCCCTGGAAAGTCAGCGGAGCGCTCTCTTCCGGGGCGGACGAAGCGGCCAAAGCCAATGCGTTTATCATTATGTCCTCCAATCAAGCACGCCGGACGTGCCGCAATTTACAAAGGATGGGCAAAAATGCCGATACAACAGCTATGATACTACGAACGGGCGGGAAAAGAAAGCCCCTTTTTTATCTTTGCACGGAAACAGGCAAGGCCGGCCAGCAGTCCGGGGGGCGGTGTGCGAAAACGGGGCGGGTTTTTGGCATTAGGACCGCATTTTTTCAGATTCACATTTAATTTACAACTGGGCTATTGACAATTCAGGGGGGTGGTGGTAGATTATCTTTAGCACTCAATAAGAAAGAGTGCTAAACCTCTGGAGAGGAGGCCGGGCGTTGGAGCTGTCCGAGCGAAAGAAGAAAATTCTGCGGGCCGTGGTGGAAAGCTACATCCAAACGGCGGAGCCGGTGGGCTCCAAGGCGCTGGCGGAGCTGGCGGGATTGAAGGTGTCCTCCGCCACCATCCGCAACGAGCTGGCCGACCTGACGGAACTGGGCTACTTGGAACAGCCCCATACCTCCGCTGGGCGGGTCCCCTCCCCCAAAGGCTACCGGTTGTACGTCAACGAGCTGATGGAGGAGCAGCGGCTGAGCCTGGAGGAGACGAAACAGATCAACGAGGCCCTTCATCTGAAAATGCGGGAGCTGGACAAGGTTATTGATCAAGCGGGACGCATGGTGTCCCAGCTCACCAATTACCCCGCTTTCGCCCTCACCGAAGGGGCGCGGCGGCTGACCATCAAGCGTTTTGACTTGATTCTGGTGGACTCCGCCTCCTTCATCGCCGTGGTGATGACGGACAGCAGTGTGGTGAAAAACAAGCTGTTTCGTCTTCCGGCCGAGCTGAGCGAGCCGCAGCTGCAGCTGCTCACCACCCTGCTCAATACCGCTTTTGTGGGTAAGACCCTGGACCAGCTCACGCCGGAGCTGATGCGGGTGGCGGAACACGCGGCGGGCAGCTCCTACGGGCTGATCTCCCTGGTAGTCTCCTTTGCCATGGAGGTGCTGGACGCGTTGGAAAGCGGCGCTGTGTACACCGCCGGCGCCAGCCACATTCTGGACCACCCGGAGTATCAGGATGTGTGCAAGGCCCAGAAGCTGATGAGCTATTTATCCGAGGACCGCTCTCTGGCCCAGGCGCTGGCCCTGCCTGCGCTGGAGGGGGACGACACAAAAATTTTGATTGGCCCCGAAAACGTGGCCGACGAGCTGAAGGACACCAGCGTAGTGCTGGCCAGCTACGACATCGGGGACGGCATGAAGGGGGTCATCGGCGTGGTGGGCCCCACCCGGATGGACTACGCCAAGGTGGCGGCCAAACTGTCCTATGTGGCGGACGGACTGTCCAAGCTGTTTGGGCAGCCGGAGCTGCCCTCCGGCACCCTGGAAAAGGAGGAATAAACGCCAATGTCTAAAGACAAGATGAACGAGAATCCCGTCCCTGAGGACGCGCAGGCAGAAACCGTCGAGGCTCCCGAGCAGGAAACCGTGGAGGAGGCTGTGGAGGTCCCCGAGACCGCCGAAGCCGCCGACGTTTCAGAGGCTTCGGAACCTAAGGCAAAAGGCTTTTTCGGAAAGGCCAAGAAAGAGTCTCAGAAGGACAAGGGCCAGCTTTTGGCCGAGGCGGCGGACAAATACCTTCGGCTTGCGGCGGAGTACGACAACTACCGCAAGCGCACCGCCAAGGAGAAAGAGTCCGCCTGGAGTGAGGCCAGGGCCCAGACCGTGGCGGCCTTCCTTCCGGTGTACGACAATCTGGAGCGGGCCCTCAAACAAGAGAGCTGCGACGAGGCATATAAGAAGGGCGTGGAGATGACCATGAAGGGTTTCCAGGACGCCCTGGCCAAGCTGGGAGTGGAAGTCATTCCGGCCCTGGGCGAGACCTTCGACCCCAACCGTCACAACGCCGTCATGCACTGCGACGACCCGGAGGCAGGGGAGAGCACCATTGTGGAGGTATTCCAGCAGGGCTTTATCTGCGGAGAGAAGGTCATCCGGTTTTCGATGGTGAAGGTGGCCAACTGATGGGGCGGATTCCAAATGAAAGGGGTATCCTGATATGAATGCTGATTTTCCGATTTATTTTACGGATAAAGGTAAGGGATGGCGTGGTTCACAGAGAACTGTCAGATTGGAATATGAAGATGGAACGTGTTTAGACACTTCGGTGTTGGACGAATGTCATCTGGAGCGCGGTAATTTTACCATTTGCGGGGAGCCAGCGAATGGATACTATGTTGAATCTTGCTCAGGCAGAGAAATACGTGTTACCAATATCGTGGGAGGGGAAGACGGCAGACTTTTCAAAGAGTGTCCGCATTGTGGTGAAGTAAAGCCGCTGGATGAATTTGATTATTCCGGTCGGGTTACTGATGACCAGCGGGATCAAAGTCAGTGCAGTAAATGCCGGAACCGCTATTAAGAATGCTGTTTTACAGTTCGTATCATATATAATTTGGAGGAAAAATCATGAGTAAAATCATTGGTATCGATTTAGGCACCACCAACAGCTGTGTGTCCGTGATGGAGGGCGGCGAGGCCGTTGTTATCCCCAACGCCGAGGGCAACCGCACCACCCCGTCCGTGGTGGCCTTTTCCAAGGACGGCGAGCGCATGGTGGGCCAGGTGGCCAAGCGCCAGGCCATCACCAATCCAGACCGGACCATCGCATCCATCAAGCGTGAGATGGGTTCCGACTACCGGGTGCCCATCGACAATAAAAAGTACACCCCCCAGGAGATCAGCGCCATGATTCTCCAGAAGCTGAAAGCGGACGCCGAGGCATATCTGGGCCAGACCGTCACCGAGGCCGTTATCACTGTCCCCGCCTACTTCACCGACGCCCAGCGTCAGGCCACCAAGGACGCGGGCAAGATCGCCGGCATGGACGTGAAGCGCATCATCAACGAGCCCACCGCCGCCGCGCTGGCCTACGGCGTGGACAAGGAGTCCGACCAGAAGATCATGGTGTACGATTTGGGCGGCGGCACCTTCGACGTGTCCGTGCTGGAAGTGGGCGACGGCGTCATCGAGGTGCTGGCCACCGCGGGCAACAACCGCCTGGGCGGCGACGACTTCGACAAGTGCGTTATGGACTGGATGGCCGCCGAATTCAAAAAGGCGGAAGGCATCGACCTCACCGGCGACAAGGTGGCCATGCAGCGCCTGAAGGAGGCCGCCGAGAAGGCTAAGATCGAGCTGTCCGGCGTGACCACCACCACCATTAACCTGCCCTATATCACCGCCGACGCCACCGGCCCCAAGCATCTGGACCTGACCCTGTCCCGGGCCAAGTTCGACCAGCTTACCTCCCACCTGGTGGACGCCACCGCCGGTCCCGTGCGTCAGGCCATGAGCGATGCGGGCCTCAGCGGCAGCGACATTCAGAAGGTCCTCATGGTGGGCGGCTCCAGCCGTATTCCCGCCGTTCAGGACATGGTGAAGCGGCTCACCGGCAAAGAGGGCTTCAAGGGTATCAATCCCGATGAGTGCGTAGCTATGGGCGCGGCCCTTCAGGGCGGCGTGTTCACCGGCGACACCAAGGGCCTGCTGCTGCTGGACGTCACCCCCCTGTCCCTGGGCATCGAGACCATGGGCGGCGTGATGACCAAGCTCATCGACCGCAACACCACCATTCCCGCAAAAAAATCCCAGACCTTCACCACCGCCGCCGACAACCAGACCAGCGTGGAAGTCCATGTGCTCCAGGGCGAGCGGGAGATGGCCCAGTATAACAAGACTCTGGGCCGGTTCCACCTGGACGGCATTGCCCCCGCCCGCCGTGGCGTGCCCCAGATTGAGGTGACGTTCGACATCGACGCAAACGGCATCGTCAATGTGTCCGCCAAGGATTTGGGCACCGGCACCGAGCAGCATATCACCATCACCTCCTCCACCAACATGTCCAAGGAGGACGTGGATAAGGCCGTGCGGGAGGCGGAGCAGTTCGCCGCCGAGGACGCCAAGCGCAAGGATGAGGTGGATACCCGCAATCAGGCCGACCAGATGGTGTACCAGACTGAAAAGACCCTGGAGGAAATGGGCGACAAACTGGACGCCGCCGACAAGGGCAATGTTCAGAGCGCCCTGGAGAAATTGAAGGAGGTTTTGAAGGGCAGCGACACCCAGGCCATCAAGAATGCCACCGAGGAGCTGACCAAGGCGTTCTACGCCGTCAGTGAGAAGCTGTACTCCCAGGCGGGCGGTCAGGCCGGCGGCCCCGGTCCCGATATGGGCGGCGCGGGCTTTGGGGGCCAGCCCCAGGGCGGCGGCGACAACGTGGTGGACGCCGACTATGAGGTCGTTGACGAGGACCAGAAATAAGAAACCTAACAACGGGCGACAGCGGGGCATCGCGCCCCGCCGTTCCTGTGTCAAGAGGTGATTCCATATATGGCAGACCAAAAACGAGATTATTATGAAGTGCTGGGCGTGGGCAAGACTGCGTCCGACGACGAGTTGAAAAAAGCTTACCGCAAGCTGGCCAAGCAGTACCATCCGGATATGAACCCGGGCAACGCGGAGGCGGAGGCCAAGTTCAAAGAGGTCAACGAGGCGTATGAAGTGCTGTCCGACAAGGACAAGCGGGCCAAGTACGACCAGTTCGGCCATGCCGGGGTGGACCCCAATTTTGGGGCGGGCGGCTTTGGCGGTTTCGATATGGGAGACATCGACCTGGGGGATATTTTCGGGTCCTTCTTCGGCGGCGGCTTCGGGGGGCAGCGTCAGGCCGACCCCAACGCCCCCAAGCGGGGGGCTTCTATACGGGCCAGTATTACAATCTCCTTTGCCGAGGCCATGAGCGGGTGCGAAAAAGAGCTGAATGTGCCCCGGATGGAGAGCTGTGATTCCTGCCGCGGTACCGGGTGCGCCCCCGGCACCACCGCCGAGGTCTGTCCCGACTGCCGTGGGACGGGACAGGTGCGTATTCAGCGGGGGGGCGGCGGCTTCGCGTTTTCTACCACCGCGCCCTGTTCCAAGTGCCGGGGCACAGGCAAGCTCATCCACCAGCCCTGTACCAGCTGCCGGGGCAGCGGGGAGGTCCGCCGCCAGCGGAAGATCAAGGTCAGGGTGCCCGCCGGTATTTACGACGGGCAGACCATCTCCATGCGGGGGCAGGGGAACAGCGGCGCCAACGGCGGCCCCGCCGGGGACCTGCTGGTCAATGTGGCGGTGCTGCCGGACTCCCGGTTTGAGCGGGACGGCAACGACCTGTACACCCAGCGCCAGGTGAGCTTTACCCAGGCGGCGCTGGGGGCGGAGCTGGATATAGAGACCATCGACGGCAAGGTGAAATATAACCTGCCCGCCGGGACTCAGCCGGGCACCGTGTTCCGTCTGCGGGGAAAGGGCTCTCCCAGCGTCAATGGCCGGGGACGGGGCGACCAGTATGTCACCATTCAAATTCAGGTGCCCACCAACCTGACCAGTCAGCAGCGGGATGCGCTGCTGGCCTACGCCCAGGCCATGGGGGAAAGTACGCCGGCTCCGGCCACCCCTGTGAAGGATTTTTTTAAAAAGAAGAAAAAATAAAAGATGCCGGGGCGGAGTGATGGACGCCTAACCGGCTGAGAATAAAGGCAGACCGGCCAACGCTGTTGGCCGGTCTGCCTTTTATGGGGTTTCGCAGGTGTGAAAGGGGTGTCTGATGATGGATACGCCATGGGCTTGTGCCCAATCCAGCTCCCGGCTGTGGCAGGAGAACAGCAAAATCTGCCGCTCCTCCCCCATCTTCTTCAAAAGGGCCAGGGCCCGCTCCATCCGCACGTCGTCAAAGGCGGCCAGGGCGTCGTCCAGCAGGATGGGCGCGTCCGGCACCGTGAGGGCGCACACCGCCAGCCGGACGGCCAGGTAGAGCTGCTCCGCCGTGCCGGCGGACAGGGCCAGGGCGGGCCGGGGCAGGGCCTCCCCCTCACGGACCGCCTGGGCGGAGAAGTCCCGGGCTAGGGACAGCCCGTCCCACCGCCCACCGGTGAGGGCGGCGAACAGCTCCCCCGCCTTCCGGTTCAGCGCCGGGGAGAACCGCCGGCGCAGCTGGTCGTTGGCGGCGGACAGAGCCTCCAGGGCGGTGGACAGGGCGTCGTACTCCTCCAGGCGCCGGGCCAGCTGGCCGTCCAGCTCGCTTTTGCGCGCCTCCAGCGTCTCGGGGTTCCCCATCTGGGACAGCGCGCCATCCGTCCGGGCCAGCTCCTTCTCCGTCCAGGCCAGCTCCCGCTCCACCTGGGCCAGCCGGGCGGCAGTGTCCGCCTTGGACTGGGCGGGGGGATAGAGCATTTCCAGCGTGTCGAAGAGCCGTCCCCCCTGGGCGGCCAGGTCGTCCACCCGGCGACGGGCGGCTTCCTCAGCGGCCCGGGCCTGGACGGCTTTTGCCAGAGTCTCCCGGTATTCCGCCGCCTGGCCCACCCAATCCGTCTCGTCCAGCTGGGAGACCAGGGGAAGCTCCTCCAGCTGCCGGAGGGCCCGTTTCCAGCGCACCCAGAAAACGGCGGTGCAGACCAGCATCAGCAGCGAGACAACAATCGGGCCTGGAGTAGGGGTGTTCAAAATAAAGTTGAGAAGCATGCCCACCAGCCATATGGCGGCAAAAGCCGCGGACCGCAGCATCCAGCCCTTGCAGTCCCATCGCTCCTCCTCCAGCCGCTCCCGCTGGGCCGCCAGCCGGTGGTTTTCCTCCACCGCCGCCTCCCGTTCCTTTTGCTTCTCCTGGGCCAGGGCCCAGGCCTCCTCCCCGGTCATAGTCCCAAACAGGGGGTGGGGCTTCTCCTCCGGGATGGCCGCCTTGTCCTGCTCCCACTCCCGGTATGCCTCCCCATAGCGGCGGTTCAGCTCATGCTTCTCGATCCGCGCCCAGATGTCCAGATCGGCCTGGAGCTCCTTTTTCCGCGCCTCCAGCTCTTCCAGCTCCTGTTCCGCCTCCAGATTCCGCCGGCGGGCGTCGGCCATCTCCCGAAGGGAGCCGTCCAGCCGGGACCGTTCCTCCTCCATCTGCGGGATCAGGCCGTTGGCGCGGTTCAGGCGGCGGCGGTTGCGCCAGTCCTTCAACGTGCGCTCCACGGCGGAGTAGGCCACGTCCTCCTCCCCGGAGGTGGCCAGGGCGGCCACCCGGGCCTCCAGCTCCCGGCTGGCCCCGATGGCCGCGCCCCCCTGGCCCACAAAGGCGGAGCGCAGGTATACCTCCTTCCCCACCCCGGCCAGCCGCTCCCCGGCGCTGGAGGCGGTGAGGCCGGGCACCGGGTCGCCGGAGGCGGTGTACACCGCCTGGAATTTCCCAAAGGGGTTGGTCTTTGTGGGGGAGCGGCGCAGGGTGATCTCCTCTCCCTTCCATTCCAGCTGGGCCTCCCCGGACATGGGGGCCCCGGACCAGGGCAGGTAGCGGGCCTTGTCCGCCAAGAAACCGGTCTTGCTCTGCTCCCTGGTGGAGACGCCGTAGAGCATGGCCCGCCAGAAGGCCGCCCAGGTGGATTTTCCGGCCTCGTTGGGGGCGGCAATCACCGTCAGCCCCGGACCGGGCTCCAGCACGGCGTTGTCCAGCCCTCCGAAGGTGGCGGTGAGCTTTTTGATCCTCATGGCCGGATATCCTCCCCGCCCTCCAGCGCCGCCAGCCCGAACCGGGCCGCCAGCAGGAGCTTGTCTCTCTCGCTCTCCTCCGCCCCCTCCAGCCGGGCCTCCATTTCCCGAAGGAACAGGCCGGTCAGCGAGTCCTCTCCCGCCCGGGCCCACAGGTCCTGGGGCAGGGTGGTCTGATCCCGGAGCTCCACGTGGAAGAAGCGGGGGGCGGCCTGGGCGGTCAGCGCCGCCAGGTCCGGGGCAAAACGACTCTCACCGGTGAGGAGAAAACGGACCAGATCGGGGTTCTCTCCCTGGGGGAGAGCGTCCGTAAAGGAGAAAGCCTCCACAGATTCCACGCGGTACTGCCGCCGGCAGACGGGGACGAATTTTGCCGCCGCAGGGACCGTCCCCAGTTCCACGTGGGTCACGGCGGGGCCGTCCGGGGAGGTCACGGCCAGCTGGGCGGGCTCGTTCAAAGATACGATCAGGGCCCCCTTGGGGCCCAGCTCGTCAAAACCCCGCCCCTCGGGACAGCCGGGATAGGCCCACAGGGTTTTGCCCGCTTTGCCGCTCCCGGCGGCGTGGATGTGGCCCAGAGCGGCGTAGTCCGCTTCGGAGTTTTCCAGGGATTTGAGGTTGATGGGGGCGTAGCTCCCCGAAGCCCCCACCTCCCCGTGGACGCACAGCAGGTGAAGCCGACCGTCCAACCGGGCGGTGAAGCCGGAAAGCGGGTCGTCCTCCCGGTGGGGGGCTGTAAAGGCGCAGCCGTGTACGGCGCAGTTGAGCTGTGGGAGCTCAACCGTCTGCAAATCAGGCTGTGTAAAGATATGTACGTTGTCAGGCCAGGAAACGGCGGCGTAGGGCGATTTTGCGTGGAAATAGTCGTGGTTGCCGGGGGCGATGAACACCGGGACCGCCATCTCCTCCAGGGCCTGGGCCAGTGAGCGCACCGTTTCCGGGTACACCCGCCCGCCGTCAAAGAGGTCGCCGGGGAGAAGGACCAGGTCCACCCCCTCCTCCCGGGCCAGCTTGGCCAGCCGGGCGGGGATTTCCCGCAGTTCCCGGCGGCGCTGGGCGCTCTTTTCCGGGGAGAGGCCGGACAGCGGGGAGTCCAGGTGAAAATCAGCGGCGTGAAGCAGTTTCATATGTTTCTCTCCATCCTGTGTCGTAAGCTGTCTGCCGGCAGGCGGAGGAATATCTACCAGCGTGTCATGTTTTTTTCAAATTTCTTTGCGTATGACCGTTTTAATTCCTCGGCAGAAATTCCGTAGCACAATATCACATCATTGTAATACATGAGAACATCCACCATTTCTTCTACGAGCTTTTTTCTCGGCTCCGTGTCCTCAACGGCCTTTATGTCCCCATATTTCTTAACAATATCAATAATTTCCCCTATTTCCCCTATCATCCACAGCAATTTATTTTTTCCGGTTTCGGGTGAAACGGGCTCCCATTGGTCCTTATATTTGTCTTGAAGCGCTTTTTGCATTTCCTGCATTTCATGAATAGTAAAATCCGTCATAAATCCCTTCCTCAAAAGCAGCTCAGGTGATATCCGCCCGCTGAACGCTTACGCACCGCTTGGCCCCGGTATCGATCTCGAACAGCACCGCGTCCAGCTTGCAGGGCCCCTCGGCGGGCTGGAACCGGCGGGGCAGGCCGCCCAGAAAACGGTTGACCGCCTGATCCGGGCGTATGCCGATCACCGACTGGCTGGGGCCGGTCATGCCCAGGTCGGTGCAGAACCCCAGCCCCTGGGGGAGCACCTGGCAGTCGGCGGTGGGCACGTGGGTGTGGGTACCCCACAGGGCCTGGGCCCGCCCGTCCAGGTACCAGGCCATGGACCCCTTTTCGCTGGTGGCCTCGGCATGGAAGTCCACCAGGGTCAGGTCGGCCTGGTCCCGCTTCAAAATCTCGTCGATTTTGGTGAAGGGGTTGTCGAAGTTGGTGTCCATGCCCACCCGCCCGATGAGGTCCACCACCCGGATGCGCAGCCCCCGGGGGCCGTCAAACACCCCCCAGCCCCGGCCCGGCGCCCGGTGGGTGTAGTTGGCGGGCCGGATGATATAGGGATTGCCCTCCATATACTTGACGATCTGTTGTTTATCCCAGGTGTGATTTCCCATTGTTATCACATCCGCCCCGGAGGCAAAGATGGCGTCCGCCTGGGCCGGGAGCAGACCGTTGCAGGCGGCGTTTTCCCCGCACACCACGGTGAAGTGAACGTCATGGAGCTTGCGCAGGGCGGGCAGGTGTCGGGAGAGAAAGTCCACCCCGGCGTCCCCCACCACGTCGCCCACAGCCAAAACATGGATGATCATCATATTCCTCCAAATAAAAGGGGCGGACGGTCCGCCGTCCGCCCTATTCCAATTCCGTCAGGCCGTTCCCTCCACCAGCATGAGGCAGCCGTCCTTGTCGTACTTCAAAAGCTGAATCTCCGCTTTGGTGTTCCGGGCGATGTCCCGCATTTTCACCGACTCGGTGACCGAAGCCATCAGCGTGTAGGACACGCCGTGCTTTTTCGCCCGGCCCGTGCGGCCGATGCGGTGAATATAGTACTCCTGCTCGTCGGGCACGTCGTAGTTGAACACTGCGTCCACGTCGTCGATGTCCAGCCCCCGGGCGGCCACGTCGGTGGCCACCAGCACCCGCAGATTGCCGTCCTTGAACCTCTGGAGGGTGCGCTCCCGCTCCCGCTGGGGGATGTCGCCGTGGATGGCCTCGCAGGAGATGCCCCGCATCTTCAAAAGCCCCGCCAGCCGGTCGGTCATGTTCTTGGTGTTGCAGAAGGCGATGGCCCGGTCATAGCCGCCGTTCTGAATGAGGGCGGTCATGGTGTCCAGCTTCTGCTCCCGGCCCATGAGCTCGATGGCGTACTGCTGGATGTCCGGGCGGTTCTCCTCCACCGGGCGGACGGTGATCTCCGCCGGGTCCCGCTGGTACACCCAGGAGATATCCATAACTTCCCGTGATATTGTGGCGGAAAATAACCCTAGGTTGCGACGGTGGGGCATTTTGTCCAGGATGCGGGTGACATCCTGGATGAAGCCCATGTCCAGCATGCGGTCCGCCTCGTCCAGCACCACCGTCTGTACCTTGTCCAGCTTGACGGTCCGCCGCTTCATGTGGTCCATCAGCCGCCCCGGGGTGGCCACCACGATCTGGGGCTTGGCCTTGAGCTGGGTGATCTGCTTCTCGATGGGCTGGCCCCCGTAGAGGCACACCGCGCGCACCCCCTCCCGGAAGGCGCACAGGTCCCGCAGTTCGTCCCGGATCTGGATGGCCAGCTCCCGGGTGGGGGCCAGGATCAGGGCCTGGACCTCGCTGGAGTCCGGGTCCACGTGCTCCACCATGGGTATGCCGAAGGCAAAGGTCTTGCCGGTGCCGGTGGGGGCCTTGGCCACCACGTCCTTCCAGTCCATGAAATAGGGGATGGCCCCGCCCTGAATGGGGGTGGCCTGGGTGAAGCCCTTCTTGTCCAGGGCCTTCATGGTGGCTTCGGAAAGCCCCATATCCTTATAATAATAGGTCTCTTGTACCTGCGCGCCGTTGATTTCCATAAGGTTGTTCCTCTCGTGCTGAAATATTATGCTTTTTCTTGAAAGAAAAAAGGAAGGCCCTTGACCTTTACGGACAGGCCGACGGCTCGCTTGTGCTCTGCCTCGCGTTCTGCCGCTCCACCAGGTCCGCCAGGGTGGTGTGGTCCACCACCGCCGACACAGCCTTGTGTATGTCCTGCCACAGCTCCACCGTGACGCAGTCGCAGCTGTGCTCACAGTAGCCGCCGTCGGTGGCGCACTCCACCGGGGCCAGGTCGCCCTCCAGGGGGCGGAGGATGTCGCCCACAGAGTACTCCTCCGGGGCGCGGGTGAGCAGGTAGCCCCCGCCGGCCCCCCGGACTGAGCGCACCAGCCCCGCCCGGGCCAGGGGGGTGACGATCTGCTCCAGATATTTGTCGCTGAGCTGCTGGCGCCGGGCGGCGTCCCGCAGGGACACCGGCCCGTCCTGGACGTGCTGGGCGATGTCCACCATCAGCCGGAGGGCGTACCGCCCTTTTGTGGAAATTTTCATAGAGGTCCCCCCATTTATCCTATTGTAAGATACCACAATCCCTATCGGAATTCAAGGCCGAATGGGGCTTGTTAAGATTTTGGCAATTTTTGTGAAGATTTCAGCACATTTTCCCTTGCGTTTGGACCGGGACGTGGTATAATGTTTCTACATGATTTGGCGGCCCTTGGGCCCCTCACGCCCTTTTGGCGGGGCCGCCGTCTGTTCCTCCGCGCCGGACCGGCGCTGTGCCCGGCGGCGGGGAGGAGATTGTAGAAACAAACAGAAGGAGGAGACATTGTGTTCAGTGGCAAATTGCATGGCATCCATGCGCCCCACAGGAAAAACACGGTGGACCGGGTTCCCGTGCGCCTGCCGGTGCCTCCGGTGATCACGGTGCCCATGTCCATGAACATCGGCGCCCCGGCCAAGCCTGTGGTCAA
>ERZ808028.1250-NODE-1250-length-15993-cov-4.676175_pt1 | contig 15993 bp, 10 predicted proteins | sample MGYA00380184_ERZ808028 | MGnify/ENA primary metagenome ERZ808028 (study PRJEB31490, sample SAMN06133397) | mouse gut metagenome | isolation source: J8_1 | host: mice | place: China: Chengdu | collected 2015-05 ...
ATCATCAGGAAGCTGAAGAGTGAGGGGAAAGGTATTGTCTACATATCCCATCGTCTGGAGGAGCTGCAGCATATCGTGGATCGGGTGACGATCATGCGCGACGGCCAGTATATCACGTCGATGAACTTTGCGGACACCACGATGGATCAGATCATCGCCCATATGGTAGGACGTGAGATCAAGGAGAAGTTCCCGAGGGTGGAATGCAAAAAGGGAAAGAAGATATTTGAAGTGAAGAATTTGAACGCCGGACGTATGGTGCGGGATATCAATTTCTCGGCGTACGAGGGCGAGATCGTAGGATTTGCCGGGCTGATGGGTGCAGGACGGACGGAGACCACAAGGGCGATCTTCGGCGTGGACCCGAAGGAAAGCGGGGAGATCTATGTGGACGGAAAAGAGGTAAAGATAAACTGTCCGATGGATGCGATCAAAAACGGCGTCGTGCTTGCACCGGAGGATCGGAAGAAGGACGGCCTGTGCACGAAGCTTTCCATCCGCCACAATCTGGCGCTGCCGAATCTGGATATCGTCTGCAATAAGCTTGGCGTGGTAAACAGCGCTACGGAGAAGAAACTCTGCGACAAAGCGGTGGTCGATCTGCAGATCAAGACGCCCAACGTGGAGATCGATTCCGGCAACCTTTCCGGCGGCAACCAGCAGAAAGTGGTCGTGGGAAAATGGCTGGCGAGGGATTCGAGGGTGGTGATCTTCGATGAGCCCACAAGAGGTATCGACGTCGGGGCGAAAGTGGAGATATACCATCTGATGAATGACCTGAAAAAACAGGGGATCGCGGTTGTCTTTGTCTCCTCGGAAATGCCGGAGGTCATGGGCATTGCGGACCGGATCATCGTGATGTGCGACGGCAGGATCACAGGCGAAGTGATGGCGAGGGAGACGACCCAGAACGAGATTCTGACATTGGCAACTACCTTTGAAGATAAAAAGATAGGAAAGAGTGAGGGAGGAAACGAAGAGCATGAGTAATGAGAAGCAAAGTTCTTTCAGAAAAATAATGGCGATCCGGGGCATGGGCGCCGCGATCACAGCGTTCATCGGCCTGATCGTGATCTATGTGGCGTTCGGCCTGATCAATCCGGCGGTATTTTCCGGGCAGAATATCATGAACCTGCTGCGTTCCATGTCAAAGTATCTTTTGATCGGTATCGCCCAGAGCTACATACTGATCACCGGCAACATCGACCTGTCCATCGGTTCCATGGTAGGTATGAGCGCCATGGTGGCGGCGACGCTGATGAGCAGAGGCGTACACCCTGTCATCGCTATTTTGGTAGCGCTTGCCTGCTGTCTGGTCTGCGGCGTGGTGAACGGTTTTCTGGTGGGCAAATTCAAACTGCCGCCCTTTATCGCCACGCTCGGCACGATGTTCATCACAAGGGGCGTTGCCTACATGGTAAACAGCAACAGAAATACCGATGCCATCGCGACCGGTATCGGCAAGGAGGCGGGAGACAGATTCCAGAGTATCTTTTATTACGGCACCACATTAGGGGTGTACAACACCTTCTGGATCGCCCTGATCTTTTTTATCATTTTCTTCTTCCTGATCTCCAAGACGAGGACAGGGAGGCATATATACGCCATCGGTTCCAACATCGATGCGGCGAAGCTCTCCGGCGTGAACGTGGTGGCGACGACGACCAAAGCCTATGTGGTCAGCGCGGTGTGCTCCTGCATGGTGGGACTGATCCTCTGTGCACAGGCGGGCATGGGCAATATGGAAGCCGGCAATATGTATGAGATGTACGGCGTTGCTGCGGGTGTTATCGGCGGCGTATCACCGCTCGGCGGCACAGGACTTCTGCTCGGCACTTTCGCGGGCGCGGCAGTCTGGCAGACACTGGAGAACGGCCTGAATATGATCGGCGCGCAGGTAGGTATCCAGCGGGTAGTGATCGGTGTGATCGTTGTGGCAGCGGTACTTCTGGACGTGGTGGTGAGAGGCGGCCAGTTCAAAAAGAAAAAGGGAAACTAACCGCAGGGCTGAAAGCTTTTGCGTTTAGTATAGAAAAAAATAGGAGGAAAGAAACATGAAAAAGAAACTGTTAAGTTTGCTCTGTGGTGTGACCATGCTGGCGGCAGCTCTGACCGGATGCGGTAATCAGAGCGCGGACGCACCGGCTGCAGCGGAGGGCGAGACGGCGGAGGCTTCCGCAGACGGAGCGAAGATCGCTCTGATCACAATGGATTCCATCGACCAGCACTGGATCAGCTTAAATGAAGGCGCACAGAAGGCAGCCGGGGAACTCGGCGTAGAAGTGACATTCATGTCACCAAACACAAAGGATGACGCACAGCAGATCGAATGTGTGAACAACGCGGTAGCAGGCGGCTACGCAGCGATCATCGTTGCGGCAAACGGCCCCGATGCGATCTCTTCCGCGCTGAAGGAAGCGATCGACGCAGGCATCAAGGTTGTATATGTGGACTCTCCGGCAAATGTGGATGCGGAAGCTACTTTCTCCACAGACAATGTGGCGGCAGGCACGACAGCTGGCGAAGAGATGATCAAAGCGCTTGACGCGAAGGGCATCACAAGCGGCGACATCGGTATCGTCAACGTAAACGCGGCAACCCAGTCTACAGTGGACAGGGAGAACGGCTTCAGAAAAGCGTTTGAAGGAACAGATTTCAACCTGTTAGAGACACAGTACGGCGAAGGCGACGCGGCGAAATCCCAGACCATCGCTGAGAACTATATCACACAGAATGTAGTAGGTATCTTCGGATGTAACGAGGGCAGTACAACCGGTACAGGCAACGCGATCAAAGCGAGCGGCAATTCCGACATCGTGGGCGTAGGTTTCGATAAATCCGATGCGATCCAGGGCCTGATCACAGACGGCTATCTGCTCTGCACCATGGCACAGAATCCGGACGTAATGGGTTATGAAGGCGTGAAAGCGGCAGTAGCGGCGATCGGCGGCGAATCCCTCGGCGGCAAAGTGACTGATACAGGCGTTTCCGTGATCGATGCGGCTGCACTTGGCGGCGCGGCACCGGCAGCTTCCGGCGATGCGGTAAAAGCGAGCAAGGCATGGAAGATCGCTCTGATCACAATGGATTCCATCGACCAGCACTGGGTAACCTTAAATGAAGGCGCACAGGCAAAGGCAGAAGAGATGGGCGTAGAAGTGACATTCATGTCACCCAACACAAAGGACGACGCACAGCAGATCGAATGTGTGAACAACGCGGTAGCAGGCGGATATGAAGCGATCATCGTTGCGGCAAACGGCCCCGATGCGATCTCTTCCGCATTGCAGGAAGCGATCTCCGCAGGCATCAAAGTTGTGTATGTAGACTCTCCGGCAAATGTGGATGCGGAAGCTACTTTCTCCACAGACAACGTGGCAGCAGGCACAACGGCAGGCGAAGAGATGATCAAAGCGCTTGACGCGAAGGGCATCACAAGCGGCGATATCGGTATCGTCAACGTAAACGCGGCAACCCAGTCTACAGTGGACAGGGAGAACGGCTTCAGAAAAGCGTTTGAAGGCACAGACTTTAATCTGCTTGAGACACAGTACGGCGAAGGCGACGCGGCGAAATCCCAGACCATCGCTGAGAACTATATCACACAGAACGTGGTAGGTATCTTCGGATGTAACGAGGGCAGCACAACCGGTACAGGCAACGCGATCAAGGCGAGCGGCAATTCCGATATCATAGGCGTAGGCTTTGATAAATCCGATGCGATCATGAACCTGATCGATGACGGCTACCTGCTCTGCACGATGGCACAGAATCCCGATGTGATGGGTTCCATGGGTGTGGAAGCGTGCGTGAAGGCGCTCGAAGGGGAATCCCTCGGCGGCGCAGTGACGGATACGGGAGTTTCTGTACTTACAAAATAAAGGGTAGTGGCAGCAGTTTAATGACATAAAAGAAAATATAGTGTATACTGGGAATAGCCGTAGGCGGAGAGCGTACGGCTATTTCCTGATATAATGAGCGTTAGCGAAGCGAGCGGCGAATGTCGATCATGAATCGAAGGTTCATGATATTATGAGCACAGAGAACAAACAGAATTGAAAAGTGACATTCTGTCACTTGCAAAGCAGGAAAGAGGGGAAGATCGATGCAGAAGGTGATGATCGCGGATGACGAGGAGAGGATCTGCAGGCTGATAGAGGCGCTGGTGGACTGGAAGGCTTTGGGGATGGAAGTGGCTGCCGTCGCGCATAACGGGCTTGAGGCGCTGGAGTTTGCGGAAAAGTTCCGGCCCGATATCCTGATCACGGATATCAGGATGCCGGGGTGCAGCGGCCTCGAGCTGATCGAGAAAGTAAAAAAGAACATGCCGGAGCTGGAGATCATTATCATCAGCGGCTACGCGCATTTTGAGTATGCCAAGAGCGCCATCAAATTCGGCGTTGGTGAGTATCTGTTAAAGCCCATCAATAAAGCGGAACTGACCATGACGCTGGAGCGTCTTCGTGGGAAGATCGAGGCGCGCCTGCGGGAGAAGGAAGACCTGGAGCAGATGGAGCAAAAGAGCAGGCATGATGTGTTGAGGCTCCGGGAACTTCTGCTGGACCGTCTTCTGGAGCAGAAGGCGGAAGGGCTTTCCCTTCAGGCTTTGCGGGAAGAGTATTATCTGGAGATGCAGCCCGGCTGTTTTCAGGCGATCTGGCTGAAGATCGACAGCCCGGAGGAGGAACTGGGGGAAGAGGGCAAAAATATCGTGATGGAGCGCTCCGGAAGGCTTCTGGAGAGCTGCCTGAAACATAAATGTTTCGACATGTTCTGCAGGGAGCAGGGACAGGGAAATTATATCGGTATTTTGAACTACGCGGAAGAGAAACAGGAAGAGATCCGGCGTATCCAGAAGGACTGTCTGAATCAGCTCGAGAGCGGAAAGAAGCTGTACGGGGAGATCAGTTTTTCCATGGCGGTGGGCAGCATCGTGAAGGAGCCGGGACAAATAGCAGGGTCTCTGCGGGAGGCTTCGCTGATCATCGAGGAGCGGCTGGTGAAGGGGACCGGGAGGTTTCTGGATTATATGCCGGAGGGAGATTCCGCGCTGCATGAAAAGAGCCTGCTGGAGAAATATCTGCGGACTATCACCCATGCCATCGAGATCATGAGCGAGGAGGAGGCGAAGAAGGCGCTTATGCAGATACGGGAGGGTGTGGCGGAGGTGAAAGATGTGCGGGGACATGAACTGTTTGAGCTGATCAGTTCCTGCGGCGCCCTGTTTTTAAGCCAGGTGGAATCAAAGGAGAGGCGGGAAAGACTGGAATATTTTTCCCGTAAATGCAGGCAGTGCGGCTCCCAGGAAGCGCTGTTCCAGGTGCTGGAGGATCTGCAGGGAACCTATATCCGGGAACTTCTGCAGCAGCATGAGGGGGATATGGTACGGCCCATCCGTCAGGCGAAACAGTATATCCAGAATCATTATAACGAGCCCATCACGCAGGAGGAAGTCAGCGGTATCGTGGGGCTCTCCAGCACTTATTTCAGCGCCCTCTTTAAAAAAGAGGAGGGGGAGGGGTTTGCGAAATATCTGACCGGCGTGCGCATGGAGCAGGCGAAGATACTGCTTCGGGAAAGCAATCTCTCGGTCTCAGAGATCTGCCGAAGGGTCGGGTATAATGACCTGAAGCATTTTATCCATAACTTTGAGAAAGCGGCGGGACTGAAGCCGGCGGCCTACCGGAAACTATACGGGTGAATGGCAGATGCCCGCGGCATATTTTGAGATAGAAAGACTTGAAAGTATAGTTTATATATGCAGGAGGATACATGAAGGGAAAGAACCGCTGGAACTACATATCGAACAGGACGATCATTCTTGTATCTCTTTTGCTGGTGTTTTTACTGCTGGAAGCTCTGGCGCAGCTCATTTTGTTTTTCCGGGAGGAAGCGCCCTTCTGGCATGCGGGGCTGTTTCTGATCGTTATGGTGAGCTTTCTGGCGGCGTTCTGGATTTTTGTGGTGCGGCCCTATCAGCGGATCCAGATGATGATGCAGCGGATCCTGGACGGCTATATCCTGCCGGACAGCAGTCTGTTTGAGAAAGCGCTGCTGACGCCCAGTATGGAGGAGGAGATCAAGAGGCTCGAGCAGGTGCTGAAATCTCCGGAGATGATGGATTTAAATAAGCGGCAGGCGCAGTATCTGGCGCTGCAGAACCAGATCAATCCCCATTTTCTGTACAATACGCTGGAGAGTATCCGGGGCGAGGCGCTGATCGCGGGGATGGACAACATTGCGGATATGACGGAGGCGTTGGCGAAGTTTTTCCGCTACACGATCACAAAGGTGGAAAATCTGGTGTCCGTAGAGGAAGAGCTGGACAATTGCGAGACCTATTTCCTGATCCAGAAATATCGTTTCGGCAGCCGGCTGAAACTCCATATTTTATATGAGGAAGAGAGCAGGGAGAGCATTATGAACTGCAGGATCCCCAAACTGACGCTGCAGCCGGTGCTGGAGAACAGTATCATCCACGGAACGGAATTGAAGATCGGGACAGGGAATCTGACGATCCAGTTTGAACAGACGGATAAGCGGCTGATCATCCGTATTTCCGATGACGGCGTGGGGATGGACGAGCAGACGCTGGCGAAGCTGAACCGGCAGCTCGGCAGGGGCGGCAGGGCACTCACCGACCAGGAGGGGAAAAAGGGCGGTATCGCGTTAGTCAATGTAAACAACAGGATCCATCTGCTGTTCGGGGAAGAGTACGGGATGCACATCTATTCCATCAAGGGAGAGGGGACGGATGTGGAAATAACACTTCCGATCGTGACAGAGTGACGATGGAGCAGCACGGTGTGCTGGTGCAGCGGGGCGATAAGATGACAGAGTGACAGGGTGACGGCGCAGCAGGAAGACAGGATGGCGGTGCAAGAGGGCAGCAGGATGGCGGTTGTCAAGAAGGTTGACTAATGTAGTCAAATGTGGTACAGGAATCATCAGGGGAGAGAAGCATGAAGCAGGAAATATTCCGTATGGAGCGGGTCACTTATACGGAGCAGGGCGTAAAAAAACTGGAAAATTTTAACATGCAGATCTATGCCGGCGAGGTCATGGGACTGATACCGGTGAATGCCCATGGAAAAAACGCGATCCTGAAGCTGCTGCCGAGCAACCTCCCGCTCTATGACGGATATATCTACTACAGCGGGGAACTCGTCAATTCCTGGCGCGGAGCCCTGAAAAAGAACAACAGAGTGAGTATCATACAGGCGCAGAACCGGCTGGTGAGGGGGATGACCGTGGCGGATAATATCTTTGTCTTAAGGCAGGGTTTCCGCCAGTATGTACTGCAGACTTCTGTCTTAAAAAAGCAGCTTCGGCCCTTTATGCAGGATATCGGGATGGATATCTCCGCGGATACCAGAGTGGAAAAGCTGTCCGCCTTTGAGCGGGTGGTGGTGGAGCTTTTGAGGGCGGTGGTCGCGGGGTATCATCTGATCGTGCTGGATGAGATCAGCACTTTTGTCAGTCACGAGGAGATGGACAAACTGTACGGGATCATGCGCCATTATACGGAGCAGGGTTTTTCCTTTCTCTATATCAGTTCCCATTTTGAGGAGATACTGCGGATCTGCAGCAGGACCGGTTTTCTGTGCAACGGACGATTGCAGAAGGTGGTGCAGGAGCGGGATATGAGCAGGGAAACCCTGCAGGAATGTCTGGAAGGGTATGACAGGCAGGTGTGGGGCTATCCGGAAAATCGGCACCTTCGAAAGACGGGGGAGGAGATCCTGCTGGAGGCGGAACTGGGGAGCGGGAGGAAGCTGCGCCGGTTTTCCTTTTCGGTCAGGGAGGGAGAATGTCTGACCATGCAGGCGCAGAACGATCAGGTGCTGCAGGACTGCGTGCAGTTTTTGACGGGGGAGGAGAGCCGGATCGTCATGGACGGCAAAAGACTGCGGATCGGCATGGATAAGGAGATCGCCGTGGTCTCGGCGGAACCGACAAGCACCATGGTCTTTCCGGAGATGAGTTATATGGACAATCTCTGTATGGGGCTGGCAAGGCGGATGCCGGACGTGTGGAGCGGCAGGAAGATCCGCGCCAGCATCAGACGGGAGTACGCGCAGGTTCTGGGGGAGGAAGTCTTCGACCGATCCGTCGAGGCGCTCTCGGAGCGGCAGAAGTATCAGCTCGTCTATACGCGGATCGCCCTGCAAAAGCCCAGAGCGGCGTTCCTGATCCAGCCCTTTATGGGGGCGGACATGCCCCACAGACGGTTTATCTGGGAGATGCTGGAGCAGCTTCTGGATAAAGGGATCGCCCTGGTGCTTCTCTCGGTGAATCCGCTGGATACCTGGCTGGTGGCGCAGCGGACGCTGAAACTGGGAGATCAGGGGATCTTTGAGGAGAGGGAAGAGATCAGGGAGCACAAGATGTCCTATTCGTTTATGAAAGAGAGACAGGCAGATGGTATATAAAATATAAAAAGTATACAGAAATATATAATAAAAAAATAGAAAAGGAGGATTTTTGATATGAACCAGTATATCGGACATGAGAGCCAGTTTTTCGGTGTGGAGGAGCACAGGCTCTGCGGCGGCAGGGGAGACGGGATGCGGCTTTTGCAGGTGCGGAACGGAAAGGGACTGGAGTTTACGGTTTCCGCAGACCGGGCGGCGGATATCCCGCGGCTTACCTTCTGCGGGATGAACATGGGATATTTTGCGTCCTGCGGGTATGTGGCGCCGGCTTATTACGACGACAGGGGCGATCTGTTCCTGAAATCCTTTACGGCGGGGTTCCTCACGACCTGCGGGCTGACCAATGCGGGAAGCCCTTGCGAGGATGCCGGGGAGCATCTTCCGCTCCACGGCAGTATCGGCAATACGCCGGCGGAACACATTTACTGGGAGTCGGACGAGAAGGAGATCCGCATCCATGCGAAGGTGTCGGACGCAAGGCTGTTCTCCCACAAGCTGGCGTTGTATCGGACGATCCGCTGCTCTCTGACGGAGAATGTGTTTGGGATCGAGGACAAGATCAGGAATGAGGGGGACAGCGAATATCCGGTGGAAGTGCTCTACCATATGAATATGGGCTACCCGCTCCTGTCGGAGAAGTCCCTTGTGCATATCGGCTCCGATCAGGTGGTGCCCAGAAACGAGCGGGCGGCGGAAGACATCGGCGAATGGGATAAGATGAGAAAACCCGAGGCGGGGTTTGAGGAACAGTGCTACTATCATAAGTTCAGCGGGGAGGGGAAAGCGGGGATCTTCCAGCCGGAGGAAGGACTGGGGCTGATGATCCTGTTTGACAGTGAAAACCTGAACTATTTCACCGAGTGGAAGATGATGGGCGTGCGTGATTACGTGCTGGGGCTGGAGCCCGGCAACTGCCATCCCGACGGCAGAAAGAAGATGCGGGAGGACGGCACGCTGAAGATACTAAAGCCGGAGGAGGAAGTGATTTACCGCTTCCGGGTGCGCATGGTGAAAGGGATGGATGCGTGGGAGAAAATGATAATGTAATATACAGGAATACGGATGATGAAAGAACCGGCGGGAAACATGATTCCCGCCGGAAATTCGTAAAGGGCTATTCTTTGATCATGTCAAGTTCGGTAAGATTAATTCCTGAAGTAGTTAAAATGACTTTTAATGATCCGATGCTGAAACCGGAAAATATATTTTTAAAATGAGGGAAATTGTGGTAAGATAGTAGAGATAGCTTTATGGGAAGATAAAGCGGATCGGAAAATAAGATGTTTTAAAGGATGTGGAGGATTTTGATGAAAAATTATAAGGGCTATGAGACGATAGAGGAGAGAGAGATTGCGGAACTGAATACGAAGGGGACCATCCTGCGGCATGAAAAGACCGGGGCGAGGGTGATCCTGATGGAGAACGACGAGGAGAATAAGGTGTTCTACATCGGATTTCGGACGCCGCCTGTGGATTCCACGGGGTCTCCCCATATTGTGGAACACACGGTGCTCTGTGGCTCGGAGCGTTTTCCGGTGAAGGATCCGTTTATTGAGCTGGCAAAAGGGAGCCTGAACACGTTTTTGAATGCCATGACTTATCCGGACAAGACGGTCTATCCGGTGGCGAGCTGCAACGACAAGGATTTTCAGAATCTGATGCATGTGTACCTGGATGCGGTGTTCTATCCGAATATATATAAAGAAGAGAAGATCTTCAGGCAGGAGGGGTGGCACTACGAGATGGAGTCGCCCGAGGATGAACTGACGTTGAACGGCGTGGTCTACAACGAGATGAAGGGGGCTTTTTCCTCCCCGGATGATGTGCTGGAGCGGGAGATATTAAATGCCCTGTTTCCGGATACGTCGTACAGCTTTGAGTCCGGCGGTGATCCGGAGGTGATCCCGGAGTTGACCTATGAGAAGTTTCTGGATTTCCACAGGAGATATTACCATCCCTCCAACAGCTATATCTATCTGTACGGGAACATGGATATGGCGGAAAAACTGGATTTTCTGGACAGGGAGTATCTCTCAAAATTCGATCATCTGGCGGTGGAATCCGAAATAGGGGTGCAAAAGCCCTTTGAACAGGTGAGGGAGATCCGGAAAAGTTATCCGATCTCCGAGGGGGAATCGGAGGAGGGCAACACCTACCTTTCCATCAGCAAGGCTGTGGGGAGCTCTCTGGATCCCGAGCTGTATATCGCATTCCAGATCCTGGATTATGCCCTCTGCTCCGCGCCCGGTGCGCCGTTAAAACAGGCGCTGATCGAGGCGGGAATCGGGACGGACGTCTACAGTATCTTTGACGAGGGGATCAGACAGACTTATTTTTCTGTTATTGCAAAAAATGCTGACCTGCAACAAAAGCAGGAGTTTTTGGACACTTACAGACAGATACTTACAAAACTGGCAAAGAAAGGCCTGGATAAGAAGTCTTTGTATGCGGGGCTGAACTACTTTGAGTTCAAGCACAGGGAGGCGGATTTCGGTTCCTATCCCAAGGGGCTGATGTACGGACTGCAGATGCTGGATTCCTGGCTGTATGACGACAAAAAGCCGTTTATCCATGTGGAGGCGAATGAAACCTTTGCCGTATTGAAGAAAAAGATCAAGGAGGGCTATTTTGAGGAGCTGATACAGAAATATCTTCTGGACAACGAACATGGCTGTATCGTCGTGCTGACGCCGGAGAAAGGATTGACCGCGAAGCGGGATAAAGCACTCGCGGAGAAACTGCAGGCTTACAAGGAGACCCTTTCCGCGCAGGAGATAACGCGCATCGTGGAGGAGACAAAGGCACTGAAAGCGTATCAGGAAGAGGGGGATACGCCGGAGGCGCTCTCCTGTATTCCCCACCTGACAAGGGAGGATATCAAGAAAGAGGCGGAAGGGTATGTGAACGATCTGCGGCATGAGGCGGGCGTGCCCATCCTGTACCATGAAGTGTTTACCAACGGGATCGGGTATCTGCGGTTCAGTTTTGACTGTTCCCATGTGCCGGAGGAACTTTTCCCTTATCTGGGACTTCTGAAAAATATGATGGGGCTGGTGGATACGGAGAGCTACAGCTACGGTGAGCTGTTCCACGAGATGCATATCGAGACGGGCGGCATGGCGAGCGTGACCAATACCTACTCCAAGGCGGATCTGTCGGATTATAAAGTGCGGTTTGATGTGAAGTCAAAGGTGCTTTTTGATAAGCTGCCGGAGGCATTCAGGCTTGCGCTGATCATGATGACGGAGACGAAGTGGTCCGACCACAAGCGGCTGAAGGAGCTGCTCGAGGAGATCAAGTCCAAGATGCAGTCGGCAATGCTCTCCGGCGGGCATACGGTCTGTGCGATGCGCGCCATGTCCTACATCTCCGAGGCGGCGGCTTCCAACGAGCAGATCGGCGGTATCACACAGTATCGGCTTGTGGCGGATCTGGCGGAGCATTTTGAGGAGAAGAAAGAGGAACTGTCGATCAATATGAACAGGCTTGTCAGGATCCTGTTCCGGCCGGAGAACCTTCTGGTGGACTATACGGCATCAAAGGAAGGGTATGAAAAACTGCCGGAGCTTGTGGCGCAGTTCAAGGAGAACCTGTATGTGGGAGAGTGCGATGCAGCACCGGAAAAATATCGTCCGGCGACAGAGAAGAAAAACGAGGGATTTCTGACGGCTTCCCAGGTCCAGTATGTGTGCCGTGCCGGGAACTTTATCACGAAGGGACTGCCTTATACCGGCGCCCTCAGGGTGCTGCGGGTGATGATGGGATATGATTATCTCTGGAACAATGTCCGGGTAAAGGGTGGCGCCTACGGCTGTATGTGCAGTTTCGGCAAGAGCGGAGAGAGCTATTTCGTATCCTACCGGGATCCCAATCTGGAGAAGACCGTGGCGGTCTACGAGGCGGCGGCGGATTATGTGGAGAACTGGCAGGGGGACGAGGAGGAGCTGACCCAGTACCTGATCGGCGCGATCAGCGATTTAGATACGCCGAAGACGCCACAGGATATCGGGACTTTCTCGCTGGGCGGCTATCTGACCGGACTTGACGAGGCGGAGCTCCAGAAAGAGCGGGATGAGATCTTATCGGTGGACGCGGCGAGTATACACGCCCTTGCAAAGCATATCAGAGCCTTTATGTCAGACGATTGCCTCTGCGTACTCGGCAGAGAGGAAAAAATAAAGGAAGCGGACGGATTCGGGAGGAAGGAGCAGCTTTTCTCCTGACTTTACCCTTCAGAGCCGTCGCGCAGCGACTAAAATAGGAGGATTGTTATGAAGAAGAGTTTACATTTACTGATCACGGCAGCACTCGCGGCATCCCTGCTTACGGGATGTGGCAGCTCGAAAGACATGGCGAGCGGAAGCGTTGCCCAGAATACTGCAGCGGTGGCGGAAGCGCCGGCGGCGATGGCGGAGGAATATCTCTACGATGCCGGTTACGGTGAGTACGAGGTGGCGGAAGAGGCTGCGGCGGATACTGCGGCGATGCCCGAGAGCGGCAGCGTGACGGAGGGGAAAGCCGAGGAAGTGACAGTGGATCCCCAGGCGGGGCGGAAGCTGATCACCACCATGGACCTGTCTGCGGAGACAGAGAATTTTGACGCTCTGGTGGGAAATCTGGAAAAGCAGATCACGGATATGGGCGGCTATATCGAGAGCAGCAACCAGTGGAACGGCAGTACGGATACCTACGGAAACCGGCTGGAAAACAGGAGTGTTTATCTGGTGATCCGGATACCGGCGGAAAAGCTGGGCAGCTTTGTGAAGATGATGGAAGAAAACAGCAATATCATAAGCAAGTACCAGAGCGTGGAGGATGTGACCCTTGCCTATGTGGATTTGGAGAGCCATAAGAAGGCTTTGCTGGCGGAGCAGGATAGGCTCCTTGAGCTGATGGAAATGGTGGAGACGGTGGAAGACCTGATCACGGTGGAAGATAAACTGGCGAATGTCAGATATCAGCTTGAGAGCATGGAATCCCAGCTCCGTACATATGACAATAAGATCAATTACAGCACTGTGAACCTTGACCTTCAGGAAGTAAAACGGCTGACTCCTGCGGAGGAACCCACTGTCTGGGGCAGGATAAAGAGCGGTTTTTCCGAGAATATGTACGCGGCGGGACAGGATATCCAGAATATCCTGATCGGTATTATCATCAATATCCCTTATATCCTGATCTGGATCGTGATACTGGCGGTGGTGCTTCTGATCGTCTTTCTGCTGGCAAGGCATGAGAAGAAGAATAAGGAGAAGAGACTGTTGATGCGGCAAAAGATGCAGGAAAACAAGCCGGTTGAAGCAGCGGGCACCGACGGGAAGGAAAACTTTTCGGACGGCATGCAGGCGCCGGGAGAGAAACTGCCGAAGCAGGAATAAGAGACAGCAGGAGGAAAAAAATGACAGCAGTAAACAAGAAAGCCGGTTTTGCCGCTCTGATCGGCAGGCCGAATGTGGGAAAGTCCACACTGATGAACACGTTGATCGGCATGAAGATCGCCATCACCTCCCATAAGCCCCAGACCACCCGGAACAGGATCCAGACGGTCTTTACCGACGAGAGAGGGCAGATCGTGTTCTTAGATACGCCGGGCATCCATAAGGCGAAAAACAAACTGGGGGATTATATGGTGGCGGCGGCGGAGCGCACGCTGAAGGATGTGGATGTGGTGCTCTGGCTGGTGGAGCCGACGACCTTCATCGGGGCGGGCGAGCAGCATATCATCGAACAGCTGAAGCAAGTAAACACGCCGGTCATTATTGTCATCAATAAGATCGATACGGTGAAAAAGGAAGAACTGCTGGCTGTCATTGACGGTTATCACAGAGAGCTTTCGGAGGCGGAGATCGTACCGGTTTCCGCCCTGAAAGCGGAAAATACGGAAGACCTCCTGCAGACGATCTTTAAGTACCTGCCCTACGGGGATCCCTTTTATGACGAGGATACGGTGACGGACCAGCCCGAGCGGCAGATCGTGGCGGAACTGATAAGAGAGAAGGGTTTGCGGCTTTTGGAGGAAGAAATCCCCCACGGTATCGCGGTGACGATAGAGAGCATGAAATACCGCAGGAAGATCTGCGATATCGAGGCGACCATCATCTGTGAGAAAGAATCCCACAAAGGGATCATCATCGGAAAACAGGGCAGTATGTTAAAAAGGATCGGCGCGGCGGCGCGGGCGGATATCGAGAAGATGCTGGAGTGCAAAGTGAACCTGCAGCTCTGGGTCAAGGTGCGCAAGGACTGGAGGGACAGTGATATTTTGCTGAAAAATTTCGGGTATAATGCGAAGGAGGAGAAACCCTGATCTGGTTTATGGCTGACAAGCGGGAAATAGTTTTTTTCGGTCAATATCCGTGAGTATCTGGCATTAGGGAATGATGAAGAAGCCGGATGTTGTGCGTTTTTGAAAAAAGTTCAGTAGAGTTTACGAAAAAGAATCAGTCAGTTACATATATTGTATTTGTTGGTAGGATATTTTAATCTTGCATTAAATACCCTCTGTAATTTATAGGTACTACTTCAAAAGTAACTGCTTGCTATTTTAATGATGATTCCTTATACTGTCAGTGGAGGTGAAAACATGGTTCGTTTTTACATAGTCAGGCATGGACAGACACTTTTGAACAGCTTAGACCGGGCGCAGGGATGGGCTGATTCACCGCTCACCGAAGCAGGAAAACAGATGGCGGCTGACATAGGGTATAAATTAAATGGGGTTGATTTTAATGCGGCTTATACAAGTGATATGTTCCGTGCCGTACAGACGGCGGAACTGATTCTGGAAGCAGGCGGAAAGGACGGCGTGCCGATAGAAAAGGATGCAAGGCTGCGGGAATGGTGTCTGGGGAATATGGAAGCGGAGAATAATGCAGTTTTCATAAAAAATGTGGCGGACTGGCTGGGAGGAGCGTCTTTTGCAGAGCTGAATGAACGTCTTCCCGATGTTGCGGATGCCATCTGTGAACATGACACAACGGGGATGGCAGAGCCGTTCCAGACGATAGAAGAACGCCTGAAAGCCACATTCGTGGATATTGTCCAAAGGCATGGAATGGAGGAAAATATTAATATTCTGATAGTGACCCATGCCTTTGCCATAAAGACAATATTCCACTTATTTGCGCCGGAGCAGCTAGGCAAAGTGGGGAAGGTAAAAAACGCATCAGTTTCCCGGCTCGTATTTGAAAACGGAGTTTTCTCATTGGAGCCGGATATACGGTTATGAAAAGAACAGCAGGAAAGCCTATCACGGTTCTCCTGCTGATTTTTTTGTACAGCGGGGCGGCTGGATATCCAGACCGTCTAAAAAGTTTGTCCCCCAATTACACATGGCGTCCAGCACCGGGATAATGCTCCTGCCAAATGGGGTAAGCGAGTATATGGTCCTGGGCGGCTTGTCCGGGATGACTTCTCGGTGGAGCATCCCGCATTTCTCCAGATCGTGTAACTGCTGTGACAGCATCTTTGGCGTTGCCTTGGGGATCATGCGCTGCAGCTCCATGTAGTGGAGCGGTTTTTCTATCAGATACCAGAGGATGAGGGGCTTGTATTTCCC
>ERZ808028.1258-NODE-1258-length-15948-cov-5.185055_pt1 | contig 15948 bp, 10 predicted proteins | sample MGYA00380184_ERZ808028 | MGnify/ENA primary metagenome ERZ808028 (study PRJEB31490, sample SAMN06133397) | mouse gut metagenome | isolation source: J8_1 | host: mice | place: China: Chengdu | collected 2015-05 ...
GATGTCCGTTGATATCACTGCACTGGTTTTCGAGAAGGATCTTCACATTGTTTTTCTCTGCCTCCTCCGCCAGTTCCAGATAATACTTTCTGTTTATCTCCCATAATTCTTCCGCCGGTATTCCGGCAAAGAGCGGCCTGATGATCAGATTTTTGCAGCCGATCCGCCCACACATCTTTATGCTTTCCGCTGCCAGATTCTCCAACAGTCCGTTCAGATCGCCGCGCTTTGTGCCCCGCTGTAAATACGGCGCAGATACGACAGAAATGCACACCGCTTTCTCGATCATCTGACAGAGCACCGCCTTTGCGCTGTCGGCCAGATGATCGGGATGTTCCGATATCAGTATCTCATCCTTTTTCCGCTTTTTGCCCGACTTTCCCAGATTCTCCAGCTCGCCGGGAGAACAGAACATTGATATATCCAGCATGACACTTTCAAATCCCGCCCCGATAATATCGCGGCTTCCCTGCCTCGGATGTTTATGATCGACAATTCCTGAGAGCCCGCAGCTAATGTTCAATGTGATGTCCCCGCTTCCTGCTTTATTATTTTTCTCAGTCAAAATATGCACAATACCATATATCGCATACCAGACAAGTATTCCTGTCCATGATCCCTGTCATATCCCAGATCACATCAGCTTCTCTTCGATCAGCCTCTTGATCTGGCTGGAGCTTGTACTCTCCGTGTAAGGGAAAAACACCATCTCCGCCCCGTGCCTTTCCAGAAATTCCTTTTCATTCAGCCAGTCCGGATTATCGATATAGTCGCTGCCCGAAAACTGACAGTCAAAGTGATGCAGACGCCAGGCGTCCCTCGTACCGCCGAAATTGAGCGGGATCTCCGCCACCTCATCCACATACCGGCAGGAACGCACCATCTCCGCCCGTTCCTCGTATGGAATAAACGGCTCCACTTCCTTATATTTGCGGACTCCCTCGTCCGTGACGACCCCGACGATCAGATACTCACACTGCTCCTTTGCCCGCTTGAACATATTTAAATGCCCCACATGGAAAAGATCAAATACACCGGCTATGTAACCTGTATGATACTTCTTCCGCTCCGCCTTCCGACCGGTTTCCGGTTCTGTCTGTCCCTGCGTCTGCAGGATCGGCCTCCGCTTTCTCGGATAATCTTTGCCGGAATCAAAAATGCTGTATTCCCGCACTCCCATTTCCTCCAATTGCCTCATGACAGACAGATAATTCTTAATGCAGATCAGCACCTTATACTCCCCGCTCTGCAGCTCCTTCAAGAGCTTTGGCGGATGGATCATTATCCCCTCTATTTCCTGTCCCCATTTCTGTTCATTGTTGTCGATCACCGCATAGACAGGATAGTCCTGCCCGTACAGTGCAAGAAATTTCTTTGTAAAATTGCCGGAGCCAAACAGGATCAGCTTCCGTGTATCCGCATTGCGGAAAATATCCACAAACAGCCGCTGATACTCCTCGGAAGAGTAATTCATCCTCTGGCGGTTGGCATTCAGGATATCTGCATTGCATCTGTGGGCTTCATGATATTTTCTGAGTTCCTTCTCCTTCCGGAGCTCTCCCAGAAAATCCCACTCCATCTTTCTAAAACGTTCCAAATGCTTCGTCAACCCATACCGCTCAAATAAAGTGTTTATCGGAAGAATCTTTTCAAGCTCTGCGTTTCCCGCATAAAATGTGGCGATCATTCTGGTGATGATTGCATTCGCCGGATAATTCTCCTCGCAGAATTCCTGATCATAAAAAACAAAGGTATCATTTATGTAGAAACTGTTCAACGGAACCATGTCCAGATACCCTTTTCGCAGTATGGCTCCCTCGCCGTCCCCTTTGTCGGGCTCCACGATATCCGACGACTGCAGTATCAGATCTCTAAAATGATCCATCTTCTGCAGAAACTGCTCCTTGTCCGTCAGCAAAAGCTTCTTCAGGTATACCTGCCCCACTTCCGCATCCATATATGGCATGATGCAGGCATCGCCCTCCAGCCTGAGATCTATCACAGAGATTCCATGGGCCGATAGATCCGCCCCATGTTCTGCCAGTTTTTCAAGGCGCTTTTGTCCCTCCGGGTACGGCGCCCTTTTCTCAACAATGCCCGATCTATGTATGATCGTGTAAAGGGCTTTTTCCCTGCCCCTCTCCATAGAGCATGTGATATGCAGTATATCGCTCCCTCTGTCCGCCGGTGCGCACTCGATCAGATAAGCGTTTGCCATCTTGTGGAACATACCGTTTTCCATCAGTCCACTGTAGAGAGGCGCCTCCTCCAAAAACACGGCGTCCGGATAATGATACATCGGAAATACCCTTGTCGTCAGATCCTCATTCGGAAGATACTCCTCCGCGTAGATCAGACAGGGATTCTGCAGATCCGGAAGCACAGAAAAAAAGTGAGGTGCACGCCATCCGGCTTCCTCCAGCATCCGCTTTAACTCACTCCGGCTGTAGCACCTTCCGGTAAATTCATCTTCTTTTCTGGAATAAGCCCTGCGATATCCCTCCACGCCGTCAAAGTTGCGCCCCGTATAGGGGTCCCTGTCCCCACAGAAATACCGGATGCCCAGACGGTTGTTCATGCCTAAGAGCAATGTGCCGTCTTCTTTTAAAAGTTTGCGCCAGCTACGTAGATATTTTTCGGGTTGTTGATAATATTCCAGATCTTCGATGCAGATGATATAGTCGAAACTGCCTTTGTTCTCCTGCTGCCATTTTTCGTCACCACCATCGCCGGATTGCTCGCAGGAGATGCAGTGTAAAGATATCGGCATCTCCTCCAACATATCGTATATGGCATCCTGTATGTTTTTAATGTAGAGTATCTTGCTGCCCTGTTTAAAGGGATACCACTGTAATAGACCCTTCTTTATTTCTTTGATCAGTTCTTTTTCCGTTTCCATAATCTCATCCCTATCTCTGTCTAAATTTTTATCCTTCTCTAAAAATCTGCACAATACAACATTTTGTATCTCATGTGTATTCTTCAAATGGCCTCTCCTACATGATGTGTTTATTCTCCTATTTTTTCCGGCATTTATCACATTTTTTCTACATTCATTTTTTATTTTACACTTGCCTGTTCAAAGTCTTTTATGATAAAACATAACTACAAATCATATTTCACATTTATATATCACATGTCTGACATATCTGCCCACTATCTATACAGATTCCTCTCAGACCCCCAACAAAGGCGCACATCTTATGAAAAAGCAAAACACATCCGGCACAATAAATTATCTTCCAACTCTTTCCGGTACAATTGACTATCCACTTACAAATGACTATATGTTTCGCAGTGTCATGCAAAGCAATAAAAATGTCCTCAAGGAGCTTCTATGTTCACTTCTACACCTCAATTCCAATGATATCCATTCTGTAGAAATCCTCAACCCTATTGAATTGGGTAAAACAATAGAAGACAAGGATTTCTATCTAGATATCAAAATCCTCATGAATAACAATACCGTCATCAATTTGGAAATGCAGCTCCATAATAAATACAACTGGTCCGACAGGTCATTGATCTATCTGTGCCGCCTTTTTGATAACCTGAATTCCGGTGATGATTATAAAGGTACAAAACCCGCCTTCCAAATCGGTATTCTCAATTTCTCGCCATTTCCTGAGCACCCGGAATTCTATGCCACTTATAAACTTATGAATCAAAAAAGTTATTACAAATATAGTGACAAATTTACCATCCATGTGTTAGACTTAACTCAGATTCACTTAGCTGCCGATGAGGATAAAAACTCTGGTCTTGACAACTGGGCTAAATTGTTTAAGGCTAAAACATGGGAGGATTTTCAAATGATCTCAGCTGATAATAAAAATATGCAGGAAGCCGGAGAAACACTCTATATCCTTAGCAAAGAAGAGCAAATCCGTTATCAGTGCGAAGCACGTGAAGACTATCGGCGTACTTGGAATACGGTCAAATCGCAATTTGAGGAGTACCAGTCTACTATTGCTGAACTGGAGGCTACGATTGCCAGACTCCAGGCTGAATTACAGCAAAAGTAATGTTATTGTAACAGTCTTTTTCTGTCCGCATTTTCATATTTGTCCCTGTCAATCAAATAATCGTATACTGTATAGATCCTTTCATCCACACTCGTTCTGTCCAGTTTATAGCTCAGTTTTTGAACCGTTGTCCCTTCTATATACTTTTTATATTTTTGTTCTTCAAAACTCTCCAACAGATGCTTACCCAGTTCGCCCGCTCTTTCATTATTATAAGGAACATCTCTCAACTGTTTCTCTATCTCCGGAAATATATTACAGGCAATCGAAATAATATAATCCACCATAAAATAATATTTTATTTTGTCATAGACGGAAAAGTAATAAAAGAAACCTTCCATCAGGAACTGAAACAATCGACGGCCCGGTTTTGCATACAAAAACCATCCTGCCCACATTGCATTTGCACAATACTGCGTTTCAGGTAGATTTCTCGTGTATACAGGATAATCCAATATCTTTTCATCTAACGGCTCCAGTACCATTAAAGTGGCATCCATCCAAAAACCGCCATACCTATATAATAAGGAGGCCCTGATCATATCCGACAACGTCGTCAATGTAATATTCCCTGTCTTTACTTTTTCGATAATATATGCCGGCAATGTGATATAGTCTTTGTAGTTTTTCTCAGTAATAATAATATGCTCTACGCCTTCGGGTAAATTTTCTCTTTGGCTCCGTATACAGGCTTTCACCATATCCGGTGCCTGTTCTTCCCCCTGCCACCAGCATGTCCAGGCTGTAATTTTCGTATTATATGCCGGCAGGTTCAATCCTGACACTTCTTTGGGAAAACGCTCTATAAATGGCTGAATGCTCTGTTTAACCTCCCGATATGCCGTTTCCTGAAACATATTAAAATCTATCTGGACGATAGTCACTTCGGCATCTTTGAGTAAATTGCGTATCTCATCCGTATACCTATGTCCCAGCGTCAGTAAAACGCAATCTCCCCGCTTCAAATTTGCATTTTGATAATCAATAACAGGAATCCCTCTGATTTCAGAAAGATTTCCATTTACATCTGATACCAGAATGCACTCTATATTATCAAGATAACGCCTATCCAGTTCTTCTATCCCCTGTAAAAAAAGGTTCAGATAATGTCCTGCACCATACAACCTTAGTTCTTTTACAGTGTCCAACAACTCCTTCAATTCTTTCATTGTATTCAGCTTATTAAATTGATTCTGTTTCAATCCCTTCGAAATATCAGTTATCAATCCTCTTCTCCTCAAACATAAAATAATGCCTTCATCTATTTATGCTTTCGTTCGAAAGTCGCATCACCATATTGGTACAATCCATGGGAATATCCGTCAGTCGGTATATCATAAGACGTTCTTTAGGAACACCATAATTTCTCAATTGTTTTTGTACATCTTCCGAATACCCGCCACAGGTAATCAAAAACAATGCCTCCGGATGATTTTGTACTGCATCTTCCGGCGCTTCTGCCGGACATCCCAGATAGAAACCACCCCACTTATTTTTGTCATTATCACTAAAGGCAACTATATTGTTGACACCATTATTCCGAAGCAGGCAATATACACATGCCCCCTTATAACCACCGCCAAAAATGATGATCTCCTTCTGGCCTGCTGCCATCTCCAAAAACTCCCTGATTCCTTTCTTTTTGATCTCTGCTTTCAGATGCGCATAATGATCATACAACTCCGGCTGCTCCACAAACATTCTGATTTCCAGCCACATATCCTCTGACACATCCTCTTGCCTCAGGATTCTCCGCTCTATAAACCCTTCCAGCATCTTCCGGAACTCTTCCAGCGCCTCCTTTGTCCCTTCCGCCGGTTCCCCCCATGTTAAAAGCTCTATATAAGGCCTGTGGGCAATGACCGCTATCTCCCTCGCCAGAAACACCATCTGCTCACGTTTCATCTCCTGCTCGGCCGCCATTTGAAGCAGATTCTTGCACTCGGAAAGATTGTAAAGAACACTCCTGCTGTTATAAGTGGAAGAAGTAACATTATCCCTCCGATAACAGTAAAAAGATTTTGTCAAAAAAAATCCCCTCTGCACACATAGCGCTGTCTGATATCGAAATCCACAGTCCTGAAAAGCTGCCCCGGGAGTCTCCTGAAATCGAATATGATTTTTTTCGATAAATTCCCTTTTGTATATCCCATTCCAGACAAAGACATCTATAGACATTCTGCTCTCCATGTAGTCTTCCGAAGTAAATATTTGATCATACTTCACACTGCTCCCCATTTTCAACGGATATTTCAAAAAAAATCTTTTTCCATCAGGGAAAGTGGTAAATACATCAAAATCAGATTTCACAAAATCAGCATCCTGCCTCTTGGCACAGGTATACAATTCCTCATACATCTCCGGCAAAATAAAATCATCGGTTTCCACAATGCCAATGTATTCCCCCAACGCATCCACAAGTCCCAGATTCATCTGATATCCATAGCTTTTCTTTTCAGATTTTATCAACCGGATACGTGAATCTTTCTTCGCATACCCTTCCAAAATCTCCCATGTACCGTCTGTGGACCCCGCATCTACACATAGAATTTCTATATCTTTTAATGTTTGGCAAAGGACGCTGTCCATACATTCCCGTATATAGGAAACCACATTCAAAGACGGCATGATAACTGATATTTTAGGCATAACTTCTCCTGTTTTCTAAATCTCTCTATGAATAAAACTTCATATCCGTATATGCTGTTTTTAAACAATCCTTATTTTTCATTACAAAAATCCCCATCAGACACTCCATGATAAATCCCATATAGCGGTCTTTCCGATAGTAACCTAACTCACCATAAAAACGCTCGATCTCAAAAGTTACAGCAAACGCAAACTCCCCGTATTCCTGAAAAATATCATATTTCATAAGAAAAATGTTACAGGGGGGATAAAACCTCCCCTTCAAAAACCGCTCCGTCGCCGGCAAATATTCCGGACAAACTCTTTTTACAGCTTCCAACATAGCTTTTATATCAGAATCTGGGATTAAAGTGGAAAAAAACGACTCTACTGTCTCCGCTATAAAAGAAGGGGATGTCAGCAGCACATCTATATTAAGCGCCGCCAGCTCACTAATTGCATTTTCCTCTATCGCAAAATGTCTTCTGTAATGGCAAAGACCAATATAATCTGTTCTGGGTGCATTTTTCCACATCCAGTAAATCGCTGTGCATTCGGAATAATTCCCGTTCCTCTCTGAAATATTTTCACCGGTGTCATCTTTCACTTCACAGATATCTGATTCGGTAAGAGCGGCTCCCACCTGAATAGGGATGATCCATGAGGGAAATTCCTTTATCTCCGTCTGCCTGTCTACATGGCTGCGGGCCATATAAACAGCATATCTTCCTCCCTGGTTTACGTTTTTGACTTCTTTTGTGGGAAACACATGGTATTTTCCGTATAGTTCCTCAAATTCAGTTATGGCAGATTTTTCCTCAAACAATACCTGAACATTTTCTGCCTCCTGTTCTTTTGTCATATACACAGGAAATCTCCAATGGTATTCCTCACTTGCCTCGCCTGTCATTGCAAAGATGCCATACTCTGCCTCCACGGAGACATTTTCTTCCAAATGATACGGGGCAGAATGAAAGAATGCTCTATTTTTTCGAAGCAGGCCTTCCTTTTTCACAATAGCCAGCATATCCTTGGAAAAGAAATATACATTATGTATTCGATAATTTACCAACGTATCATATATTTCTTTATACACATCCCATTCTCTGGCTGTCGGCACAATAATCAAATTCTTGCCACTTTCCCACTCCTGAAAATCACCAATCGCCATAACCTTCCTGCCAAACCGATGATCTGGATTCCCTGACATATCAGAAACAAGAAAAGCTCTCACTTCAATTCCTCTTGCTTCCAAATAGCGGTAAACCGCCTCTCCGTTACGCCCTGCTCCATAAATATAGATATTTTGCTTGCTTCTGCATGCTGTAATCAGTTCTTTCTCTGCAGATTTCATCTTCAGCATGGAATTCTTTCCTCCCTGATTTTATAGATTGTCGCCACTACCGAATCATGATACAAAGCTTTAAAAAATGCATAGGAATTATCGTAATTTCTAAAATAAAGATAATCCTGTTCTTTCGCAATCAGATTCTCGTGTGAATCTATACAGATATCCGGCAGCATATTATCTACTATATCTTTCACATGACCACAAAAATATATCTGCCTGCCAAATGTTTCCTTTTCTGCACTCTCTTTGATTCTGATACTTTTTTCATTACAAGTGCCTGTTGCCAGCAACTGTCTCTGACATGTTTCAGCCAGTTGTCGCATCTCTGCTCCGGCATCAAGGACTATCACAGCATTCGGCCTTCTTTCCCACAACTTTTTACAGAATTTCACCACGCCACGCTCCGTTGCCCCGTCCAACAAACACAGGCATGCAGATTGAAGCCCCGGTAAAATCTCCTCTATCCTACGATATCCGTCTGTCTGCAATTCATTTACTCTGCGTTCCCCAGCCTTCCCACGCCTGTCCCTGATAAAATCTTCCAGAATATACTTTTCCGTATCGAAGATATCTTTTCGCCCCTTATAATGAGTACCATATAGATACGAAAAAGCTCTGGATAACATATACTCCGTAAATCGCTCAATATCCGATTCCGGAATATATTTTGCAAAAAAACGATGTCTGTTCCGTGTCAGATAATATCGGGCAAAAGTATTGGAAACCTTTTTGCGCATTCCGCTGTCATGCCACGCTCTGGCATTCCCAAGAGATACCACCCTATAACCAGACAACTTGATTCGATAGCTCATCTCTATATCATCATAATAGATAAAATGTGCCTCATCCATTCCACCACATTTAATCAATGCCTCTCTCCGCACCATAGCGGCAGTAGCAGCCGCAAAATCACAATCTCTGGGAACAGATGCCTCCTCGCTGTCAGGCTGTCCACACCATTTTGATCTATCCATGAAGGTGTCAAAATTGAGTGTTTTGGCATAATCCATAATACGTTCCGGATCATCTGCCATCATAATTTTTGCTCCTACAATGCCTACATCCGGATTAGCTTCCAAATACTCTCGTAACTTTTTGACTGTATCCTCGTCCACATAGGCATCATTGTCGAGCAACATAATGTATGAATAGCCTTTCTCCGCTGCAATCCGCAATCCCCTGCCAAAACCCCCGGAACCGCCAAGGTTCTCAGGGTTCTGTACGACAGTTATAGCATCTCCAAAAATTTCGTCTATTTTATTAACGGAATCGTCAGTGGATGCATTATCTATAACATAAATATCGCATAAAATATTTTGGGATTCCAACGCAGCTCCGATACATTTTAATATAGCTTCTCCACCATTATAATTACATATAATGACTGCTGTATCACTCATGATGTCACCTAACCTTTTCTTAACAAAATCTGCTAACTCACTTTCTCTTTTTACAGTAAATACACCAAAACAGAGATCACTTATAATCTCCACCAGTTTAATCCCGACTCTCTAAGAGTATCAATATCATAAACACCCTTTACATCAATCAGAACTTTTTCTATATTGACTGATTTCCTATATAATTTTTTTATTTCATTGATTGTCAATTTTTTAAATTCATCATGTGCTACAGCTATAATAATGCAATCTGCATCTTTCACATCTTTTAATTTTGTAAGCTTCACATTGTACTCTCTCAAAGCATCATCTGCTCTTGCCCATGGATCAACAATAAGTGGCTCTATGCCAAATTCACTTAGCCTCTTGACAATATCTACAACTTTACTATTACGTATATCCGGACAGTTTTCTTTAAATGTAATACCCAATATTATAGTTTTCGAATTTTTAGGTGCCTGTCCTGCATTAATCATTTTTCTTACTGCCGCATCTGCAATATATTTGCCCATATTGTCATTAACAATACGCCCATTTAATATAATCTGACTATGGTACCCCAGTTTTTCTGCCTCATAAGTAAAATAGTAAGGATCCACTCCAATACAATGTCCGCCTACAAGTCCTGGTCTGAAGCCGAGTGCATTCCATTTTGTGTTCATGCCATCAACAACTTCATTTGTGTCAATCCCCATCCGATCAAATACCATTGCTAACTCATTCATAAAGGCAATATTAATATCTCTCTGGCTGTTTTCTACTACCTTAATAGCTTCCGCCGTCTTTATATTGGAAACAGGATATGTCCCAACCTGAATCACTAAATCATAAATATTTTTAATCTCATTTAGAGAATCTGCATCCATTCCAGAAACTATTTTCCTAATATTCTCCAAGCGATGAACTTTATCCCCAGGATTAATCCGTTCAGGAGAATATCCTACTTTAAAATCAATGCCGCATTTTAACCCAGATTCCTTTTCCAGAATCGGTATACAGACATCTTCTGTAACACCCGGATAAACTGTAGATTCATATACAACAATAGAACCTCTGGCTAAGTTCCTTCCCAGCGTCCTACTGGCGCTCTCTACAGGGAAAAGATTTGGCGTATGATCCAAATTTACCGGTGTCGGTACTGCAATAATGTGAAACCTGGCCTCTTTTAGCTTCTTCTCATCGCTTGTAAATTCTACAGTCGTTTCCCTTATTACATCATCTCCAACTTCATTCGTCGGATCAATTCCCAATTTGTAAAGGTCAATTTTCTCCTGGCTCAAATCATAACCAACAACACATGCCTTTTTAGCAAAAGCAACCGCAATCGGCATACCTACATATCCCAACCCTACTACTGATATCTTTGTTTTCTTTCTAATTATATTCTGATATAAAGACATACAAACTGTCACCTGCCAAATATTACTTTTACATGCTACTTTCTATTACAGTATAAAATCTTTTCATCATAAGCATCCCGATAATAAAGTCTATGAAACATAACCCGCCTTTGGGGTAGCCTAATTACTCACATACTCTTATATCTGTACAACTACAATCATTATTTAACATCTCTGTATCCAGCGTAATAATTTTTCGAAAACCCAATTCCCACAATAAACTTACAACTTCTATTTGTTTTTTAACATTTACAGCTACAACAATTACTATTTCTTCCTGCAATAATGGAATTAATGTATTAATTTCATACACCGGAATAGAATTTATTTCTTCCGGATTATTTTTTTTGTCTGTTACTGCAAAAGCATATACAGGCACTCTATCTCCTATCATCTTCAAAGCTTTTTTCCCATATATACCCGCACCATAAATTATCACTTTTGAAAAATAATGCATTTCGTCAAATAATCCATTTATATAGATTTTGGTGTTTAAAATATATGGCGCAAGCCGATAACGATTAATATAATCCTTGTTACTTCGTTCAAAAAAGTGGTCGGGTGTCATACGAATTTCTTCCATCATCTGCCAACTATCATGATTCCAACACTCTTTCTTTAAATTTCCCTGTTGATATGCTATTTCAAACTCTTTATGCATTTTTAATAAAAATGCATACTGATATATCGAATCAATTCTGGAATAATTATATAAATATTTACTAAATTTTACCGACTGCATAAATTGCTGCAATTTTTGATTCTGGTCTCCCATTAGTCTCTCTATTCTTTCCATCTCTTCGCAGACACAAAAAACTTTTTTTACTGATCTCACGGATGAGCCTTCATTATCACAGCGATAACATAAATAAGCCTCCTTCAGAAAAATTACCCTTCGCGCAAAATACAGCACAGAAAAAGCAAATGAAATATCCTGAAAAGAAGCACCAGGTGATTCGTGGAAAAGTATTTCATTCTCTTTCAAAAATCTACGACTATATATGCCTGACCAAATACTGGGGGGCTTACTAAAGCACTCCATTTCGTCTACCGGATTAACTACTTTCCCATAAGGCAATCCTCTCAGATTCTCTATAAATTTTTTTTCTCTGCTTATGGAAAAAACCTGATAATAATTTCCCTTTACTATTTCAACATCGTACATCTTAGCCATCATATATAATTTTTCAAACATTTCAGGCAATGCATAATCATCACTCTCTACGATTCCTATATATTCTCCTTTCGCACACTTCAATCCAAGATTCATGGAAGCACCGTATCCCGTATTCTCCTTTGTTAAAACAATAATTCTGGAATCTAACACGGCATATTCTGCTAATATATTGGGAGAATTATCTGTAGAACCATCATCAATACATATGATTTCTATGTCCTTCAATGTCTGACATATCAAGCTGTCTAAACAATCCTTTAAATATTTTTCAACATTATATATCGGTACAAGAATTGATACCTTCGGAGTCTTCTCCATCGTTTTATTATTTTTCAATTTAAAATTATTTGTATTACACAAATTTTATTTCCTTCCTATACGCATATTTTATTATTACTTATTATTTTTCAAATCGAAATAAGCCTACAGCATAATTATTTTCTAAATGATCATATGTGTGAATTCCTACATTATAGTAAATTTTTCTATCCATAATCGCAGAATATTCCACTAAATTAAGCTGACTAAAATTTTTTATTATTGTCTCCGCATAAAATATTCTGTGTGCATTGAATTGTACTCTATCCGTAGCTACCGGCACAGAAATATATAATTTTCCACCCTTTTTTAATTTCTTTTGTATTTCTTCAAAACATTTGAAACATGCTTCTGGATCAACTGGATCTCCATATCTCCCCAATCCGAAATGTTCGAGTGAGCACAATGCTGACAAACTCGAAATACTGTTATCCTCAAAATGGTCCATCATCGTCGCATCATCCACAATGGTATACAGATTCTTTACTTTTCCCGGAAATGATCTCACATCAATCATATTCACTTTTATATTAGCCGCCAGCAGATGTGCTATGAAACCGTCCACTCTGCTACCTATATCATAGTGTTCCTGTATCCCTTCAGAAATAATATACTGCGCCGCCCATAAATCCTGCCAAAAATACTCATCCATTCCACTATTCTCAGCATATTTGTCACTGATAATAGGATATAAATATTCCTCTTTTATCGCAAACTCAGCACGCATATTCATTTTGGAATACAACTCTCTGTCCTTTTCCCAAAATGTATTATCTGTCTGTCCGAATTCGGATGCATAAATTGTATAATTTTTTTCACCTAAAATATCCCGAACATCAGGATTCCTGTTGAAGCTGATTCCTTCTGCCTGTTTCATAAACACAAGCTTATCCACATTCAGATCAAGTTTTCTGCATAGCTCATATATTTCTCTGGAATGTGTATTTGCAATTACTATATAGTCATATACTTCATTTGGTATGGAATGTGCATCATATACAGGTATCCCTCTGTACTCATTTTTTGTTTTATCAGTCTCAATAAACCCTATTATTTCTCCTATAACACCATTACTTATAACCTCTCTCGCCAAATTACCAGTACCCCAAATAATAAGCTTCATCTTGGCTCCTCCGCTTTCCTGATACAATCTACTGAAAATATTTCAATGAACATATTGCAAATACATTTGTTCCTGATTTCTTGCATAAACACTCACTGTCGAAAGTCTCCTTATCATATCTCCTCCAGATTTATCGATAATGTTCTTTAGAAATCTCTCCAAAAGTAGAGATTTCATATTTTCCTCTTTCAAAAATATAGGCGCAGACAAGATTTTTTCTAATGCTTTCCTATCATGTTCCAATTCTGTTAGGTACTCAAGCATTTCCGTTGCTGTAGAAAAATCGTTGCAATCAATAAATGCATCTTTATTAAATTCGTCCCCTATTTTTCCACCGCCCCCCCAATATATTGGTATACATCCAGCCGCCCATGCCTGAATAATTTTCTCTGTGACATATCCCGGCGAATCTGCGTTTTCCATAGCCAAATTAAATTTATATTCTGACAGGAATTTTGCTTTGTCTTCTACATGCTTTCCATCAGGCAGATTATTTTTACACTTTCCTCCAGATGCAACATATCTCCTATTATTCAGTTCTGTAAACATTTGTTCTCTGAATTCAGAATGACCGCTGCTTACCACACGGCAGCAGAACTCCCGATTCATAAATTGATCCATATCATATAAAATATGCTTTTTCTTTGCCCTTTCAAAATCCTCATGGTAAAATCTGTATAATGGCCATCTGAGGTATCGCTCCCCATAATCTATGTAATCAAATCCTATTGCATAATCATAAATATTAAAATCCGGTATCAAATTTTCCCCTGTATAAAATATTCTCACACACGGATACCGAAGAGCTGTCACTCCTTTTTCCGAATAAAAAACTGAGGAAAACAAAAATTCTGGCTTTTCGGAATCTAAAATCACATTATAATATTTTCTTAATATTTCTATAATGGGGTTGTCATAAGGATCGAAACCTCTCCAAAAATCTGCAAACCAACATCTGATCACACGCAAATCTTCCCGAATCGTTGCATACTTCTTTTCAAATTCTTTTATAGAAATAAAGTCAGCATTTTCCTCTAAACCATACGTTTTTAATTGTATAGCTATTTCCTGATAATAACGCAAGTTTGTCACTACTATGAATTTACCACTGCACTTTTCCTTAGAAGGCACAAACCTTTCGTAGCCGCAAAACTTATTTTCTGCTTCAATATGATTATCTAAGAAAAAATCAATTTTAAGGTATTTTCCATATAATTCAACAAAATACTTTCCCAAATTCCCACAACCAAAACAAACCATCTTTCTATTCATCAATATACCCTCAAATATAATATCAATACTGTTCTTTGTATTCCGGTACCAAAATATCCGCATAACCCAATACTTCTAATTGTTTTTTTACATCAGCGCTGTTTTTGTATGAAACACCAAGCACTATAACTACATCTTCTTTTAACAAATTAGAAATATGTTCTATTGTATCAACCGGGATTTCACAAAAAATCGTTGGATTAAAATCCATTTTCTTCACTGCTATTCTACTAATCTTTATCCCTTTTTCTTTCAAAATATCCACAACATCAGCCGCATAGTTAGCCGCCCCATAAACAATTATATTTTTAGCATTACTCATATGTTCTAGTTGAACCTGAGAAAATGAAATCAATTTATCTTTTTTCATATTATACAGCATATCATATAAGGCCTTATCTACTGAATTTCCCACTCCCAACTTCTCTGCTCTCGTTCCAAACCGACTGTAATATCGATAAGCGTTATATCTACTAAAAATATATGTTTTTACTGCATCATTTTCTTTTTCTGTAAAACTATGCGTATACCAATATAGTATCAACTGCATCATAATAACAAAATTGGATTCTGCTGACATCTGAGTCTTCTGAGCCGTTATAGATGTTGCTCTTCTATGGCATATGTAGTATATTTTATTTACTTTAATGATGCGTTCCGCCTGCACAATACACAAAAAAGAAAACAAAGCATCTTCATGCAAAATACCCTCGTAAAAGTTAATATGATTTTGTATCAAAAAACTTCTTTTTATAAATCGAATACATGCTGAGTCAGAACGTTTTTGATCATATGCCACGATACCTAAAAATTCTTTCCCAGAATATATCTTTTCATTTCCTATATATATATTATCTTCTTTTTCTACTTTTTCATCACCAGCATACGCCAATTCAAAGCAAACCATATCTGTATTATTTTTTTCAGCTATATTATATAATTCTGTTAATGAGCCAGAATTAATCATATCATCAGAATCTACGAACCATATATATTTTCCAGTTGCCCGTTCTAAGCCAGTATTCCTCGCGGCCGACAATCCTCTATTTTCTGTATGTTTGATTACCTGAATTACACCATATTGTTTTTCATAAGCATCTAAAATATCCCTTGAATTATCAGTTGAAGCATCATCAACACAGATAATTTCATAATCAGTAAATTCTTGTTGTAGTATGCTGTCTAAGCACTTTTGTAAATATTCTTCTACGTTATATACTGGAACGATTATGCTTATTTTCTTCATATACGCTG
>ERZ808028.1259-NODE-1259-length-15943-cov-21.245746_pt1 | contig 15943 bp, 16 predicted proteins | sample MGYA00380184_ERZ808028 | MGnify/ENA primary metagenome ERZ808028 (study PRJEB31490, sample SAMN06133397) | mouse gut metagenome | isolation source: J8_1 | host: mice | place: China: Chengdu | collected 2015-05 ...
ATGCCGATCATGGCCTTAATCTGTTCGGATGACAGGATTTCCCGATAGTGCTCCAAACGTAATTTGTAGGCTTCCGGGACACGGGCCAGAGCGTTGTTATGCTGCGAAAAGGCATCAACGAGAAACGCGCCAGTTTGATAATAATTGCCCTCGCGCACTTTAGCTGCGTCTTCCGCCGTGTATTCATCGACAGACTTGATCGTACCCTCTGTCAACTGTTTCGCGGCCTCCATCTGCTGCTCCGGCTCCAGGCGGGAGAGCTTCGTCAAATTCTGCTTTGTGACCTTCCTATCTGTGCCGCGCAGGATTTCTTTTGCCTCTGGCGTCAGATTTTCCCCGATCTGAACGTGGCGCTCGACTGTGCGCGGAGAGATGCCCATCCTCTCGGCGGTATCCTGGGAAAACGGTTTTTCTTTGCCCGTCAATTTGTCGCTCGAAGATTCATAGTTGCTGGCATGACCCGGCAAATTGCGCGCAATCGTGGCAGGGTGCAGTGTTTCGTAAATTTTCTTCCGCCGCGCCAGCAGCTCGCTCAGTTCCAGATCGGAGAGGCCGGTGCGGATTACGTTCTCGTCGATCTCCGCCAGTTCTGCATGAAGCCTGTCCAACCCGCAGACGGTACACTCCACTTCTGTCCAGCCCAGCAGCTTCGCGGCCTCCAGACGATGAAGTCCCGCGACAAGGGTGTAGTCAGCATCCACGGTGATGGGATTCATCATGCCGACTTCCGCGACGCTCTCCGAAAGTCTTTGCACGTCCTCCAGCGCGGCCTCGCGGCGTCCAGGGTTGATTTTAATATCATCAATTTTGATAAGCATTTCGATACCTCCAGTTAAAATAATGTAATGGAAATCAAAACGGGCCTGGAAACCCTAACGATTTCCAAGCCCGTGACGGATAAATTATGCACTTTTCTCATTAGATATATCGCGTTTCTTTGCGTTCCGCTGCTTTTGCATGATGCGATTGGCTTCCACCCTGCAATCGTCAGAGCAGTATTTGACATCTGTTCTCGTGGTCGAGAATACCTTTCCACAATTCGCACAGGTGCAATCACGCCGCCTGCTTTCCGCCGCTTGGCGGCAGTAAAATTTAGCCCGACAGTTAGGATGACAGAATTTGGCGTTCGGAATGCCCGCCATAAAGGTTTTCCCACACTGCTCACAAATTCTCTCAAACGGCGGGCTCAGATTCTCACCCGCTTTCAGTCTGCGATACCGCTCCCGGCTGCGGATGCGCTCCTTTTGCAATCGTTCCTGTTCCGCGATCTCCTCCGGGGTAGGCTCCGGCATGGGGGCATCAAATTTGCCGATAAACTTCAGATAAATGTCCACCTCCTGCACCCGGTCACCCGTGGACTTGTCCGGGGCGTGGACAACGATCTTATCAACGAACTCGTTGATCATCGGCGTGGTCAACTCTGAAAAATTTGTGTACTTCCTCGCAAGGTCGAGAAAATGCTCCACATTGACGGTGTCCTGCTCGAAGTTGACCAACGCCGATTCGGCCTCCGTGATAGATTGCCGGAGCGCCGTCTGCTCCTGCTCATACCCGGCAAGAAGGGTGTCAAAGCGATCCTCTCCAATGCGTCCCACCGCATAGGATTCATACAGCTTCTTGATGATGCTGTCCAGTTCGTCAAAGCGCCGCTTACCCTTGCTCAGCTTACGCTTCAAGTCCTTTGCCGCCTGCGCTTGCCGAACCTCAGACGCTGCCCGGACCTTTTGAATGAACTCAGCCTCATTGGAGATGGCGTAGGCGCTGGTGACCTTGATGGTTTCTAAAATCAATGTCCGCAGAGCTTTTGTGGAGATGTGATGATTGCTGCAAACAGCCGTCCTTCTTTGCCCTGCGAGTTTATACGAGGAACATTCGTAGGCGTCCGATGGATACGGCTTTGTCTTACTGCCCCGTGTCCGCTGGTTATACATCTTTGCCCCGCAGTCCGCACAGAATACCAGCCCGGTCAAGGGATTCGCCTCGCCCAGTGTATCAATACGGCGCGGGGTTCCCCGCAGTTTCTGAACAAGTTCCCATGTACCCTTGTCCACGATAGCCTCGTGGGTATCCTCAAAAATTAGCCAGTCCTCCGGGGCATGATAAATCGGCTGCTTATCCTTATAAGATTCCTTGTGGGAACGAAAGTTGACCGTATGCCCCATATACTCAGGTTTAGACAGTATCCGTCCCACAATGAAATCGCTCCAAGCATAGGGACGGTCAATATTTTCCTTGCTTTTCCAAGGACCGCGCCCCTGCTTTGCCAGGTAAGCCGCAGGGGATTCTACCTTATCGTGATACAAAATGTTTGCAATATCGCTCAGACCGTGTCCCTCAATGGCCAACTGGTAGATGCGCCGCACAACTGCCGCCGCTTCCTCGTCAACCAGCCAGTGATACTTGTCGTTGGGGTCTTTTTTATAGCCATAAATAGCCTGATTGGTGGTCGGCTTGCCGGATTCACCTTTGACCCTGATGGCAGTGCGCTGCTTCCGGCTCAGATCGCGCAAGTACCACTCGGACATGATATTAACAAAAGGGGCAAACTCGCTGGAGCTGGGATCATTGCTGTCAATGCTGTTCCCGATAGCAACGAAATGGATACCATAGCGTTTGAAAACGACCTCTGTATAAAAGCCCGTCTGGAGATAATCTCTCCCCACCCGGCTGAGGTCCTTCACCAGAAGATGTCCTACTTTTCCAGCTTCAATGTCGGCAATCAGCTGCTTCCATGCAGGACGATCAAAATTGCCGCCCGACCATCCGTCATCCGTGTAATGGACAATGTTACCATAACCATGGTCAGCGGCATAGCCCTCCAGGTATCGTTTTTGATTGATGATCGAATTACTGTCCCCTAAAGATTCATCGTCACGGCTGAGGCGTTCGTATAATGCAGTAATCTTTGTCTCCGTCTGTCTGGCGCTCATGACGCGCTCCTTTCAGACTGACGGTTCATTTGTGGCACATTCATCATACCACATTCTGGCGGTGATGCCAACCCTTCATTTTGGATCAGCCGCAGGATTTTGTCCTCCATCGTATCCACTCCGTCCTCTTTTGTAAAAATATTCACTTTGAAAACTGTGCTTCCGATTCGCCGGGTCATGGTGGTGCTGCTTGTATTTTGGGTCATTGTACCTCTCTTTCCTTGCTTGTAGGGGGCTTCCCCACTGCTATGCCGTTGTCCCTATTCAGTTGTTGACGCAGAAATGCCGCCCCGACAACTTGGGGCGGCATTTCCGCAAAACCCGCTATAACATCCGCTTCTCCTTTCCGCATTGATTCGAGGTGTTTTAACCTCTGATACCAATATACGGAGAAAATGGTGCTGACCGAAAAAATATAGCGTTATTGCAATTTGGAGCGGATTTGGCAGAGGAAATTGCAAAAATGCAAGATACAAAATTCGACTGCTTTCGCCTTAACCTTTTGCGAGAAATGTAGTATAATCAAGGAAAATAGGGAGGTGTTGCGAATGGAGCAAACTTATCTGCCGGGGACAGTTCGGGAGCGGATACAGGATCAGCTAAAAGAGCGGAAAATTACACAGGGCGAACTCGCTGCTGAGATTGGCATGGCAGAAAGTTCTCTCAGCCGCTTTCTGAGTGCGAAAACAGATAAGATCGGTGATGAATACATAATTAAAATCGCAGACTTCCTAGGTGTGTCCACCGACTTCATCCTGGGCCAGACGGACTTCCCGGAGCGGCGCAACTATGACATAGGAGAACTGGGCTTGTCTTATAAGGCGGCAATGGCGTTGTATACCAGAGAAGTGGATACCGATGTGGTCAACCGCATTTTGGAAAATCCCCAATTCCCGGCTATCACGCGGATGATCGCCCGGTATTTTAAGGACAGCAACGCCGAAGGGCCTGCGGGGCTGAATGCCATGTGGGACACCATGCAGCAGATGATCGGTACATTGGACACCAGCCATTTGGCAAACCCGCAGGAGGGGGCGGAAGCTGCTGCGCAGATTCTTGATTTGCTGAAGACCCCGCCCTATGAAAAGGACATTGAGACAATTCAGACTGCTTTGATAAATTTGCTCCGGGAAATCAAAACCGGCATTCAGACGCAGACCCCGGTCACTGAATTGGCGACGAGGCAGCTCACGCAGGTCATGATGGAGAACATGGTCAAGGGGGAGAATGCCGTTCCGGCGGTACAGATGATCTCTCTGGAACAGCTTGCCGGGGCCTACTCCACGCTCCCGGGCGCAACGCCTGATTTGGGTACGCAGTTTGCGGGACTTATCAAAAACTTTATCAGGGACTTCATGGATATTGCGCAGAAGCAGGGCCTGACAAATGGAAGCCTTGACGAATGAGCAGCTCTGCGCATTGGCACAAGCTGGGGACGAACAGGCTGTGTCCCTACTTATCAAGGCTAATCTTCCGTTTGTTCGGAAAGTCGCCAATCAAATTGCTGAGACCCCAGTACGGCAGGAGCATCTATGCGCCTGCGGCGTGGGATTTGATGATCTTGTGCAGGCCGGTTCCATCGGGCTGTGGAGGGTAATCGACAGCTACGACTTCTCCAGCGGGGTCAAATTTCTGACTTATGCCGCTTCCGCAATTAAACGCTCTATGGGTGATCTGATCCGCCAGTACAGCCGGGATACGGTATGGCAGTTGAGGCGCGATAAAACTAATGCTTGGAAAATCATATACCTGGATGAAGATTTAGACGATACCGGAGAGGATACGGTGGAGTGCCTGATTGCTTCGCCCAATGTCAAATCACCAGAAGGGGTTTATATTGAGCAGGAGACAGCAGCGGAGTTGCTTGAGGCCATGGATACACTGCCAGACCGGGAGAATGTCTATATTCAATACCGCTTTGGCTTTACGGACGGTAAGGCCCATCCGCTTACTGAAACTGCGCAGTATTTCCACCTGACTGAAAGCCGTGCAAAGGGTATTGAACGTTCTGCGCTGAAGCTACTGAAGCATGAGCTGATTATTGAGATTCCAGAGCGAGCCTATGCTTGGGCAGAGGACAGACTGACAAGGCGGCTGGTGGCAGAAGGGGAACTCCACGCGGTAGAACTCCGGCTGAAATCCCAGCAGAAGCGTGGCAGAAAAATAACCGCCGCAGTCTACGAATACCTTGCAGACTATGACGGTAAATGGGGCGAGCTTCGATACAATTTCAAGGATGATACGGCGGAGATCCTTCTGCTGGCTGATTGGGATACAATGGTCAGCCGCAGGTTTGCCATGCGGGCCGTTGAATATCTCCGCCAGCATAGTGCGGAGGCCCCGCCGGAAAAACTGATTCTTACTTTTATATCGCCGGAACAGATAGAATGCTGCGGACGGTAGGATTATAGGAGGAATCCACTATGACAATCAAGCTGGAACAGGTGCTTGACGCGATTGAAACCGCTGATGATGCGTTTACTTATTTTTACGACACACAGACTGGCGAAACAGTATTCCTGTCCGATCCTCTGATTACCGGCGAATCATACGAGGAACTTGAAGAATTGATTGAAAGCTCCGGTGATCGTTTCCTCCGCTTCCCTACCAAGTATGATATTCATGAATACAGCATTATGGAGAACTTTGTATATTCCCTGCCCGCTGGTACGGCGCGTCAGGAACTGGTCAACGCGATTTGCGGCAGGGGCGCGTTCCGGCGGTTCAAAAACGGCATCCGCTATCACGGCCTGGAACAACAGTGGTATGATTATCGGGATCAGGCGTATCGGGAAATCGCCATCCGCTGGTGCAGGGATGAGGGGCTCGAATATACCGAGGAAAAATAAAAACGGGGGTATGGCCGCGACAAATGCGGTCATACCCCCGTTGTACTTCTTACGCATAGACCAGCTCATGAAGAACGATTTCCTCTGCCCGGTTACGGATATTGTTCATACGGCCCACCCATTCCATCTGGTCTGCTGCCTTTAATGCTTCGGTCACACCCTCCTGCTTTGCCATAGCCGGGATCAGATAATCCATGCGCTCATAACAGGCAGCGTCAATGTTGGCGAGGTGTTTCCACAATTTTCCGGTCAGGAGCAGGCTGGTGTAGGTGCCGTGGTGATGTTCCTCCAAATACTGCTGGCGCATCCGGCCATATATGCCGATTTCATATTTAGCATCATCGTCAAGAGCAAGGTTCGGGATGTAGTAGTCGCCTACTTTTGCATAGGTCAGTTCCATAATCATTTCCTTTCATTTGCAGCAAAATGTGTCCGCAGTTGTTGAAAACGCTTGCTTTTTGCGTTCTCACCGCCTTTCTTACAACTGCAATGCACCATTTTGCCACAAATGAACCGCAGTCATATGTATTAGGTGGTGACTCCACCCTTTACATAGTAACTCTTGGTTTTCGATGGACACAGATTCGCCCATTCTCTCATCGTCGCGGCTAAGTCTGCAATAAATTCCAACATTGTATTTTTCCTGCATCTTTGTTTTTATGACCTCCTTGGACGCAGGTACATAGCATCTGTTACCTGCTGTTATTATACCGACTTTCACACATTAAAGTAATAGAATTTTGAAAATTCATGCTGTATTTCTTTTATTCCGTTCCAGCTCGATTAGGTCGAGAACCGTGCCCATTTCGCCCTTACCCGCAAATTCGCTGGACAAGTGATAAGTCACACCGTCCGCCTCAACTTCAAGGCCGTGATTCAAAAGCTGGTAGGTGTGATTTCCATACCGAAAACTTGGGATACTGCCCGGTTTGTCAACGGGTTCAACTTGTTCTTTCACTTTTTCTATGGTTGCTCCTCCTTCAAGTTTTCAAAATCGAAATGGTGGCTGTATTTTTCGCCGCCACCATTTACCACTCCACCTCCCGGCGTTTCTGCCGGGTCTGCTCCTGCTGGCGTATGGCGGCGTCGGCGTTCCGCTTCACCTGTTGGAGCCGCCGCAAATCCTCCTGGATGGGCTTGTATTGCTCATACTCGGCTTTGTACTCCTGTTGAAGTCTTGCCTGTTCCTGTTCCCACGCATGAACGGGGATTTTACCAACAGGGGAACGGTGCTTGTCCAGTTTGCGGCGGGCCATGTAGAATGTCCTCAATTCACCCTCATGCTCTCTCTCGAATTTTTCCCTTTTGCCCTTCCACTTGATACCCTGCAACTCGTTATAGATGGGCGTTGATGGCCTCCGCCCACTCACCCTGGGCGGCGATATGGGGCTCCAAATCTTCCAGAGTGGTGATGCCCCTCTCGGTCAGAAAATTGACGGCCTCGGCAAAGTTTGTGAGGTTCTCAATCCTGGCGTTGCGGCTCCATGTTCCGGCATTCCGGCTCTCATAGTAATCAGTCAGCAGGATAGCAAGGGTCGGGGCCTGGGGTTGGTTCAATTCTTCTTTTATTGCCTTTATCCAGTCGGTCAGGTCAGCGATTTTCCTCCGAATATTCCGCAACAGGTCATTGGCCTTTCTGATCCAGCGGTTGAAATCGCCCTTGTCGGTGGTGATGCCCTTGGCCTCCATCTGGCGGATGGCCACGCCCTCATGGATGATGGGCAGTAGGTCAAGGCCCTGACGCTCATAGGAGCGGTGATCGACACGGCAGGTCAGGCCCCCTTTTCCTCAAACTTGGCATTGACCATAGCGGCCCACGCCTCCCGCCAATGTTCCAGCGTTTCCGCGCTTCCCCAATCGGTGGTGGGAACAGCGTCAAAGAGGGGCTTACCGTCCTCACCCATGATACGGTTTCCGTCCTCGTCCAGACGGTAGCGGCGGCGCTGCTTACACCCCCATTTACCGTCTGACTCAATGGGCCGGATAGGGCAGAGAACATGAAAGTGCGGGTTAGGAATACCGCCGTCCTCCTTGTCCGGCTGGTGGATGGCAAAGGCGGCAATCATGCCACGGCCCACAAGCTTCTCCAATACAAATTGCCTTGCAAGAGCGATGTTTTCTTCCATCGAAAACTCGTTCTGCAAGGCAATGTCAAAGCTATATGCAAGCTGGACTTTCTCCACGGCGTTCCAGAGGGTGGCACGGTCTTGGTACTCGGCGGGGGCTTGGGGCGGCAGGAGAATGTCTGTGCAGACCACGCCGCCCTTGTGGGTGTAGTCGCTGACCTCGCCATAGTATTCGCTGTAAAGTTTCTCTCCGGCTCGATAGGCGGCGGACGTGACAACGGACTGTCCCGCGCTCCGCTTGACCTGGGTAACGTGGAGATGAAACAGGGCCAATTATCCGCCCTCCTGCTGGTCGGTGGCTCGGCTCACCAGGGCGGCAACTTCCGGCAGGGAAAAGATTTGCTCCACCAAAATTCTAAAGGCCGTTTGGCTCATGCCGCGCACCTCCGGGGCCACACTCTCCACATCTGCACCACGGGTGATAAAGCGGTGGTTTCGCTTCTTCCTCTCGCTGTCCTGCTGGTCACGAATACGGTTTTCCAATCGCTGAATTTGGTGCTGGTACTGTTCCAGCTTGATAATAGCCTCATCGTGCTTCTTTTGTAATTCCTCGCGTGATTTTTCCATTGTGGGGATCTCCTTTGATTTTGAATTTTGAGAATAAAAAAGACCGCCTTACCTGTAAGGGTAAAATGGTCAAAGGGGACAATGTTTAATTCCCCCGCAGGGGCGGGGATAGCCGCGAAGCGGCGCAAGGGGCGCAGCCCCTTGACGGAACGGAGTGACGCAAGCGGCCCTGACACTCGAGTGTCAGGGCCGCAGTCTCGCAGAGCGTACGGATACATGGCCGCAGGCCATGTATAGAAGTGCGCCATTGGTCGCTGGTACTCCAATGGAATGACGAAAACAGCCAACCGATTACCCAACTGACAGTATCCTAAAGCAAGAAACACTTTTAGCTAGCCCGGTATAAGAAGGTTACGATTTGACCGCGCGTACAGGTGTCATCGGGGCTGAAGATGTTGTTTCCAGTGCCATTAGTGATGCCTTTGGACACGGCCCAATCAACAGCACGAGCGTAAAATGAGTTGCTCCTTACATCATAAAACGCACTGCTCTTAGCACTAGGGGAACCCTCGGCCCGATGCAGGAAAGTTACAGCCTGACTGCGGGTACAAGTGGCATCGGGGCTGAACGTGTTTGCTCCAGTTCCAGCTGTAATTCCTCTGGACACGGCCCAAACCACCGCATTGTAATAATATGTACCGGGAGTCACATCTGTAAATATATTTGAGGCGTTAGATGTGGGCGAACCTGCTGCTCGCCAAAGGAATGTTACTATTTGTGCACGGGTGCAAGGGGAGTCCGGACTAAATTTATTTGAGCTGGTGCCCGTAGTGATTCCCTTCTCCAAGGCCCATTGAACTGCGTCATAATAATATGCGCCCTCCGAAATATCAGTCATTAAGGGTCCTTGAGTTGGCGTTCCAGGTGGGGAGCTGGGTGTAACGGGGGTCTTGCCTTCCGTGCCGACAGGCTCCCATTGTGCATAGAGCGTGCATCCATCGGGCAAAGTGACCTGATTGACAGGGGTGTCACTTGTCACCTCTGCACTTGATGTGGTGGGCATGATGTACCACCCCAGAAATTGATAGCCTGTACGTGAGGGAACCGGCAGTTTTCCAATATCGCTGCCCACAGATACAGTTCTCTGTGACTCGCTGACACTCCCCCCGCCAGCGTCAAATTTGATCGTGTGCGTTTGTATGGCGGTGGATAGCTTTGCAATTTTTGTCTGCGCCCACGTGATTTCTTTCGTAGCGGAAGAATCAGAAAAATATGTTCCGCATTCTAGACAGTGCCAATATTCGATATTCCCCTCTGCCGTCTGTGTTGCGGCCTTTGCTGCGGTGTGGAGTAGATTGTGGGTATGGGCAGTGGCCATCTGCTCCCAATGCGCATAGAGCGTCTGATTCCCTGCAATAGAATTGATATCACCTGATGTAACCTGACTGCCGCCGGAAGCGGATGTAAACCACCCCAGAAACCTGTACCCACTTCGTGAGGCAGTAGGAAGAGAACCATAGGGATTACCATATAGAATCTCCCTACTTGGATGGCTTGAGACCCCGCCACGGGCATCAAATCTGACGGTGTATGTCTTAGCGGCAGTGGCGGGAAGTTTGGGGGTTATTGTCTGCGCCTTCGTGATTTCTATTGTAGCTGCAGAATTAGAATAATATTTGCCGCATCCCGAACAGTACCAGTATTCAATATTACCTTCAGCTGTTTGTGTTGCAGCCTTTGCTGCTGTGTGGGTTAAGCTATGTGCGTGGATAGCTGCTACCTGTTCCCAGTGTGCATAGAGCGTCTGATTCCCTGCAATAGAGTAGATATTACCCGATGTGACCTGACTGCCGCCAGAGGCCGAAGTGAACCAGCCCTGGAATCGGTACCCGCTTCGAGTAGCGGTCGGCAACGTACCATATGTGCTGTTATAGGCGATGTTCCGTTTGCTTTCGCTGGCTGTTCCACCGCAGGCATCAAAAGAGACTTTGTACCAGCACGGCTCCCAGATCGCATATAATGTGTGATCCTCACGCTTTGTTACTCGCCAGTCATTATCTACCAGACTCAGAAAATCACTAGTCTTATCCACACTCCAAGAGTAAAAGGTGTAGCCCGTTCTTGTCGGTGTGGGCAGGTTGCGGTACCAATCCGTTACATAGATATAGCTTGGGGATACCGTTCCGCCATTGGCATCCAGCGTGACCCGATAACCATAGTCATCAGAAGGGTCCGATCCCGTTGACCATGCTGGCCGAATGACTCCCCAGTATTTTGCGTAATCATAGTCGGCAGGATCGTTATAATACCATGTAGCTCTCACAACTCCAGGAGACTGACCTACACCTACAACATTCTGATGATAGTGTACATAATCAGATTCATAAATTGCCACATGCCCAGAGGGATTAAGCGGTCCGGCTTCATACACCAAGATGTCGCCCGGCTGCGGCTGGGCTTGATACAGTCGGGACCACCCATAGCGCAAGGCATCGCCACTGGCATAGTCACAACCATTTCCCCAAAATGGGTCATAACCCAGGAATCTATAATAATACATAATCAAATCTGTACATTGCGCACCGTACATACTGTCAAAGTCAAGGTACTGCCCCACCTGGGAGCGGACCCAGTTTATTGCATCTTCCTGTGTTTTGCTTGGACCTGCCGCAAATGCTGTGGCTGGCAGCATTGAACCTGCCAAAAGCACGCTTAAAAGGACACAGGATAATCTTTTTAATTTCACCTGCTTCTCCTCCTCCATTTTGTTGAAATTCATCTCCAAAGGCACTTTTTAATTATTGTCGTGCCGGCATTGGCAAAAGAACTCCTTGATCTATATTAAAAGCAATCGTCTGCCCAACATAGTCACGCAGATACCCGGAATTCTCACTGGCTGACAAAACTTGCAAAGAAACACCATGATCCAAAAACGTGAGCTTAATGCACCCATCTGCCGCCCAATCATAGTCTTCGTCATTATTGAGGAAACAGTATGCCGTCTTACCGGGAACAGAAACCGCAACCTGATTGTCATAGCCAAACATACGGTATATGCTAAAATTGAGGTAAACAAGACCTCCGTCAATCCAATCAATTGTCAGTTCATCTCCCCCCAGACTTCCCCAACTATGCCCATACTTTGAGAATTCCGCCGCCTTCACATATTTTCTGGGAACAGAAATTGTGCTTTCATCAGCCTTGCTGAAGCTTTCAGTGATACCTGTAAACCCTATTGCATCACCGTAATAACTCCAGCACCCGCCCTCAGACTCTACCAGATATATTTCAGATGCCAAGCGCTCGTCCAAGTGGACAACGCTGGTATCACATACGATAGTGCGCGGGCCAGTATCATACTCATAGACCTGATAAGTCAAAGTCTCCTTGTAATATGTGTAACCCAGATTGATCCACATATCACAGCGGCCATCCTCGTAGAACACAAAACGTGGAAGGTATTCCGGCGAATCAAAGCGGTTCTGCCAGTTCTGTTGAATCAATACTGTTGGAATGCTTGTATATCCCGCCCCTGGTGCATCAGAAGTAGCATCAAAAGCTGCGTTCACCTCATTTTCTTGTGTTCCTCCCGCCTTTACTGAACTCGAATTGCCTTGCCTGCCGTTATCAGCTGGAGGTCCGTATGCAGGCTCCTCTGCCTGGATATTCGGACCGATTCCATTTCCTTGAGCAGCATTGGAACCAGAAACTGTGCTGGGCGATTTCTTGGGAGCAAAAAGATAAATCGTCGAAAGCAGAACCGCCACAGCCGCAACTGTGCGCATAACTTTTCCTGCTTTGCTGGATTTCCCCTGATTTTTAACCTTACCACTAGAATTTACAAAAATTCTTACGCAGATCAGAATTGTAGAAACATTGCCGTATCCATCATAAAATTGAGCATTTTTTATCATGATACGTTGCCGGTTTCGGATGCCAGGTTTTAAACTGATTCTTAATGGAGTAACTTGTCCAGGAAGTGATAAGGTCTTTTGGCAACCATACTGTGCTTCCATACTCGATAGATAGAGATTTACTGTTTTCATATATCTCCTCCTGATTTTTTCAATCTCGTTCTGCATTATTTTTGTTGCAAATTGTTCCAGCGCACAACTGTTGCCTTTTTGTTGAAATGTGTACTTTTCTGCTAAGTTAAGTTAAGACGCAAAAATTTCCACTGAGGTGTTGAAAACCAACTATTTATATGATATTCTTTTCCTATATAAAATGCAAGGTAAATTTACAATAACTTGGCTTTTTCGTAAATTTCGGCCCGGTAGCGGAAGGTGGACAGCGGAATCCCGCACTTCTTCGCCGCCGCTGTACCGGTGATCGCCCCGGCTTTCCACCGCTGGTAGGCGTTGTGGTAATTCTCCGGGAGTGGCCTGGGCGGTCTGCCGAACCTCACGCCCCTGGCCTTTGCCGCCGCAATGCCCTCCCTCTGCCGCTGGCGGATGTTGGTGCGCTCGTTCTCTGCCACAAAGGACAGCACTTGCAGGACAATGTCACTGAGAAAGGTGCCCATCAGGTCTTTGCCCCGCCGGGTATCCAGCAGAGGCATATCCAACACTACAATGTCGATCTTCTTCTCCTTGGTAAGAACCCGCCACTGATTTTGGATTTCTTCGTAGTTGCGTTTCAACCGGTCGATGCTCTTAATATAGAGCAAATCGTCCGGCTTGAGTTTTCGGACCAGCTTTTTATACTGAGGCCGGTTGAAATCCTTGCCAGACTGTTTGTCCATAAAAATGTTCTGCTTCGGGATGGACATTTCCCGCAGGGCGATAAGCTGCCGATCCTCGTTCTGCTCACGGGTGCTTACCCGGATGTAGCCGTATGTATTGCTTGAAATGGTTGTTGTACCTCCTTTTGCCTTTCGTCCAGCACCCGCGCGGGTTGCTGAGAGGGTGTTGAACAATGATCTGCGGATACAGGTATATCCCGGTCCTCCCCAACGTCCCAGCTCACCCGCGCGGGTGTTCAGCAACGTCCTTTTAACTGCTTCACAAAGCCCTGCATCATTTCACAGCAGGAATCCGTGAGCTGTTCCAGCTCCTCCATTTCCACTTAGGAGAGGGCGGAGATAGCATTTTTGAAGTATGGGTCATGGTAGAAGCCAATCTGTTGTTGAATCTCATGGATCATAGTTCTGTAGTCCGAAAGCAAAAAACCGGAACCATCCAAAGCCGCCTTCGTTGGGTCCTTCAGCGATGCGACGCTTTCCAAAAACTCTTTGTCTCGCTTCGGCTTTTTGGCTGCTTTTCCCTCAATCTGTTCCGGTTCATATTCATCCACGGACTTAATTTGATAAGATGCAAGTAATATAGCCGCAGTTTTCTGCTTTTTAGGCTCTAAGCGGGAGAGTTTGGCCGCATTGCTTTGCGAGAGCTTGTAATTGGGGAATTTATGAAAAACATCTCTCGTTTCCGCTGTCAAGCCCTTCATCGTCTGCATTGTCCGTTCAACCGTCCGAACGGAAACGCCCAGCTTCCCCGCCGTATCTTGAGCGAAGGATTTTGACGTGGGTGACATTTTGTCGCTGACGTGTTTGCCAATGGCATGGTTCATTCCAGCGGCCTGGGACAGCCCTGCCTTTGTTTCCGGGTAGAGGGATTCATAGAGCTCCTTGCGGCGCTCCAGCAGCTCCCCGTATTCTATCGTAGACAGCGCCGTGCGGGCAACATTCTCATCAATTTCCGCCAGCTCCGCCTGCAGTCCCTCCAGACCGCAGACCGTACATTCAATCTCGGTCCAGCCCAGACGCTTCGCCGCCTCCAACCGGTGCAACCCGGCAATGAGCATATGGTTCGGGTCAACTGTGATGGGGTTCAGCAGGCCAACCTCGGAAATGCTTCGGGCCAGCTCATTAATGCCGCTCAAACTGGCCTTCCGCCGACCTGAGTTTATCTTGATTTCACTGATTGTGATTCTCATAACTGCCTCGCTTTCTCCAAATAATATCGTAACCGAGTACGTCCGCCAGTTAAATTGCTTCGCTGTAGCGCAAAGTGCCGCGTTTCAGTTTGTCGGACAGATTCGGAACGCTGGCGCTCCAGCCATGGATTACCGCCAGCGTCCGAACGACTTCGCTCTTGGTCATGCCCTCCTGCACGATATGAGCCTTGATCTCGTTTCGTATATTCATGTTGATTTCTCCTAAAGTTGTCATTTCATTGCCGTTTTACTCCGAAACCCGTTCCTGCCCCTGGTTCTCAGCGGCGTTTTGTTTCCTTTGGTACGCTCATGTCATCGCATACTTCGCCAAGAAACATATCCATTTCAGACGGTCATGCAGTTGTCGAGGTGCGCGGGCATTGCTGCATGGCCTATCATACTAAAATTTTTCGTTCTTTCCCGTATATCCAAGAGGTCGGAAATCCAGCCTGAAATGGGCAAATTTCCACGCTTATGGAAATCCTTTTGCAAAATTCACATTTCGACAGACCGTTACATCTTTTTCTGCTATAATATGTTTATTAAAGACGAAGAAGGTGCTTTGATGGAGAGCATAGTGCTTACAATTGCAGAGCGTCTAAAGGATTTGCGGAAAAGCCGCGGCATCACCTTGGAAGCATTAGCCAAGGATGTTGCCATCTCCAAGTCCGCCCTTGGTACATACGAGACCGGTGAGTTCAAAGACATAAGCCCGCTCAGCATCGTGAAATTGGCGGAGTATTACGGCGTGACCACAGATTACCTCATGGGCGTGAGCAATCTGGAGAAAGAGGCTGACGCGGAAATACAGGAATTACACCTGACCAACGAGGCCCTGGATGTACTAAAAGCCGGAGGTTTCAACCGAGTGCTGCTGTCTGAGATTATGTGCCACAAGGACTTCCAGCGGCTGATGGTGGATATGGAGATTTTCGTCGACCACATCGCCAGTATGCAGATCGACAATTTGAACTATGTCATGGGAGCAACGCGGGATATTGTACAGAAGCAATACCAACCGGATGAAAATGAATTGTTTTACCGAACCGCCGAATTAGGGGAAATACCTGCGGAGGAGTATGTTAGTTCCGTTCTTCGGGATGATTTGACCGGCATCCTGCGCGACATAAGAGAAGCCCGTCCAAAGAAAGCAAAGGATGGGACAGATGTATCGCCATTTGCCGCCATAGAGGAATTTCAAAAAAAGGTTCAAGCTGTTATCGAAGGAGAAGGGAGTTCCGAGGAACGGTCTGCAAAGTTATATCTGGCTGCGTGGGGCATTGATTATGACAGCCTGACGCATGAGGAATTTGTGGTACTGATCGGAATATTGGAAAAGTCTGAACTCAAGGAAAACAGCGTCGGTCGGAGGGGCCGAAATCGGCTCACATCACATAAAAAACGCAAAAAATAAAAGAGGACGCATGGATCAGCCTAAAAGCTGAACCATGCGCCCTCCTTGTATCATCAACAATAAATCAGATCCACCTTTATTACTTCATCCACTTGGGAATGGATGGTGAGACTATCCCAAAATTTGTGTAAACCTCCAATGTGGTGTAGAATAGGAGCACCACATTGGAGGTTTTAGAAATGG
>ERZ808028.1260-NODE-1260-length-15940-cov-4.500977_pt1 | contig 15940 bp, 14 predicted proteins | sample MGYA00380184_ERZ808028 | MGnify/ENA primary metagenome ERZ808028 (study PRJEB31490, sample SAMN06133397) | mouse gut metagenome | isolation source: J8_1 | host: mice | place: China: Chengdu | collected 2015-05 ...
TGAAAAATATACAGGCATTAAAAAAATCCTTATTTTTCAATGCCCGTAATACTATTTACGACTTTGCGATTGCCCTACCTTCGAAGCCGAACTGCTCCGAAGGGGCTATCATTTTTTACTCGATCAATAAATTCTCGGTTACAATTCCCAAAGCCTCAAGCTTGGCTTTTGCCTTGCGGAGTTGATTGTTCAACTCCTTTTCCTTGTCCTCCGCTTTCTGGATTCTCTGCAGATCCGTGTAGATGTCGATCATAATCGCAGCCTGTTCTTTTTCTGTCATACCTGATCCCTCCATATGATCTCTCCTTTCCGCCAAGCGCTCTATATTCCCCATAGCTTTATCATAAACTTCCGCCATTTAGAAATCAAGCATTTTCTCTTATCGTATCATATTTCAGGCTGCACAAAATCAGCAAATAAACATCGCATCCCCGAACGAAAAGAACCTGTACCGCTCCCTCACAGCCTCCTGATAGGCCGCCAGCACATGTTCCCGGCCTGCCAGCGCCGAGACGAGCATGATCAGTGTGGACTCCGGCAGATGGAAATTAGTCAGCAGGCAGTCCAGTATTTTAAACCGGTAACCCGGATAGATAAAGATCTCCGTATTGCCGCTGCAGGCCGAAAGATGCCCGTTCTCATCCGCCGCGCTCTCCAGCGTGCGGGCGGAAGTCGTCCCCACGCATATGATGCGTCCGCCCCGCTCTTTCGCCGCGTTTATTTTCTCCGCCGCTTCCTGTGAGATCTCATAATACTCAGAATGCATGTGATGCTCCAACACATTCTCCTCCTTCACCGGACGGAAAGTTCCCAGCCCCACGTGCAGCGTCACAAAGGCGATATCCACACCCTTTTTTTCTATCTCCCGCAAAAGCTCCTCAGTAAAGTGCAGCCCCGCAGTCGGCGCCGCCGCAGAGCCTTCATATTTCGCATAAACCGTCTGATAACGGTTTTTATCCTGCAGTTTATGGGTAATATAAGGCGGCAGAGGCATCTCCCCGAGCCTGTCCAGCACTTCCTCAAAAATCCCGTCATAGGTAAACCGCACAAGACGGTTTCCCTCTTCCACCACCTCCAGCACCTCAGCCTTCAACAGGCCGTCCCCGAAGGAGATCTTAGCCCCCGGCCGCAGCTTTTTCCCGGGCTTTACTAACGTTTCCCAGACATCCTTTTCCTTTCTCTTAAGCAGCAGCACTTCGACTGCAGCCCCCGTCTCCTCCTTCGTTCCAAGAAGCCTCGCCGGGATCACCTTTGTGTTGTTCAACACAAGGCAGTCCCCCGGCACAAGGTACTGCATGATATCCCGGAAAACATGGTGTGAAGTTTCCCCGGTCTCCTTATCCAACACAAACAGCCGGGAGGACGCCCGGTCCTCCAAAGGATCCTGGGCGATCAATTCCTCCGGCAGCTCAAAATAAAAGTCACTCTTTTTCAGTTCTTCCATATATACTTAAAAATTCATCTCCCCCTGCAAAAACGCCGCATAGCCGCGTTTTGCCTCATACAGATCCGCTTTGCTGATGGCTTCCCAGGGCGCATGCATGTTCAGCACGGGCACGCCGCTGTCGATCACATTCATCCCGTAGAGCGCCAGAATATAGGCGATCGTGCCGCCGCCGCCCAGATCCACCTTGCCTAACTCCGCCGTCTGGAAATTCACCTGCTCTGCATCCAGGATACGGCGCAGATAAGCCAGATATTCCGCGTTGGCATCGTTTGACCCGGATTTTCCTCTGGAGCCCGTAAATTTGTTGAAGACCATGCCGCCGCCCAGATAAGCCACATTCTTCTTGTCAAAGCTGGATGCGTAAGTCGGATCAAAGGCGGAACTCACATCGGAAGAGAGCATGCAGGAATTGGACAGGCACCTCCTGTAAGCCAGATCGGAGTACTGTCCTGCTAACGTCATCACTTCCACCAGTGTATTTTCAAAAAACTTGGACTGCATGCCGGTGGCGCCCACGGAACCGATCTCCTCCTTGTCCACCAGAATACAGCATGCCGTTCTCTCCGGCTCTTTTACTTCCAGGATCGCTCTCATGGAAGGATATGCGCAGACCCGATCGTCATGCCCGTAGGCTAAGATCATGCTCCTGTCAAATCCCGCATCCCTTGCCTTTCCCGCCGGCACGATCTCCAGCTCAGCGGAAATGAAATCCTCTTCCTCCATGCCATACTGCTCTTTCAAAATGGCGAGGATCCCCTTTGTGACAGCATCCTTTGCCGCCTTCCCGAAATCCTCCTCCTTCTTTTCCTCTTCCTTCTCCTTCTCGATCACGATTGGACGGTTCCCCACGATGATATCCAAGGCTTCCCCTTCGATGACCTTCGCCGCCTTCTTCTCCATCTGCTCCGACGCGAGATGGATCAACAGATCGGAGACGAAGAACACCGGATCGTCCTCATCCTCGCCGACGCTCAGCTCGATCGTTGTGCCGTCCTTTTTCACCACTACGCCGTGGATCGCCAGCGGCAGCGTCACCCACTGATATTTTTTTACGCCGCCGTAATAATGCGTATCCAGATAGGCGAAACCGCCGTCCTCATAGAGCGGATTCTGCTTCACATCCAGCCTGGGGGAATCGATGTGGGCTCCCAGAATGTTCATGCCCGCCTCCATCGGCTGTTTTCCGATCTGGAACATGGCGATGGACTTGTTCATGTGTACATGATATACCTTGTCCCCGGCTTTTAAGGCTTTCTTCTCAGAAATCGCCTCTTCCAGCTCCATATAGCCCGCCTTTTCGATCTGATAGACGATCTCATCGATACACTCCCGTTCAGTTTTGCCTCGGTTTAGAAAATCTTTATAGCCTTCGGCAAACTCCTCCGCCTCCTTCGCCTGTTTCTCGTCGTACAACAACCATGTGTTTTTGTGTTCCATTATTCCTTTTCCTCCTATTCCAATCCGATCCCATATAATCCCTTCCGAAATACGGGATCATACTGTTTTTTATAGTATATGATATTTGTCCTTTTATTTCCAACCTTATTTTGCCTGTTTTTCACACAGGACCCAGAAAGGACTCAAAATCCGGCGTATCCGACGTTTTATGATATTTGAAACTGAACACTGTGACAAAACCGCTCCAATCCGGATCAAATGTCACCGTTGCGACATCTCCATCCAGCGTTATGATGCCGCCCGTCGGATTTCCGTCCGGCGCCGTAACCGTAAACTCCAGCCCCTTTTCTGTCAGCACGCCGTGCCCGTCGTTAAAAGAAGCCAGCCGGAAGATACCGATACAGATCCGGTAAGACCCGTCCTCGTTCTTCTCGATCTCCAGATTCGGATCGTCCGTATCATAATCGTTATATTCTCCCACCCAGGGATCTGCTTCCGCCGCCGTATCTCCGCCTTCTTCTCCCGCTTTTGCCTCCGCGGCTTCCGGGCTCTCGGAGACACTTTTCCCGGCATCTGCAGCGCCGCCCTGACTTTCCTTCGCATTTTTGTCGCCTTCCGCACCTGCTTCCGGCTTGGCATCATAATCCTCCGCCTCATCGTCCTCTGCCGGCTCCGCTCTATCCGCCCCGTCCTTATCGGCGGGAACTTCCTCCGCAAGGGACTCCGCCTCCACGGTCAGGATTTCGTCATCTTCCCCGTCTATGCTTTCTGCGCATGCCGACAGCATGGCTGCCATCAAACATAACATAACAAATCTGCCCAACTTCTTCATCCTGTCTCTCTATCTCCGTTCCTATCAGTATTCTTCCATCAGGTTTTCACGATACGCAGTCCTCATCTCTTTCACTTTTCCACAGCCGAAAGCACCGGACAGTGCCGTAAAGCCCCATGCCCGATGCCCCGATAATGCAGCTGCTATAGCGGATCACTGGCGAAGTTCGATCCCCAGAGACTGCAGCCCGTTCAATATCTTCTTCATCGCCCCGGAAATATCATTTTCCTCCAACGTCCTGTCCTTCGCCCGGAACGTGATACTGTAGGCGACGGATTTAAATCCTTCTTTGATCTGGCTTCCCTCATAAATATCAAACAGATGGTAGGACTCCAATATCTTTCCGCCTCTCTGCGCCAGCATCGCCTCGATCTGTCCCACTCGGATATCTTTTGGCACCACCATGCTGATATCGCGCATCACTGCCGGGAACTTCGCGATGCCTTCATACTTCCTGTCAAAGGTGGCAAGCGGCACGATCTCTGGCATATCCAACACCGCCACATAAGCTCTCGTCTTCATATCATAATTTTCACAGACTTCCGGGTGCACCTCGCCCAGATATCCCAGCACCCTGCCCTCATAGCGGACAAGCGCCTGTCTGCCGGGATGCAGGAAACTGAAATTCCCTTCCGGATCGTACTCCGGCTTTTTATTCAGCCCGATGCTCTCCAAAAATTCCTCTATCACGCCCTTCATCGTGAAGAAGTCGCCGTCGCCGTAGAAGCCCAGCGTAAACTGCATTCTCTCGTCCGGCAGCTCTGTAAGCGGCAGGCTCTTCGGCAGGTAGATATTGCCCAGCTCATACAGACGGCATTCCTTGTTCCTCCTGTTGAAATTGGTGGACAGGCTCGTCAGCATGCCGTTTAAGGAGATCGTCCGCATGATGGAGAAATCCTCCCCCAACGGGTTGGCGATGGTGATGGCGTTCCTGTGCGCGTCGTCCTCCGCCATCAGCAGCTTATCAAACACTTTCGGGCTCTCGAAGGAATAACACATCCCCTGTGAAAAACCGCAGTATTCCGCGATATCCCTCGCCTTCTGCTCGATCCGCATCTTGAACTGCAGCTTTCCGGCCGTAGCGGAACCGCTCGGCAGCGTGGTCGGGATCTTGTCATACCCGTAAAATCTCGCAACCTCCTCCGCGATATCCGCAAAGGACAGGAGATCCTGCCGGAAAGAGGGACAGATGATCTCGTTTGTATCCGCGTTGTATTCCAGTTCGATTGCCTTGAAATACTGAAGCATATCCTCCCGCGGGATATCCGTCCCGAGGAACTGATTGATCTTCTCCGGCTCAAAGGCTATCCTCACCGGCTCCGGCAAAGGCGCGTGTACATCCACGGTCCCGGCGATGACCTGCCCGCAGCCCAGCTCTTCGATCAGCTGGCACGCTCTGTCGATGGCTTCCTTCGCATTGTAAGGGTCAAGCCCCTTCTCAAACTTTCCGGAAGCGTCCGTGCGCAGGCCGATCCTCTTTGCGGATTTCCGGATATTGGCGCCGTTGAACGTAGCCGCCTCGAACAATACGGTCTTCACCTGATCGGTGATCATGGAGTTCTCACCGCCCATGATGCCGGCGATGCCTACCTCCTTCTCCCCGTCGCAGATCATCAGCACTTCCGAATCCAGCTTTCTCTCCTGGCCGTCCAGCGTCGTGAACACATCCCCGTCCTTCGCCCGGCGCACGATGATCTGATTCCCCGCGATGGTGTCCAAATCATAGGCATGCATGGGCTGGCCGTATTCCTCCATCACATAGTTCGTGATATCCACCAGATTGTTGATGGGCCTGATGCCGCTTGCCGCCAGCCTTCTCTGCATCCACTTCGGGGAGGGCGCGATCCTGATATCTGTGCACACCCTTGCGCAGTAGCGGGTGCACAGATCTTTGTCCTGCACTTCCACCTTGATATAGTCGTTGACATCCCCCGTCTCACTCTGAATCTTTACCTCAGGTTTATGGAAGGGCTTGCGGAAGGTTGCCGCCGCCTCCCTGGCGATCCCGATGATGCTGTAACAGTCCACCCTGTTGGAAGTGATCTCGTACTCAAACACCGTGTCCCGAAGCCCCAGCGCCGCGATGGCATCCTCCCCGACTGTCACCGAATCATCAAAAATATAGATACCGTACTCCGGCGCCTCCGGATAAAAGTTCCGGTCAGAGCCCAGTTCCTCTATGGAACACATCATGCCCTCGGAGGGCACTCCGCGGAGCTTGCCTGCCTTTATCACAATACCGTCCTCCGGCAGAGGACCGCCGTCATGGCCGCCCGCCACCTTGCCGCCGTCCAGTACCACGGGCACTTTATCGCCCACCTTCACGTTGGGCGCGCCGGTCACGATCTGGATCGTCTTATCCCCTACATCCACCTGGCAGACGATCAGTTTATCGGCGTCAGGATGTGCCGTGATCTCTGTGATCTGACCGACCACGATCTTTTCCAAATTTTTATCCGCCCTCTCATATCCCTCACATTTTGTACCGGATAAAGTCATCGCATCACAGAATTCCTGATCCGTACATGCAAGTTCCGGCACATATGCTTTAATCCATGATATTGCTGTATTCATTCTTTTTCCTCCCCTTTCAGAACTGTCTCAAAAATCTCACATCATTTTCATAAAGCAGGCGCATATCGTCGATCTCGTACTTTAACAGAGAGATACGCTCCAACCCCATACCGAACGCAAAACCAGAGTATTCCTCCGGATCGATGCCGCTCATGCGCAGCACCTTCGGATGCACCATACCGCAGCCGAGGATCTCGATCCAGCCTTCCCCTTTACAGAACCGGCAGCCCTTGCCGCCGCACTTGAAGCAGCTCACATCCATCTCCGCGGAAGGCTCCGTAAACGGGAAGTGATGGGGACGGAATTTTACCTTTGTATCCGGTCCGTAGAGTTCCTTCGCGAACTCCTGCAGTGTTCCCTTCAGATCGGCGAACGTGATCCCCTTGTCGATGACCATACCCTCGATCTGATGGAAAGACGGAGAATGGGTGGCGTCCACCTCATCGGAACGGAACACTCTTCCCGGCGCCAGCATACGGATGGGCGGTTTCTTCTGCTCCATCGTGCGCACCTGCACAGGGGACGTCTGAGTCCGCAGCAGGATATCTCCATTGATATAAAAAGTATCCTGTTCATCCTTTGCCGGATGATCCGCCGGGATGTTCAGCGCCTCAAAGTTATAATAATCCTTTTCGATCTCGGGTCCTTCCACAACCTCATAGCCCATCCCCACGAAAATGCGCTCCACTTCCTCGAGCACAATGAAATTCGGATGCCTGTGTCCCACCGTATTCTTTTTCGCAGGCAGCGTCACATCGATCACTTCCGCCTTCATGGCAGCTTCCCGCATGGCGCGCTCTATTTTCTTTTTCGCCTTTTCCAGCGCGGCTTCGATCTCGGCTCTTGTATCGTTCACCATCTGCCCGACTTTTGGCCGATCCTCCGGCGCCACATCCTTCATTCCTTTCAACACCGCCGTCAGTTCCCCTTTTTTGCCGAGGATATTGACACGAACGTCATTTAACCTTTCCAGTGCCGCGGAAGCGTCACCTTTTTCCATCTGCGAAAGTTCTTCCAGTGCTTTCGCTCTGATCTTTTCCAGTTTTTCCTTCATTTCATGTTTCCTTTCCCTATTTTCGTATCGATTCCATATCCAGCCGCAGGCCTCTCCCGGAACTGTTGCCATGAGCGGCTCCCAAGCCGTAAACAGCAACATATCTTTTGTCCGTCGAAAATTTCCTTCTCAGAAAATGATCCCCTGACAAAGAAAAACCCCTGCATGAATATCTCCTTTCGGGGATATTCATACAAGGGACGAAATTCTTTCCGCGGTACCACCCTGCTTCCCGCCTGTTTCAGGCGGACTCTCGATCGGCGTAACGTGCCTTTTCCCGTTTCCCGCTACTCATGTTCCGGCTTACCTGAAACCCCCGCACATATCGATGTTTCGCCTTTCGCGAAACTTCTCTCCCTGCGCAGGCATCCTCAACGCATTTTCGCTCCGCCATATCATTTTCCCAGGAACCGCTCGGGTGTGAAATTAAAACTCTGCCAGGACCCGAAAAGGCTTTCAGCCGATGGCCTTTTCTCTCTGCCGGGAATAACAGGTTCTTTTGCACCGTCACAGCGTTTAAACTATCCTACATTCTAGTGATTTTTCCGCGCGCTGTCAAGTACTTTATCATTCCAATTTTTATCCTTATTTTCATCTTGCGCTTTGCCCTGCCGAACAGCCTGCAGGAAGCGATCCTCAAATCCGGCATGGACACATTCATCATCGAATGGTATTGAGGATAGTATCGAGGACACGTATTGAGACCGGCATTGAGATCAGAATCCAAAGTGTTCTTTTCTTTTTCTCTACTCCGCATTAAAAGTCTCTGCCTCGGACTCTACACTGTCCATCAGATCGTCCATAGCCCTGTCTGTGATGACTCTGCTGGTATCCGTGATAAGGCCGAGAAACCTCTGGTTATAGCGTGAGAAGGAAAGGATCGCCATCTGCCCGTTTTCTCCGTACACCTCCATCGTAATATCCGGGTTGTTGCTGCTATAGCCCTGCGTGCCATATTTTACTTCCGCCACCAAGCCGCCCACCAGATCGCAGCGTTCCGCTATCTCCTTCGCCGCCTCGGCGTACACGCCATAGTTTTTCTCCAGCGAAGCGTCATACCCCAGCGGCACATCCACATCCAGTGTTTCCGAGCATCCCAACATAAAAAGTTCCCCTGTCACCGCATCGATGAAAAAGCTCCATGTGTCATCATCCGTCTTCACCTCTTCCCCGAAGCGCACGTCTCCATCCCAGAATGCCCGGGGAAAAGTCTCCGTGCCGCTGTTGTAGCACATATAGACGTTTGCCCCCTCCTTGTCAAATCCCATGATATCCGCCAGATACTTCATACCGAACGCCGCCGCTTCCTCCATCGTCAGATCCGTTTTTGTGGGTGTCTCGGTATTCAGACTGCTCTCCACAACCCGATATTGCAACGCCGTGGCCGTTTCCTCCGTTTTCTGGACAGCAGGCACCTCCGGGCCGGAATCCTCCGCCGGCACATGGTAGCTGGTCGGGATCGCCTCCGCCTCCGTCACAGCTGCCTGCACGGTGGATTCCGCCATTATGCTGAAGATCCCGGCGCCGATACCGCTGACCGCAAGGACTCCCGCCGCGATCACCGCAAATCTTCTGTTTTTTCTGTTTTCCTGTCTGTTGTTCTTTTTCATGTTATGACTCCTTTCTCTTTCAACTGTCTTTTTGTCTGTTACGATTACAGAATAAAAGAAAGATATTTCGAAAAAATATGCATCCTGTCTCGGAGTTGTAAAAGTATCACGAAAGTATTCACTTTTTCGGCAGGATAAGCCGCGCCGTTGTTCCCGCTCCGGGCTGTGATATAAACGCCAGCTCCCCGTGATGCAACTGCGCAATCCTGTCACAGATGGAAAGCCCGAGCCCCGCCCCGCCCGCCGCCCGGCTTCTGGATCTGTCCACCCGGTAAAAGGCTTCCTTTATATGGGCAAGCTGCTCTTTTGTCATACCGATCCCGCAGTCCGTCACTTCCAAAATCAGTTTATCTCCCTCTTCCAATGCGCTGAGCCGTACAACAGAACCATCTGGACTGGCTTTCAGCGCATTATCTATCAGATTGCCAAGCAGCGTGATCAACAGCTCCATATTCCCCTCGACCTGTTCTCTGCCGCAGGAGGCGGACAGCGTGATCCCTTTCTCCTTTGCCTTCACCTGCATGATCCCGCAGACCCTTTGGAACAGCTCCTCCACCCGGAAAATCTTCGTCTGTACTTCCCTGAGCGCGGCCAGATCCAGAAGCTGATACGCCATGTTCTGCAGCCTTCTGCATTCGGAGAGGATAAACTGTGTGCACTCCAAATGTTCTTTCTCTGACACGGAAACTTTCTGAAGGTATTCCGTATAGCCGTAGATTGCCGTGAGAGGCGTGCGCAGTTCATGGGCAAAATTATCCACAAACCGCTGTTTCTGTTCGGCGGTATCCTGCAGCAATTGTATATGGGATTCCACCTGCTCCGCCATCCGGTTAAAATTGTCTGCCATCACAGCGATCTCATCTTTGCCTTTCACATGCAGGCGCGTATGGTAATCCCCCTCCGCGATCACCCGGGACGCAATCGAGATCTCCCGCAGCGGTTTGAACAGGATATCCAGAAATTTGATCAGGAAAAGGGCGAGAAGGAACGTGACTGTCCCGCTGACCAGAAAGAGCATGTTCTTCATCCCACGCCATGTTTCCAGCGCATCGTCAAAATCCGCGCTGTACCAGAGCCCGTACTCCTGAAAGGGCGCGGGAAAACGTCCGTAAACACTGATCATCGGCGCCTCTTTTTTCTGCATGAAGATAAGCCTTTCGGACTGATTTGCACGGCCTGCAAAACTCTCCGGATCATATCCCGGCATTTCCGCGCCGGAATAATAGATCCAGTTTTCCCCGCAGGATACTGCAAACTCATTATTCCTGTTCTGGGCATAACGGGAATAGGTCCTCATCAGATCCTGCATGGACGCCGCCGTATCCCCGCCCCGGCTTTTAACCGCCTGCATATCCCCGATCAATCCGGAGGAGATCACGTAGTGCTCCGCCAGAACCCTCTCCCTCTCCGCCGATACGCTCTCCCGCAGCGTGACGAGCGATACGATCAGCATGCTGGAATTCATAAAGACAAGAACCAGAAAAAATGTCACAAGAAAAGTCTTCTTCTTCATACCGGAGCCTCCAGGCGGTAGCCCAGTTTATAGACCGTGACGATCTGTTTCTCCAGCCCGAGCTTCGAGCGCAGCCTCTGGATATGTACGTCCACGGTCCGTGTGCCGCCCTCAAAATCATATCCCCAGACCAGATCTAAAAGCCGCTCCCGCGAAAGTGCTATATTGCGGTTTCTCACCAGTGTCTCAAACAGTTCATACTCCTTCGGCGTGCAGTCCGCCGGTTCCCCATCTACGAAGATGAGCCTCCTCTCAAAATCCATCCTGACATGGTCCAGTTCAAAATACTGCTCTGCCTTTTTCGTCCGCCTCAGCACTGCCTCCACCCTCGCCGCCAGCTCCAGCATCTGAAAAGGCTTGGTGATATAGTCATCCGCGCCCTTTGTCAGTCCTCTCAGTTTATCAGACAGCTCGCTTTTCGCCGTAAGGAAGATCACCGGTATCCCGTGCGTCTGGTCAAAGACCTCATAGCCGTCCGCCCCCGGCAGCATGATATCCAGTATGATCAGATCAAATTTTTTCTCCCCTAAAAAGGCTATCGCCTCATTTCCGTCAAAAGCCTGCACGCAGCGGTGTCCCGTCAGCGCCAGATTCCGCCGGATCAGTTCATTGATGGACAGCTCGTCCTCCACGATCAGTATATCAGCCATTTTTTGTTTCTCCTCATCCCGTATTATGCGAGTACAATATAGCAAAAAGATGTTGCTGAATTGTAAACACCCTTTCAAAAATTTTCCGAGAAAGAAAAAACGGGGCAGCCAATTTAGAATCCGCTTGATATTTCCTGTATTTTCGGCTATACTAATATCAAATATCAAATTAGCCGAGGAGGCATTTGCTGTGTATATTGAAAGACATGCGGAAAAGACCGTACGGGAACTCTCACAGATGTTCGGTGCCGTGCTTGTTGCAGGCCCGAGGCAGGTGGGCAAAACAACTATGCTGGAACAACTGACTTCAGACATAAACTACGTCACGCTTGACGACCCGATCATCCGTGCAGGTGCAGAAGAAGAAAGTGCAACGTTTTTCAAGGATAATCCTCCTCCTGTTTTCGTGGATGAAATCCAGAAAGCCCCTGCGTTATTCGAACAGATAAAAATGCTGCTCGACCGTGAAAGAAAAAAGGGACAGTTTTACATGTGCGGTTCCCAACAGTTTAGAATGATGAAAGGGGTCAGCGAGTCCCTCGCAGGGCGTATCGGCCTGGTGACCCTGCTTGGTTTTTCGCTTCGCGAATCCCATGGTGTGGAATACGATGCGCCATTTATTCCAACCGATGCATACTTTGCAGAGCGAAGGCAGCATCTCGCAGATATCTCCTACGATGATGTGTGGCGTGCCATCCACCGCGGTTCCATGCCGGAGCTCTGCAGCAATCCTGATTTTAACTGGCAGATGTTTTATGGCGCTTATGTCCGCACCTATATCGACCGGGATGTAAGAGAGTTGTCCGAGATTGGCGACACCGTCAGATTCACTAAATTTATGATGGCAGCCGCCGCATCCACCGGGCAGCTTCTGAATCTGTCGTCACTTGCAGGAGACATAGGCATCAGCCAGCCAACCGCAGAGCGATGGTTATCCATCCTTGTTGCTTCCAACATTGTGTATCTGCTGCAGCCATACTCCAATAATATCACAAAGCGCGCTATTAAAACGCCAAAGCTGTACTTCCTTGATACCGGACTTGCCGCTTATCTCACCAAATGGAACACACCGGATGTGTTAAAAAGCGGCGCTATGGCCGGTGCATTCTTTGAAAGCTTTGTGATATCGGAAATCATAAAAAGTTACTACAATAAGGGGATTCTTGAGCTTCCTATCTACTTCTACCGTGACAGGGACATGCGTGAAATAGACCTGTTGATCGAAGAAAACGGAACCCTTTATCCGATTGAAATAAAAAAACATGCGGATCCGCAGAAAAAAGATGTTTATGCCTTTTCCCTGCTCGACAAAATTCCGGGGGTCAGGCGCGGCCCGGGCGGCGTGATATGCCTGTACGACAGACTCCTGACGCTCTGCGGAGAAGACAGGGCCATTCCCGTCAATTACCTGTGATCTCTCGCATCAAAACAGAACTAATCTGCCGATTTTCATCCTGCGCCTTGCCCCGCCCTGACTAACGGAAAAGAACACTTTCAGGCATAAAACCCGGAAGTGTTCTTTTGTCATTCTTTATATGTACACGATCTCAAAATTCTCCGTCTCCGGCATACCCGCGAAAATGGAAATGATCTCCTCCTTCGTATAGCGCGCCGGTATCGTCACATGGCAGCTTATCTGAAAGGATTCCCCGTTTATCTTCTCCCATTTAAACTGCTGGACATGGATCTGGTACTTTTCCAATTTTTCCAGCACTTTCTCATACTCCCCGGCGTCATGCTCTATATGGAAGACCACCTGCGCCCGGATCGTCTGGCGCACGATCCAGAGATTCCGGTGCAGAAGATACTGCATGAGAAGCACCAGCGCTGTGGCGCCCAGACCCATCACATACATTCCGGCGCCGAAAGCCATGCCGATCGCCACCGTAGCCATCAGGCCCGCCGCCGTGGTCGTACCGCTGACATGCCCCTGTTTGCCCGTGATGATGATGCCGCCCAGAATGCCGATTCCGGTGATAATGCTGGCTGCGATCCTGGAGACATCCCAGGAAACCCCCGCCGTCCCGATCACATCTAAAAAGCCGTACTTGGAAATGATCATCATCAGCGCTGCCGCCATGGCGAGCATGATATGTGTCCTCGTTCCCGCCACCTTGATCCTCTGCTGTCTCTCCACCCCGATCACACACCCGCACAGCATCGCCAACAAAATCCTCATGAAAAAAATTCCCTGTCTGCCGGCATAACCGACAACCGTAATCAGTTCCATACCCTTCTCCTCTGTGTACTTTTTATTCTACTTTTTTCTCTGCACCCTCTTCTCCCAGATAAACTCATTCGCCGGCCTGAAATATCTGTTGATATGCGCCCCCACCATCACGATATAACTCATGCAGTAAAGCCACAACAGCACGATCACGACTGTCGCCAACGATCCGTAGACGCCGAAGTCCCCAAAATATTCCAGATAGACAGAAAACCCCAGGGAAAACCCGTTCCAGATGACCGCTGTGAAGATCGCCCCCGGCATCTGCATCAGAAACTTCTGCCTTTGCCCCGGCACATAGCTGTAGATCAGCATGAATAACACCGTCAGCACGATCCAGACATACAGAAATCTGACCCGGGTAAACGCGGAATAGACAATGCTTCCTCCCGGGATACTGTCTATGAACATTCTGATGATCAGCTTTCCGAAACCGCTGACCACCATGGAGATGATCACCGCCACGATCAGCAGTACCGTATAGACGGCGGCGATCACCCTGACAAAAAGGTAATTTTTCTCCTCCTCCACCTCGTTGACCGCATTCAATCCCCGCATGAGAGCCATCATTCCCTTTCCCGCTGACCACAGCATTACCAGCACTGCCAGGGATATTCCGCCGGCGGACTGCCCGTACACATCCGCGATGATCGAATTCAAAAACACTCCTATCACACCGGGCAGAACTGCGTTGATGGATTCCCGCAACGTCTCCTGCGTGATGTTCACGTAGGGAAGGATCGAGCATACAAGATACAGGATCGGAATCAGGGAGATAAACAGGAAAAATGCCGTGCTGGCAGCGAAGGAACTGATATTCTTTATCGTCATCTGCTTCCCGAATTCATAGAAAATACGATATAATTTTTTATACAGCGATGAATTTTTCTGATCTTTCAAACAATACTCCCCGATAGCATCCTTTCATTATGAGATGATACTTTCCTCCCCATAATATGTCTGCAGGATCTCCTGATAAGTGTTCCCGGCAAGCGCCATATGCTTCGCCCCGTTCTGGGAGAGCCCCACGCCGTGCCCGAAACCGCCTCCGACTACAATATATCCTACCATATTTCCCTTCTCGTTACAAATACTTTGCAGAGAAATAAATGCACTGGGCAGCAGTTCTTTCGCCTGAAATTCCGTATCGTCCTGCAAAGTTACCGCGCCTCCCTGTGCCAGCACATACCTGATATTATACTCTCCCCACACATACAGATTTCCATTCCGGCAGGATATCCTCAGACAGTCCGCCACACCTCCCTCCTGTCTTTCCGCGATGCTCATATCCTTCACGCTTCCGAGGCTCTCATGAGTGATCTCCATCTCGGAGCCGTCCTCCTTCTTCTCCGCCCAGACAAGCTTCTCATTCACCTTCTTTCGCGCTTCACATCTTTTCAATATCTCCTGTTCGTCCGCCTTTTTGCACTGATATTTCCAACGGTAAAATGCCTCCTCCGCCTCCAGATGCCCGTCCTGTTTTTGACCAATATAGTCAAAAAAGTCCTGATTCATGGCATCCATCTCCTCCTGTGTCTTTGAGAGGCCAGGGCGCTCCGTCTCGCCCCCATGCCAGACGGAAATCTGTGCCCCTCTCCCGCAGGAAGTGGAATAGTAATAGCAGTCCATATAGCCGCCGTCCTCTTTACACAGAACTTCCCCCGCCGTCTCCTCCACCGCCAGATCTCCCTGAGCGGAAGTTTCCAGATTGCGGTAGACCTGACAGGCGGTGCTGTCGTCCACCGCCGCATCATACTGCGGATATACTTTGTTTTCCTGTTTCATTCTGGCATAGGTGCGGGCGCAGACAGCCTGTGCCTTCAACGCCTCCAGCGGATAGGAGGATGGCATCTCGCTGGGCAGCACCCCTTTCACATATTCCTCCAATGCCACCTCATTGATCAGTACAAGGCCCACCTCTTCTTTTCTGATCTCCAGCACCCCCTCATAGAAGGGATGTCCACAGGATTTATCAAGGCTCACCACCTGTACCTTTTCGTCCTCCTTTTCATTGATCTGAATCCTGATAACGGCAGTTTTTTCAAAATAAGCGCTTTCTTTCCCGATCTCCAGCACCTCTTCCCCGGCTTCCAGTACGACTTTGTCATGGTAAATGCCGTTTTTTCCCAAAAGGACCACTCTGATCTGTTCCTGTTCCTTCTCTCTTGCAACATCTGCCTCTTCCTCCGCCGGTCTCTGCTCTTCCCGGCCTGCCGTGTCCTTGTCCTCCTCCGAAGGCTCTTCCTCCTGCTTTTCGGCTTCTGTCACATCATCTTCTTCTCCCGAAAGCGGATATCCCTGTCCCGCCCTGTGAAGAATCTCCGCCCCATCCGGCCAGGGCACCACTTCGATCACTTTGCTCTGTGCCGTATGTCCCGCGTTGACGCATGCCTTTTGCACCTGCCTGTAACAAAACAATAACCACAGGAAGATCACCAGAAAATATGCTGCTAAAAAAAGTAACGGTTTTCGGTTTCTCATATTCCATATTATTCCGGACTCCGTATTTTCATGCAGATGATTTCCTGTGCACCTCCGCAGGCGTATACTTCTTCCGTATAATCGAGTAGGAGGCGGTGATTAGCCGCCGTCCTCTCACACCACCGTGCGTACCGTTCGGTACACGGCGGTTTCA
>ERZ808028.1261-NODE-1261-length-15906-cov-4.147830_pt1 | contig 15906 bp, 13 predicted proteins | sample MGYA00380184_ERZ808028 | MGnify/ENA primary metagenome ERZ808028 (study PRJEB31490, sample SAMN06133397) | mouse gut metagenome | isolation source: J8_1 | host: mice | place: China: Chengdu | collected 2015-05 ...
ATTCACAACGTAATGATATTGTGAAATAATATCAGTGATATCATCAACGGTTGATAGCTGTTGATAGAACATTTCAATCTTTTCATCAAACTGCTCAACAATTGCATGAGAATTCGTAAAACACTTTTTACAAACACGTTTATTGAAAAGAATACGTTTGCCACAGTAGGCACATCTTCCACTCCAAACAAGAAGATAAATTAAAGACCATGGTAAAGTTACAAAAATCATGCAGCCAAATAAAACCTTCTGTCCCAATGTTGCTTCTTTTGTTCGTGTACTTTTTTTTGTTGTAGACACAATCATCACTCCCTTAGCTATAGTTATAACATAATTTGACAGCACTTTCAATCTTTTCAATCATTTACCTTTTTTTAGTTGAAATAACTGTGACTTTTATTAAAATATAATGTATAATGATAAAAAAAGGAGGAATTTTTATGGGACGTTTAGGAATTTCAATTTATCCGGAACATTCGACTCCGGAAAAAGATAAGGCGTATTTAAGTTTAGCTGCTAAATATGGCTTTTCACGAGTTTTTACTTGTTTATTATCGGTTAAGAAACCGGCAGATGAAATTAAGAAAGACTTTGAAGAGGTTATCAACCATGCCAATAGCTTAGGTATGGAGGTTATCGTTGATGTAGCACCGAATGTTTTCACTAATTTAGGCATCACTTATGACAATCTTTCATTCTTTAAGGAAATCGGAGCAGCCGGCTTCCGTTTAGATGAAGGTTTCAATGGTTCAGTTGAAGCTAATATGACTTATAATCCTGAGGGTTTGAAAGTTGAAATCAACGCCAGCTCAGACAGTCCATATATTGATTTGATTCAATTTAATCGACCTAATAAATCTAAGCTGATTGCTTGTCATAACTTTTATCCACAGCGTTATAGCGGGTTAGGCTTAGACTTGTTTAAAAAAGCCAGTCAGAAATTACGTGGTTATAATATCCCGATTGCTGCTTTTGTCGGCTCACAAGAAAAGGGAACATATGGACCTTGGCCTGTTAGCGAAGGGCTATGCACTTTGGAAATCCATCGTGATATTCCTATTGATGCACAAGCTAGACACTTATTTGCTACCGGTTTAGTTGATGATGTGATTGTCGCTAATGCTTATGCAAGCGAGGCTGAGTTAAAGGCTCTTTCTGAAATCAATCGTGATTTATTGACTTTCGGCTTGAAGCTTGAAGAGGGTGTAAGTGAAGTTGAAAAGGAAATTATTTTCAATTTTAAACACCATGTTCGTGCTGATATGCCTGAATATATGGCTCGTTCGACAATGAGTCGTATCGCTTATGCCGATGCCGATATTCCGGTTGGCAATGTCGCTGATTTAAAACGTGGTGATGTTGTTGTGTTAAACAATGAATATGGTCATTACAAAGGGGAATTGCATATCATTTTACAAGATATGCCAAACAACGGTGCTAAGAATATCGTAGGACGTATCTCTGAATATGAGTTGGCAATGTTAGAATATGTTGTACCAAATGCTAAATTCGCATTTTCAGAAGTAAAATAGGGAAAAGCTCCAAATCCGGAGCTTTTTCAATGAAGGAAGGAAGAATCGTTGATGGAAAATAATTTTAGTATAGCTTTTGTATTGTATAAAGATAAAAATATTGTCGTTACGGAAATCGGGAGAAACTATGAAAAACTCTGGCATGAAAAGTTAGAGATTCAAGCAGGCTTAGATCAGCTTAAAGGACATATCGCACAATTTGAGTTTGTGATTAGCTTTGTCGATGAACCGATTGATGAAAAAGAGATGGTACAAGTTGCCAAGCATAATCCTTTCTTTGAAGAGGGGATTAAGATTGCGCAAAAACACCAATGTCATGCCCTTGTCGGTGTTAGAGGTGTAGGCAATGCCGTTGCCAGATACAAAGTGCTAACTAAATTATTGGCAGCCACTGTATCTTCCTATAATGCAGTAGCTGTTTATTTAGGTGAACAGCAGTTATTCTACAGTAAAGAAATATTATTAGAAGGTGCGAAAAGTTTAGATAAAGGGCAACTCCCTGTTCATCTATGGCTTTATTTTGGTTTTTATGCCCATAATGAAGCGTTTTGGGTTTATACGCAAGGCATGAAAGTCTTTAATAGAGAAGAATTGGAAATCAGTGCCGATGATTTGCCTATGCAAACCTTACATGAAATACTGATGTATTTAGCGACTGTTTTAATTAGTACACATCGTCAGTTTGAAGATGAAGAGCTTATCGAAGTAGGGGAATGTTATTTAACGGTTACCCATCGCGAAAGTCCTGCTTTACAAACACCGACCTTATTTTTTCGGTTTGAAAAAAATTAGGATTTTGGTATAATGGTAGTGAGGTGAAATATCAATGAAACAATTGTTTAATGATCAAGCTATCAAAAGAACGCTTGTACGTATTTCTCATGAAATATTAGAAAAAAATAAGGGCTGCGAGGATTTGGTACTTATCGGAATTGTTACCAGAGGTAATTATTTATGTCAGCGAATTGCCAAGCAAATTAAAGCTATCGAGAAAATAGATGTTCCTTATGGCTGTATTGATGTGACGAAATATCGTGATGATCGCAAAGAACCGGTCATCAATGATTTATCTGATATTCCTTTTTCGGTTGAAGATAAAAAGGTTGTTCTGGTTGATGATGTTTTGTTCCGTGGAAGAACTGTAAGAGCTGCGATGGAGGGTATCATGCAATTAGGCAGACCCAAAGAGATTCAGTTAGTGGTCTTTATTGACCGAGGACATCGTCAATTGCCAATCCGAGCTGATTATGTCGGTAAAAATATTCCGACAGGTTTGCATGAAACTATCGAGGTGCATTTGTCAGAAATAGATAAGGAAGATTCTGTTTGGATTAAGGAACTAAAGGAGAATGAAGATGCCAAAGATAAATAAGGTTAGAAAGGCAGTCATTCCGGCAGCCGGGCTAGGCACGCGTTTTTTACCGGCGACGAAGGCTTTAGCGAAGGAAATGTTACCGATTGTCGATACGCCAACCATTCAATATATCATAGAAGAAGCTGTTCAAAGCGGAATTGAGGAAATTTTAATTATCACCAATAGCAATAAGCACGCGATGGAAAATCACTTTGACAGAAATTATGAATTGGAAGATAGACTTCTAGCTTCCGGGAAAAAAGCAGAAGTCAAAATGATCAATGATATTGCTAATTTAGCTAATATTTATTATATTCGCCAAAAAGAACCTAAAGGCTTAGGGCACGCGGTTTTATGTGCTAAATCATTTATCGGCGATGAACCTTTTGCGGTTTTATTAGGCGATGATGTGGTGGTGAATAAAAATAGCAAACCGGCTTTGCAACAGTTGATTGAAGCTTACACAGATACGCACGCGAGTGTTGTCGGTGTTCAAACAGTTGAACGCAAAGATGTCAGCAAGTATGGGATTGTTGAACCTAGTGCCAGTCACCCTGCTAAAGGTAGATTAGTCAAATTGACAAATATGGTGGAAAAACCTAAAGTTGAAGAAGCACCAAGTCAAATGGCGGTGTTAGGTAGATATGTTTTAACACCTGAAATCTTTGAGTTGTTAGAAACGCAAACCAAAGGTGCCGGTGATGAAATTCAATTAACTGATGCGATTAAACGCTTAATGGATCGTCAAGCTGTTTATGCTTATGATTTTGAGGGCATTCGCTATGATGTGGGTGATAAGTTCGGTTTTATAAAAGCAACGATTGATTTTGCATTAGATAGGGAAGATTTGAAAGAAAAAATCCAAAATTATTTAAAGGAGCTTGTGGAAGGGGGCTTTGAAGCATGAGTTGGAAAGAAGGTTTGGACGAAAGAAAACAAAAAGAGGAAGCAAGACGTTATTTTAGGGAGAATAATAGTGAATTTTTCTCAGCAGAAACATGGCTAAAGCTGATTTTGGCAGGTGTTGTCTTGACACTTGGCTTTGGTGTTCTGTATTCGCTTTTCGTAAGAGTGACACACGTTACTTTTTCTTACATTTTGGCTTTAATGGGAGTTGCTATCGCTAAAGTTTTGAAAAAAATCGCTAAAACCGGAAATATGAAGATTGCTGTTTTAACGATTATTTTCTATGCGGCATCTATCTTTATGAGCCATGTGTTCTATTATGCATTAGAATATTTCACACTAATTGACTATGGTACTATTTTTGATTATTTATTTGAACCGATAGTGTGGAGAACTGCCTTGAGTGCACTGTCAGATTCTGGCATGATGACTGGAATTATTTACTTAATCGGAGGCTTTTATGCTTACCAAAGCGCACTTTATGACTAAAAGGGAATTTTCTTTATAAAATCCCCTTTTTTTCATTTGTAAAAAAAGATGAACCGTAGTATAATTACAATGTTAATAATATTAAGGAGGAAATTGAAAATATGGCAAAAACTTATTTATCAATGGACGGTAATACAGCTGCCGCTCACGTAGCCTATGCGTTTACCGAAGTTGCCGGAATTTATCCAATCACACCTTCTTCTCCAATGGCAGAAAATGCTGAAACTTGGGCTGCTCAGGGAAGAAAAAATATTTTTGGATCTGCTGTAAATGTAGTTGAAATGCAATCAGAAGCCGGTGCTGCCGGTGCTGTTCACGGAGCTTTACAAGGTGGAGCTTTGGCAACAACTTTCACAGCTAGCCAAGGTTTGCTTTTAATGATTCCAAACCTTTACAAAATTGCTGGTGAAATGTTACCGGGTGTTGTGCATGTAGCTGCACGTGCGTTAGCAACTCGTTCATTGAATATTTTTGGGGACCATCAAGACGTTTATGCTTGCCGTCAGGTAGGTATGCCAATGTTGTGTTCTCACTCAGTACAAGAAGTTATGGACTTAGCCGGTGTTGCTCACTTATCAGCAATCAAAGGTTCAGTTCCATTCATTCACTTCTTTGATGGTTTCAGAACTTCACACGAAATTCAAAAAGTTGAAGTGATGGACTATGAAGTATTAGCTGGCTTAATCGATAAAGAAGCAGTAGCTAAATTCAAATTAAATGCTTTAAATCCACATATCAATCCAATTGAACGTGGTGGGGCTGAAAACGATGATATCTACTTCCAAGGTAGAGAAGCTCAAAATACACATTTTGCAGCTGTTACTGAAATCGTTGCAGACTACATGAAGAAAATTTCAGATATTACGGGAAGACATTATGCACCATTTACATACTATGGTGACGAAAATGCTGAAAAAGTTATCATCGCAATGGGTTCTGTAACTGAAACAGTTAAAGAAACAATCGATGAATTAGCTAAACGTGGTGAAAAGGTTGGTTTAGTGAAGGTTCACTTATACCGTCCATTCTCAGCTAAATATTTATTAGATGTTTTACCTAAGACAGTGAAGAAAGTTGCTGTATTAGATAGAACGAAAGAAATGGGGTCTACAGGTGAACCATTATACTTAGATGTTGTTGCAGTCTTAAAAGATACTGACGTTGATTTAATTATCGGCGGACGTTACGGTATGGGTTCTAAAGATACAACTCCTGGTCAGATTAAAGCTGTTTATGATCATTTGGATTCTGAAAATCCATTTAACTCATTCACTATCGGTATTATCGATGATGTGACTCATTTATCATTAACAGAAGATAAATCTTTCCATGTAACTTCTGACTACACTGCTTGTTTATTCTACGGTTTAGGTTCAGATGGTACTGTATCAGCTAACAAAAACTCAATCAAGATTATCGGTGACCACACTGATTTATATTCACAAGCATATTTTGCTTACGATTCAAAGAAAGCCGGTGGGGCTACACGTTCTAACTTGCGTTTCGGTCATACACCAATTCGTGCAACTTACTACGTTAATAACGCTGATTTCATCTCTTGTTCTTTAGATAACTACGTATTAAAATACGATATGTTAAAGAATTTAAAAGATGAAGGTGTATTCTTATTAAATACAGAATTCTCAAAAGAAGAAGTTGTTGACTACTTACCAAATCTTGTGAAAAAACAATTAGCTGAAAAGAAAGCTAAATTCTATATTATCAACGCTAATGAAATCGCAAGAGAAATCGGTATGGGACGTCGTACAAATACGATCTTACAATCTGCTTTCTTCGCTTTAAATGAACAGATTTTACCAATCGATAAAGCTGTTGAATTTATGAAAGAAGCTGCTAAGAAATCTTACAGCAAAAAAGGTGATGCGATTGTTCAATTAAACTACAAAGCAATCGATGCCGGTAAAGATGCAATCGTTGAAGTTGCTGTAAATCCTGAATGGGCTAACTTAGAAGTAACAAATACTCGTGCTCGTATCGGTGATGATCATTTCGATAACTTCGTATCTGTTATCAATGGATTAGATGGTTACGATTTACCAGTATCAAGCTTCTTAGGTAAGAAATTAGACGGTTCTATGGAATCAGGTGTTGCTTACAAAGAAAAACGTGCAATTGCAACTGAAGTTCCTAGATGGAATAAAGATAACTGTATCCAATGTAATAACTGTGTCATGGTATGTCCACACGCAACTATCCGTGCATTCTTAATGACTGAAGAAGAAGTTAAAAACGCACCGGAAGATATTGCAAATGACGTTTTAAAACCAATGGGTAAAGGCGTTGACGGATTGGTTTATCGTATTCAGGTTTCTCCTGACAACTGTGTAGGCTGTGGCTTATGTGTAACTGAATGTCCTGGTATGAGAGGCAATAAAGCATTAGAGATGGCTCCTGTTAAAGAAGAGTTAACTCATGCGCAATTAGCTGATTATATGTACACTAAAGTTACTTATAAATCAGAATACTACCCAACTAATTTAACTAAAGGTGTCGGTTTCTTAAAACCATACTTTGAAGTATCAGGTGCTTGTGGTGGTTGTGGTGAAACACCTTACTACCGTTTAGCTTCTCAGTTATTCGGTGAAGATATGATTATCGCTAACGCAACCGGCTGTAGTTCAATCTACACTGGTTCTACACCATCTACACCAATGACAATTGATGAAAACGGTCATGGTCCTGCTTGGTCAAATTCATTGTTCGAAGACAATGCCGAATTTGGTTTCGGTATGAAATTAGCTCAAGAATACAAGACAAAACGTATCCTTGAAATCATCGAAGCTAACAGGGCTGACGTAGAACCTGAAGTTGCGGAAGTATTAGATAAATACGTTGCGGTTTCCGGAAATCGTGTTGAAGAAAAAGCTATCGTTGCTGATGTCATCAAAGCTGTTGAAGGTTCAGCTAACGAAGGTATTAAAGCATTATTAGAATTAAAAGGTGATTTAGTAACTAAATCACAATGGATCGTCGGTGGTGACGGTTGGGCATACGACATCGGATACGGTGGAGTTGACCACGTTTTAGCTAATGACTTAAATGTGAACATTTTGGTTTTAGATACAGAAGTTTACTCTAATACAGGTGGACAATCTTCTAAATCATCACAAGCAGGTTCAATCGCTAAATTTACTGCCAGCGGTAAACGTATAGCTAAGAAAGATTTAGCTCAAATTGCTATGGCTTACGGTCATGTTTATGTAGCACAAGTATCTATGGGTGCTAATCCGGTACAAACAATTAAAGCATTTAAAGAAGCTGAAAGCTACGATGGACCATCTTTAATTATCGCATACTCTCCATGTATGGAACACGGTATCAAAGGCGGTTTAGCTAACCATCAGCAACAACAAAAAGCGGCAATTGAATGTGGTTACTTCAACCTTGTAAGATTTGACCCTCGTTTAGAAGAACAAGGCAAAAACCCATTACAAATCGATTCTAAAGCACCTGACTTCACTAAATTCCAAGATTTCTTATTATCAGAAAACAGATTTAATCAGTTAATGAAATTAAATCCTGAACACGCTAAGGAATTGATGGCTAAATGTGAAGAAGACGCTAAAAAACGTCGTGCTCGCTTAGAAAGAATGGCTGCTAATTAATGATTTAAACGGTATAGTTGAAAAACTGTACCGTTTTTTCTATCTTATTTTTTTCTTAAAAGGGTTATTTTCCTTTTAAAAAAGCGTAATTTGTTGTATGATAAAAAAGGGTGATGGAAATGAAAATTAAACTTTATTTTGAAAATGAAAAAGCCATTGCGAAATCAGGTATTGGTAAAGCCCTTCAACATCAAAAAAAAGCATTAACATTGAATAATATAGATTATACAACAGATCATCGCTGTAAGCATTTCGATGTTCTTCATGTGAATACAGTTTGGCTGGCAAGCTATTTAGAAGTCAAAAAAGCCAAAAGAAAAGGAAAGTCCATCGTATATCATGCTCATAGTACGGTGGAGGATTTCAGAAATTCATTTGCTTTCTCAAATTTATTGATTCCGTTTTATCGTCGTTGGTTAATGAAAATGTATGGTTATGGTGATTGTATTGTAACGCCGACAGCATATTCTAAATCATTATTGGAAAGCTATGGTTTAAAACAGCCGATTTTTGCTATTTCAAATGGTATAGATGTTGAGCGTTTTGCTTATGATGAAAAGAAGATACAAGCTTTCAGAGATTATTTTTCTTTGAAAAGTGAAGATAAAGTGATTATTTCAGTAGGCTGGTTATTTGAGCGCAAGGGATTTGATACGTTTTGCGAGGTAGCAAGTCAAATGCCTGATTATAAATTTATTTGGTTTGGCGATAAAAATTTATCTATGCCAACGGCAACGATTAGACATTGGATTGAAAATAAACCGGATAATCTGATTCTTCCGGGTTATATTTCCGGAGATGTTATTACAGGTGCTTATTTAGGCTGTGATGTCTTCTTTTTCCCTTCACGAGAGGAAACAGAAGGGATTGTTGTACTAGAAGCCTTGGCGGCTAAATGTCCGGTTTTAGTTAGAGATATCGGAGTGTATGACGGTTGGTTGACGGATAAGGAAAATTGTTATAAAGGCAATGATACAAAGGACTTCGTGCAAATTCTAGAATTGATGTTACACAATCAATTACCTGATTTAAAAGAAGCAGGTTATAAGACCGCTCTTTCAAGAGGCTTTAAAGCGATTGGAGAGCAACTGCAAAGTGTCTATACATTGGCATTATCAAAAAAGGAGAGTTAATCTATGAGTAAGGCATTTAAAAAATATGCATTAAATTTATTATGGATTATCTTATTTACGGCGATTGCTTTATTTTTTACACTGCGTAAAGAATTCTATTCGATTTTGGAGGTATTAAGTCATATCAATTATTTTTGGGTAGCCATTATTATTGTGATTGCCTTGATACCGTTCATTTTTGAGGGACTAGTATTGAAAATATTCGCAAACATATACTGTAAGGATTACAGTTTAAAACAAGGTGTTGTTAATGGTTTGGTCGGCGGCTTTTTTTGTGGGATTACGCCTTTTTCAAGTGGCGGACAGTTTGCCCAAATCTATGTCTTTAAAAAACAAGGTGTTTCAACGACCAATGCCTTTGGCATTCTTTTAATGTACTTTATTATTTACCAAATATCAATGGTTGGGTATACGCTATTGATTTTGTTGTTTAAGTTTAATCAGTTTTTTAATGAATTTTCCGGCTTTGCCTCTTTAGCTTTGGTTGGCTTTGCGGTTAATGCCTTAGTGATTACCATGCTTTTGATTGGTGCGATTTCAAGCTCTTTTCAAACATTTTTAACCGGAACGGTTTTAAAGATTGGGCATCATTTGCATTTAGTTAAAAATTATGATATTGCCAAGATTTCATTGGATCAAAAACTTGATGATTTCCGCCAAGAATTATATGTGATGAAGCATCATAAAGCAGCGATTATTAAATCGTCATTATGCATCTTTATTAAATTGACCGTTCAATACAGCATTCCATTTTTGACGATGCTTGCCTTAGGTCAACATTTGCCTTTTCATCAATATTTTGATTATATCGGTATTTGTGCATTTGTCTATATGATTACAGCTTTTATCCCGGTGCCTGGGGCAAGTGGGGGAAGTGAAGGGACTTATGCCTTATTGTTCAGTTATTTAATGGGGAATATTTTATCGTCTTCCAGTATGTTGATATGGCGTTTTGCGACTTATTATCTGGTTTTGATTATTGGTGCATTGGTATTTGCTTTTAATAAAGAGATTAACGGAAGGCAAAAGAAAGGAGATTAGGTATGCGGATTGGGATTTTTACAGATACTTATTTACCTGATATTAACGGCGTAGCCTCATCAAGTCATATTTTAAGAAATGAACTTGTTAAACATGGACATGATGTTTTGGTGGTTACGACAGAAATTAAAAAAGGAACAGAATATATTGATGATGATAATGTTTATCGTTTATCGGGCATTGAATTAAAAAATCTTTACGACTATCGTTTATCTAGTTTTTTTTCGCTTAAAGCGATGGCTAAAATTAAGGCGATGGATTTAGATGTTATTCATGTTCAGACAGAATTCAGTATTGGTATTTTTGGTAAGATTGTAGCCCATCTTTTAAATATACCGGTTGTTTATACCTATCATACCCAATATGAAGACTATGTTCATTACGCACCTGTCATCGGAAAAATTGAGCCTATGCAGCCTTTATTGAAGAAAGGTGTATCTTGGATTAGTCGCATTTATGGTGATAACTGCACTGAGTTAGTGGCGCCTTCAGTTAAAACGAAAGAAATTTTGGAAACTTACGGTATCGAAAATGACATTCATGTCATTCCGACGGGCTTAGAGCTAGAACGCTTTGAGGCTAGTAATCTAAATGAACAGCAACTAACAGAAGTTAAAAAGGAATGTGGCACTTATGAGAGTTCGGCATTCACTTTAATCTTTTTAGGGCGAGTAGCACCTGAAAAGAGTATTGATATGGTGATTTCAGCTTTACCGTATTTAAAAGATGCTGTACCTGAAATCAGATTGGTCGTTGTCGGCGGTGGTCCGGGACTTGATGAATTGAAAACATTAGCTGTGGATTTAGATGTTGAGGATAAAATTTACTTCGCCGGTCCAAAAGACGGTACGGTAGTTCCTTATTACTATCACGCTTGTGATGCGTTTATCTCGGCTTCAACATCAGAAACCCAAGGTTTAACTTATATAGAAGCGATGGCTGCCGGATTGCCGGTTTTAGCTAGATACGACAAAAATTTAGATGGCATTATTCAAAATCAGTCAAATGGCTATTTCTTTGAGGATTTAGATAGTTTAGTGGCGTGCGTTAAGCAATTATTAGCTACCAATTTAGCTCAAATGAAGCAGCAGGCTTATGCGGATTCAAAACAATATAGCAGTGAGGTCTTTTATGAGAAAATTTATGATGTCTATAAAAAGGCGATTTTGCATAAACATTACAGCTATAAAATCGACAATATTTCAGCTCGTCCAAATGAAATGTGCGAGGTTGTTTTAAAGTTAGATAATCATCACATTTCTTTGCATTTACCTGAGAAGTATGTTTTGGCACATCAATTAGAAATCGGGCAAGTAATCGAACAAGATACGTTCAAAGATATGCAAACCTATGAATTTGTGGTTAAAGGATACAAAAAAGCTTTAAAGTATTTAACGACAAGGGATTATACAAAAAAACAAATGATTGAAAAGCTCGAAAAGACGGGTGATTATGAATCTCAATACATTGAGATTATCATTAGTTTATTGGAAGATAAAAAGCTGATTGATGATGAAAGCTTTGCCCTAGATTATGTCAAACGGACAAGTCGCATGGGCATGGGGATTCGTAAATCCATTAGGAAGTTAAAAGAAAAAGGTATTTCCGATGAGGTTATTGAGATTGTTAAGGCTAATTACTCACGTGCCATAGATGTAGAAACAGCTCAAGAAATGGTGCGTAAGATTTACCGCAACAACAAAACTCGTTCAAAGGTAGCTTTAAAACACGCCGTTAGGGATAAGCTTTTCTATAATGGCTATGAGCCTGATGTGATTGAGGAAGCTATGGCAGATGTACCTTTTGAATTGAACGATCAGTTTGAAAGACAGCTTTTACATAAAGAATTAGAGAAAGCGAAGAAGAAATACAGCACCAAATATACAGGCAGAGAATTACAAAATAAAATATTTGTCTATTTAAGTCGCAAGGGCTTTGAATATGACTTGATTAAGGAAGTTTCGGAAGAAGGGAATGAAGATTTTGGAAGTAATGATTAGTACACTCAAAGCCGGAGAATCATATACTTTAAGAGCACTCATCAATAATGTGACGACAGGAAAAACAAACGGCAACAATAAGACAACTTATCTAACCATTATGTTGCAAGATAAGACCGGTGTTTTGACTACTAAGCTATGGTCTGCAAGTCAGGAACAGATTGATACTTTGCAGGTGGGTTGTGTTGTCGATGTAAGCGGTGATGTGATTAAATATGGTGATGAACTGCAATTAAAAATTGAAAAGATTGCTATTTTCTCAAAGGAGGAAAGCGAACAAGTCAAGTATTTAAAATCAGCACCTTATCGTATTGAAGAAATGCAAGAAAACCTATTGCGATATATAGGGCTAATTAAAGATGAAACGATTTATACAATTACCAAAGCTTTATATGAACAATATCTTGAACAGCTCATGGTTTATCCGGCAGCTAGTCGTAATCATCATGAATATGTTTCCGGTTTAGCGTATCATACTTTAAGTATGTTAAAGATGGCGGAAGCTGTGTGTATGCTTCATCAGGAACTAAATACCGATTGGCTATACAGCGGTATTTTACTTCATGATTTAGGGAAAGTAATTGAGCTAAGCGGTCCTGTTGTGCCTGAATATACTCTTGAGGGCAAACTTCTAGGACATATCTCTATTGCTTCGGCATTGATTGAAAAGAAAGCCTCTGAGCTTAATTTGAACGGAGAGAAGGTAACAATCCTTAAACACTTAGTTCTTGCTCATCATGGTAAGCTCGAGTATGGCTCACCGGTACTTCCGCAAATTGCCGAAGCTGAGGTCATTCATTTGATTGATAATTTAGATGCGCGTATCAATATGCTTGGTAAAGCGATGGAAAATGTGGAAGAAGGACATTTCAGTAAACGTGTTTTCGCACTTGAGAATCGCAGTTTTTATAAACCTAAAAGATAGAATAGAAATGTTATGAAAGGCTAGGGGAAACCTAGCCTTTTATGCTGCTTGTTTTAATATGTTATTATTAGAAAGTGATTTGAAATTTTAAGTAAATAAAAAAGGAAAGACCGCATTTGGTCAATCCTTGAATAAAACAATATCAATGTTAGCTACAGATTAAACTTTGAATTTCGCTTAAATCAAATTTACCTTCATTGTTTTCAAATGTTGTTTGAAACCCGTCATTTTCACTGTATCTAGGGATAATATGAATATGGAAGTGCATCACCGTCTGACCGGCAACTTCATTGGCATTAGATAAGATGTTGCAGCCCGTAGCTCCTAGATTTGCGACAATCTGTTTAGATAATTGGGTAGCTACTTTAAAGAGGTGTCCGGCAATTTCACTATCTGCTTCTAAAATGTTTTTGATATGCGCTTTGGGTACAACTAATGTATGACCTTTAGTTACTTGTGATAAATCAAGGAAAGCAACACATAAATCGTCTTCGTAAACATAAGTGCCGGGAATTTCTTTATGAGCAATTTTACAAAAAATACAAGAATCCATTATTTTCACTTCCTTTTATTGAATATAGTCGGGATTAAGTGCTTTGATGTTGGCTTCAAGGGCAGGATCAAAAATTTTCAGACCATGTTCTTTAAGGAAATAAATTTCCGCTTCTGCCATCACATCATTTGATTCACGCAAAATCGTTGCAACTTCCGACTGCATTTTAGCGACATCGGATTCCATAATATCTATTACCGCATAGCCTTTTCCACTAGCTAAACTAATAGGGACACTGTAAATGCCATTCACTTTGAACTGAGGTAAAACAGTAAGTATAGCTTGATCGACAGATGATGTTTTAGATAAATCTGAAACGATGCCTAATTCACCTTTAGTATTGGAAGAATTTAAACCGTTGGCGGTATGTTCTTCAAAGGCTTTTTCAAAAGTTATTTCTTCATTGCTTAATTTTGAAATCAAAGAAATTGCTTCTGATTCAGATTCCACTACAATCATACGTAATTTTTTGAAATGGTATTGAGCTGATAATGTATCGAAATTATTATCGGCATAGCTTCTTAACATTTGTTGTTGACGAAGGCTAGGCACTAAAATTTCTTGTTGATACTGTTCAAATGATTCATATCCTAAATTTTCTTTGGCATATTTATCTAAATCTTCACCGTAGAAAGTCTTGTAGGAATTGATCGTTGTTTCTACTTCTTTTTTTAATGCTTCTTCATCGACTTCATAATCTTGAGCAATGAACTGCATCGCTTTATTGAGGACATAGTTTGCACCATAGGAGTCCATCAAGGTTTCATAAACATCTTGATTGGTAATGCTGATATTTGATCCGCTGACTGCAACTTTGTCGGCATTTTCAATTCGAGTGCTGTATGCACTGTCTGTATTAGCGCAACCGGCTAGTAGTCCTAGGCAGGCGATTGAAAGGATTTGCTTCTTCATATTATTTAGCCTCCTTTCTACTAGCTTCACGACTAGCTAGACTTTTTTCTAATTCTGTTGTAAAGATTTTTTCAATATCAGGATTTTCAAAAGTCAATTCATAGTTTTGTAAAGCTACGTAGAGCATATAGTCATCGTAAGAAGTCAGTAATTCATCGGTAACTTGAGGATCTTTTTTCATCTCTTCTTTATTGGTTGAAGTTACGGTGATGAAGTGATAGCCGTATTCGGATTTAGTGGCTTTACTGATTTCGCCTTCTTTTAATTTTAAAGCAACTTCTTTAAATGAAGTGACAAAGCTTGTATCTTTATCACAAATACCTAATTGACCACCCGTGCTTGCTGAACCGTCATCGGAATAATCTTTGGCGATTTGAGCAAAATCAACCCCATCATCAATCAATTTTTGAACTTCATTTAATCTTTTCTGTTCTTCTTCGGTCGGTTTGTCAGGATCTTCCATTTTGACTAAGATATGGCTGACATAACGAGGGGTCTTTGTCTTGTAATAATCTTCAAATACTTCATCAAAGTGATCATTGATATAGGCATTTAAAAATTCTTCAAGCTGGAATGAATAAATCATGGTTTCACGATAGTCATCAAGGCTTTTAAAACCGGATTGTGATAGGGCATTGCTTAAGTAAACATCTGCTTGTGAACCATAGTATGAGGTATATTGATTTTGAATTTGTTCGATAGCTAAATCAGCTTCTGTTGCCATGGCATCTGTTGCAGGGTGATTGTTAATCACGATTTCTTTAATGATGTATTGGTAAATAGCGGTTTTACCGGAGCTTGACTTCATTAAATCATTGTAGACATCAGATGCAATGATTTTTTTGTCATTGTCGACGCTTGCAAGTGTATTATCACTTGATGTATTTGAAGCACACGCCCCAAGCATTAAAGCACAGGCTAATAGCGTCGCCATCTTTGATTTTATGTTCATAAGGTTCCTCCTTTTTTATAAACATATTTATTATAAACTTATTTAAGAAAATTTTCAATCATTTAGGCAAAAACACAGAACAACATGAAAATTTCCCATAAAATAGATTATCAATGGAAGTGAGGTGAAAAATATGCAAAATGAATGTGCATGCCCACAGCCTTGTGATTCAGGTCGTGGTATCCAAGCGTTTGTCTTTGTTCTTTTTATCTTGCTGATTATTCTTGCATTTCAAGGACGATAGGAGGGGTTAACTATGGTAAAAGATAAATCGTTTGCTTTGATTTTAGTCTTATTTATTCTTTTAGTCATTATTTGCGGTTTAATGTAACGTAAATAAAGAGGCATACAATCTGTATGCCTTTCTTACATAGAAATCTGAAATATGATTTTAATTTTTACTATGCAACTCTTTTAATGTTTGAAAAATAATTTTTAAGATAACTAATAGCGGCATAGCGACAACAATTCCCCATGGACCGA
>ERZ808028.1262-NODE-1262-length-15899-cov-11.043610_pt1 | contig 15899 bp, 15 predicted proteins | sample MGYA00380184_ERZ808028 | MGnify/ENA primary metagenome ERZ808028 (study PRJEB31490, sample SAMN06133397) | mouse gut metagenome | isolation source: J8_1 | host: mice | place: China: Chengdu | collected 2015-05 ...
AGGCGAAAAAAAGACCCCTATACCATCTCTGGTATAGAGATCTTTTATCTGCCTTCTTAACTTAGTGACATTGGGGATTCACTCCCCTTTTTGATTTCACCCACTGTCTTTAGTACAAGTTCTTTACTTTAAATTCACGCTCTGTCTCACGCCGTGCGTCTTTTTTTGCAATATCCTCACGCTTGTCATAGAGCTTCTTACCACGCGCAAGCCCGATTTCTACCTTTGCCCTGCCATTTGAAAAGTAAACCTGAAGCGGCACCAGTGTGTAGCCCTTCTCCTTGATTTTACCTAACAACTTGTTAATCTCCTGCTTGTGCAACAAAAGTTTTTTTACACGCAGCGGGTCTTTATTAAAAATATTTCCTTTTTCATAAGGAGAAATATGCATACCATACACAAACACCTCTGCATGCTCGATACGGATAAATGCCTCCTTAATGCTGCACTTTCCCATGCGCAGAGATTTGACCTCCGTGCCATGAAGCGCGATTCCACACTCATATTTCTCCTCTATAAAATAGTCATGGTATGCCTTTTTGTTGTTGGCAACCAGCTTCATTGCTTCATTTTTTGCCATTCTGCTACCTTCTTTCATTCCTTATCTTCATCTATCTCCCACTCCTGAGGAATGACAAAATCAATCGTTCTCAAGATCTTATCCGTCGCATGAACCCTGATTTTCAATGTCTGTCCCAGCTTGTACCGAATGTCTGTAGCCTGCCCCACCATCTCATACGTCTCCTCATCATAATAGAAATAGTCTCCCGGCAGCATAGATACATGAATCATGCCTTCAATCGTATTTGGCAGCTCCACATACACGCCCCATGCTGTGATTGAGGAAATGACTCCCTCATAAATCTCACCGATATGGCGCTCCATAAATTCGACTTTCTTGAGTTTATCAGTCTCGCGCTCTGCCTCATCTGCACGCCTCTCCATCTCTGAGGAATGTTTTGCCACCTCTGGCAGAAGCGCATTATAGTGGTCAATGCGCTTCTCATTCAGCCGTCCGCGAAGCTGTTCTTTCATAATGCGGTGAATCTGTAAATCAGGGTATCTTCTGATCGGCGAGGTAAAATGACAATAATATTGACATGCCAGCCCAAAATGTCCCGTACAGTCAATTGTGTATTTTGCCTGCTTCATACTGCGCAGCGTCAGTCTGCTGATCAGTGCCTCCTCCGGTGTGTCCTCTATCTTTGCCAGAAGCTTTTGAAGCTCCTTGGGATGAATTTCCTCCTGCCTGCTCTTGATCGAATAACCGAAATTGCGGATAAATGTGCTAAGCTTGTCAATCTTCTCTGGATCAGGATTATCATGCGTTCTGTACACAAACGGCAACTCCATCCAGTGAAAATGTTCTGCCACGGTTTCATTGGCAATCAGCATGAAATCCTCTATGATTTTTGTTGCCACATTGCGCTCATACGGCTTAATCTCGATCGGATGCCCCTGTTTGTCCAGCACGATCTTGCTCTCCGGGAAATCAAAATCAATAGAGCCTCTCTTTTTGCGCTTTTCCCGCAGAATTCCCGCAAGCTCACGCATCAGCTCAAACATCGGCACAAGCGCTTCATATTCATGTATCTCTGCCTCGTCTTTGTCCTCCAGAATTTTCTTGACACTCGTGTAGGACATTCGTCTGTCTACGTTGATAACGGACTCCACAATCTCGTGGCTTACGACCTCGCCTTTTTCATCAATCGTCATCAGGCAGCTCATCGCCAGACGGTTCTCCCCTGCATTTAGCGAACAGATTCCATTCGAGAGCTTATGCGGCAGCATGGGAATCACCCTGTCCACCAGATAGACACTTGTCCCGCGCTCACGCGCCTCCCAGTCCAATGCAGAGTTTTCCTGCACATAGTTCGTGACATCCGCGATGTGCACGCCCAGTTGATACTGCGTGCCGTCCTTTGTCAAGCTGACTGCATCGTCGAGGTCCTTGGCGTCCTCCCCGTCAATCGTCACCATCTGCACGTTTCGCAGATCGCGCCGCCCTGCCATGTCCGCCTCAGACACTTCACTTGCCACCCGCTCTGCCTGATGCATAATTTTCTCAGAAAATTCAGTCGGCAGTTCATACCCTTTGACTATCGACAAAATATCTACGCCGGGGTCATTGACATGCCCTAAAATCTCCGTAATCTTTCCTTCCGGCTTTCGGTTGTTTTTCCCATAATCCGTAATCTCACAGACCACCTTGTGACCAGACACCGCCCCTTTGGAACGCTCGACAGGCACAAATACATCCTCACTGATCTTCGTATTGTCTGGAATCACAAAACCGAAATTTTTGTTATTTTTGTCATAAATCCCGACAATCTGCTTCATGCCTCTTGCCAGAATTTCTATTACCTGCGCCTCCTGACGCCTGCCGTTTTGTCCCGCGCTCTGCGTTGACAAAAGCGCCACCTTGACCGTATCTTTATGAAAAGCGCCATTTACAAAGTTCTCAGGAATATATAAATCCTCATCTCTGCCCTCAATCTCGACAAAGCCAAAGCCCTTTGGATGACTGATAAAAGTACCAATAAGTTCCCTGTCTGAGTGTTTTGCCTTGATAAACTTTCCCTTCTTGGTAAGTGAGAGCTTCCCCTCTGCCAGCAATTCATTCAAAATACGGTTCAGCTCGCCTCTGTCCTCCTTTGATACCTGAAGCATGACTGCAAGCTCCTTCTCCTTCATCGGTACATAAAACTCCGCATCCATCAAATCCAATATCACTTTTTTTCTCTTATCAGACATTCAAATCCCTCCTTTTTGTCCGTGACCGCACCGCCTTCGCGGCATATTCTTCTATATGGAACTGCTCGTGTATAATTACGAAAAAACACCCTTGTAAAAAGAGTGTTTCGCGGGTTTATCTTAAATATATCACTGTCTAAAAATTTATATTTAAAACAATTGCAAGCAACATAAATACAATGCCCAAAATCTTCGTAAACTTGACGAGTGCGCCCTCCATGGAACGCCCCTTGTTCTTGCCCCAATACGTCTCAGCCGCACCGCTGATTGCGCCAAGCCCTGCTGATTTGCCCTCCTGCATCAACACAATCACTGTAAATGCAATCGAAACGAGTATTAAAATAACCGTAAGAATAATTCTTAACGCTGCCATCTCCACACCTCCTTATCAATGACCTGTAAGCCTCTCAAATAAAAAAGCCCACTGATAAAAAACAGTTTAACATACATGAATGCATATTTCAACTGTTTTTTACCTTTTCATTTAGCTTTTATTCTGCTTTTGATTTATTTTAATTCGCCAGATACCTTCTGATTCCCGCTGGTGTACGGTAATTCCAGCTTGAAATCTTGATGCCCGTCTTAGGGCTTGACGCATGGATTACCTGACCATTTCCTATGTAAATTGCTACATGGTTAATTCTGCCGTTCTTTGCATAGAATACCAGATCTCCCGGCTGCGCTGAACTATAGTCCACCTTTGTTCCAAGCTGTGCCTGTGATGCCGCATGATGCGGGAGACTCACGCCATATTTTTTGAAGATGCTCAGTGTAAATCCTGAACAGTCCGCACCATTTGTCAGGCTGGTACCGCCCCATACATACGGATTGCCGACAAACTGCTTTGCATACTGCACCAGATCGACACGCACATCGGACACGCCCTGCCCATATTTGAGCTCTGTGAGTGTCACCGCCTTCTCAAGCCTCTCCTCCACATCGACATACTCACCAGAAACATATGCCTCCTCGTCGTCGAGCAAAAACTTTATCCAGCCATTCTCCATGATCTCAACCACTTCTAGCTGTTCCTCCTCTGGAATGAGCGTGATCACAGTGGAATCCGTATTCGGCTGCTCCCTGACCTTGAGTGTCTGTGTGTTGACGATGGCAATCATGGAAGCCACCTCGCGGCCTCTTGCAACCGCCTCCTCGCCGAGATACAAAAACTCTGTGCTACAGTATCCTTCCACTTTTCCAGATTTGATATGTGCCCAGCCGTTCTCATCAATCTCAAGGACCTCACATGCCGCATCTTTTGACAGTTTTCCGATCAATTTCCCATTTTCATTCGGCTCTTCCCTGATATTCAAATGATTGTCCACATGGGCGATACCTAAATTAGTATATCCCCAATGCTTCTCTGGCTCTGCTGGCTGCTGGGCATCTTCCTCCTGCCCGGTATTCTGTGCCTGCACCGCTGGCTCATTAAGCGCACTCTCAGCCTGATCAAAGACTTCGCCCGCACCTGCGGAACGTCCCAATGTCTCCTGTGACTCGATATTGTCAAGGACTTCGCCTGCACCTGCTGCCAGCCCCAGATCTTCCTCCGTCACTTTTTCATCTATAGCTTCTTTATCAACAGTTTCTTTATCCGCAGCGGGTTCTTCTGTAGCTTTATCACTTGTAGCTTCATCACCTGTAGCTTCTTTATCTATAGCTTCATCACCTGTAATTTCTTCTGTATCTGTTTCTGCTGTGGCAGATGCTGTATTCACAGAATTGTCAGCCGCGGCTTCTTCTGGGAACTCAAACGCGAGCACCGGAATATCTGTCTCCTCCTGTGTCTCCTTGGGACTGGTATTTGCATAAACACCATTGCTAAACATTACAACTGCAAGACCTACTCCTGCAATCACTCCTGCATACCTTAATTTTTTTATCCTGTTCATATTCTAATCCAATTCCTCTTTTGCTGCGATATGCCATGCAGCCGAAACCTATCAACAGTTCAGGCCCACAGTTTCCCTGCATTTCCGAACTTTGTTACAACTTTGTTACATATTAATTACAAATTTAATATAACATTCTCATTCAAATCTGTCAATCACAAAATTCGTGCACATAGATACCAAAATCCCCCAGCGAAGTCTCCACTATTTATAGTCCGTGATATTGTTTTCCCTCTGCGAGATCTTTTGCCATCTGTCTCTTTAGCGCATCAAACCCGTCAAAACACATCTCTGGACGCTTGAATTTCAACAGATAGACTTCCAACTCCTCCCCATAGACATCTTGGTCAAAATTGTAAATATAAGTCTCGACGCCCATCATGCAGCGGTCATCTACGGTTGGCTTGGTTCCAATATTGGTGATGGACGGGAGTTTGTTCTCTTCCCGGCCGTGAAGAACGACATAAGAGTAATAGACACCCTTTGGCGGCAAAAGTTTTTCTGACGGCGGCAGCAGATTCACCGTCGGCATTCCGACAGTGCGTCCAAGCTGTCTGCCATGAATAATTTCTCCGCCCACATGATATGGAGTTCCCAGAAGCTGCGTTGCCAACTCCATATTCCCTTTGCGCACCTCCTCGCGGACATAGGTAGAGCTCACTTCCTTATCCTGATAAGATACCTTCTCGATCAAAATAACCTGATAGCCGCAGTTTGGCGCCAGTTCTTGCAGCAGGTGATAATTTCCCGCCCCCTTTTTCCCAAAAGAGACATCCTCGCCCGCAACCACACATTTCGCGCGAAGCCTGCCCGCAAGCACCTCTTTTACAAATGCTTCCGGTTCCATATCCGCTATTTCCTGATTAAAAGGATATTCAATCAAATAGTCAACGCCTGCCTTCTCAAAAATCCTGCGTTTTTCCGCTATGGTAGAAAGCTCTTTGACTGGCGACCTGCTGAAAAATGCGGCGGGAGACGGCACAAAAGTAAATACAACGGACTTGAGTCCTTGTTCTTGCTGCTGTCTCAACTGCCCCAAGAGCTTTTGATGTCCCCTGTGAAAACCATCAAACTTCCCAATGGCTGCCGCTGTCGCCTCCTCTATATAAAATTCTGTCGTATTTTCTATGATTTTCATGATTTTTTGTCCCAGTTGCGTCTACAAAAACATCTTAAATGGTTTCCATACGCCCTCATTTTTTAGAAATACATACACTGCCTGAAACTCCCGTTTTCCGTTATATACACGAAGCATATCCCCGTCCTTAAAAGAAACAGGCTGGTCAAAATCAAGCTGATTTGGATACAGCTTATTGCCGTTCAAGAGTGCCCTCTCAAACGCATTCTTGACAACTGCGCCCTCGTATTCCATAAAAACACTGTCCGGTGCAGTGACATACTGTTGAAATGTCCCCTGCTGCATAAACGCTTCTACCTGTGACAGTGTAACGGCATCTTCTATTCGGAAATTCCCGACTCTCGTGCGCTTTAAGTGTGCCATCGCGCCGCCGCAGCCAAGCTGTTCTCCAATATCCGCACACAATGTTCGAATATATGTTCCTTTCGAGCAGCTTACCACGAACCGAACCTCTGGCACCTTCATCTCTAAAATGCGAATAGCAGAGATATCGACATGGCGTGGCTGCCGCTCTACCTCCTTGCCCTCTCTGGCAAGCTCATACAGTTTTTTCCCATTGACCTTCAAGGCAGAGTACATCGGTGGAAGCTGTTCATATCCGCCGACAAAGCGCATGATCGCGCGCTCGATGTCAGATTCGCCCGCTGTCACCGCAGACTCGCTCAGAATGGTACCGCTCAGATCTTGTGTGTCCGTCGTTATGCCAAGTCTTAGAACTGCCTCATACTCCTTGCTCTTGTCCGTCATCAGGTCGCAGAGCTTTGTCGCACTGCCAAAACACACAGGAAGAACCCCGACTGCGTCAGGGTCCAGTGTTCCTGTGTGTCCTATCTTTTTCTGCTTTACAATGCCGCGGAGTTTCGCCACAACATCATGCGAGGTGTAGCCAGCCTCCTTATAGATATTCATTATCCCATTGATCATGCCATATCCTCATATGCCTTCATTTGAAGTTCAATCTGCTTCGAAATGTTATTGATCGCGTCATGAAATGTTCCATTGATATTACAGCCAGCAGCCCTCACATGACCGCCGCCGCCAAAAAATGCCGCGACCTTGCTGACATCTACATACTTGCACGAGCGCAGGCTTACTTTGTACTCAAGATTCCCTACCTCATACATGAAAATAGCACACTCAATCCCCTTGGTGATGCGCAGTTGGTTGACGATTCCCTCCAAATCCTTAGAGGCAGCACCATAGAAATCAAGTGTCTTTTTGTCAATGGCACTGACAATGCATTTGCCGTCCATGAACATGATGCTCTCAAGAAGCGCCCTGCCTAAAAGCTGGTTCTGTGCATAAGTCTTTTCATAATAAGTCTTGTCGATCACCGCCGGAAAGTCAAAACCGTACTCAATCAGCTCTGCGGCAATCCTGAGTGTCTCCGGCGACGTATTGGAATATTTGAAAATACCTGTATCGTGCGCAATGCCTATGTAGACTGCCTTGGCAATCTCCTCGTCCATATACTGCTTCTCAAACAGATTATAGACAAGCTCTGCCGTGGAGCTGAAGCCGGGTATCACATAATTCACATCGCCGCAGCCCCGCTCATTGCTGATATGATGGTCAATATTAATACGCTTTTTCGCATTGGCAAAAATCTCCTCCGCCTCACCGAGCCTTGATTTCTCACAGTCCAGTGCGAAAAATACATCCACCTCGCCATCGACAATATACGAACTGTCAATCTCGTCAAATCCTTTGATGCATGCAAATACGCTTGACGGCTCTTCTAACGCCACCGTCACCTTCGCCTGCGGCAGCGCCTTCTTTAAATACAGATACATTGCCAGACACGAACCTGTACAGTCTCCGTCTGGCCGGATATGGCCGGATATAAATATTCTTTTTGCATCTTTACATTCTTCTAACAACTGAAATTTTTCCATAATCATCACTACCCTTATATGTTTCCCTTTACATTTAATATTTTACTGTCCCTGTACATAATACACAAAAATATCTGGGAAGTCAAATATTCCCAGATATTTTTTATGCACATGCACGCGGAAAAGAACTTAATTTTCCTCAACATGCCGCTCGTCATCTATACGGTTAATCTCATCTATTTTTTTGGACATAGACACCCCGTAAGCAATCGACTGATCTAGGATAAACCTGATCTCCGGCGTGTTCCGCAGATTAATCTTTTTTGCCAAAAGACTTCTGATATAGCCCTCTGCGCTCTTCAAGCCCTCGATGGTATCCTTCTGAGAATCCTCGTCACCCAAGACACTGACCCACGCTTTGCAGGTCTTTAGATCGGGCGCTACCTCCACAGATACCACCGATGTCATCGGGTGAATCCGCGGATCTTTGATCTCACTTCGTATCACCTCAGCCAGAACACGATGCACTTCCCCGTTTACGCGGGTATTTTTGACACTGTTCTTTCTCATTTACCTGTTCTCCATTAATATTTCACTCTTATTTATATTGCAATTTTTACCGTGGTACCTCTACCATAATATAAGCCTCTACAATGTCCAGCTCCTGCATACTGTCAAAGCCTTCGAATACAAGACCGCACTCAAAACCTGCCTTGACTTCCTTGACATCGTCCTTAAACCGCTTGAGTGATGCAAGTTCACCTTCATAGATCTGTTCACCTTCGCGGGTAATCCGAATCTTGCAGCCTCTCTGGAACATACCGTCAAGAACATAAGAACCAGCTATATTGCCAACGGCTGACGCCTTGAAAATCTGACGTACTTCTGCGTGGCCGATCACCTTCTCCTCAAATACAGGGTCCAGCATTCCCTTCATGGCTGCCTCGATATCCTCGATCGCCTGATAGATTACCTTATACAATCTCACATCGACGCCCTCGCGCTCAGCAGTCGCCTTTGCCTGCGTGTCAGGGCGCACATTAAATCCGATAATAATCGCCTTTGATGCCGATGCAAGGCTGACATCGGACTCATTGATCGCACCGACACCGCCGTGGATACACTTCACAACAACCTCTTCATTTGACAGCTTCATGAGACTCTGCTTCACAGCCTCCACACTGCCCTGTACATCTGCCTTAATAATCAGATTCAGTTCCTTGAGATTTCCTGCCTGAATCTGTGAGAACAGATCGTCGAGGGACATCTTAGCCTTAGTATCCTCAAGAAGCTTTTCTTTATTCTGCGCTACGAAAGTCTCCGCATAATATTTTGCTTCCTTGTCATTCTCATGCGCAATAAAAATCTCGCCGGCATTGGGCACATCGCTCAGACCTAAGATTTCTACAGGTATCGACGGGCCTGCCTCTTTGACGCGCCGTCCTTTGTCGTCAACCATCGCACGCACTTTGCCGCTCGCGGCACCTGCCGATACAAAATCACCAACCTTTAAAGTACCCTTCTGCACAAGAATCGTAGCGACTGGACCGCGTCCCTTATCCAGCTCTGCCTCGATTACAAGCCCTCTCGCACGTCTGTTTGGATTCGCTTTCAGTTCAAGCACTTCCGCTGTCAGAAGAATCATCTCAAGCAACTGCTCGATTCCTTCTCCGCTCTTTGCAGACACAGGCACAAATACTGTACTTCCGCCCCAGTCCTCCGCGATCAGACCGTACTCTGTCAATTCTTGCTTCACACGCTCAATATTTGCGCCGGGTTTATCAATCTTGTTGACAGCGACTATGATCTCAATGCCTGCGGCCTTCGCATGATTGATCGCCTCCACAGTCTGCGGCATAACACCATCATCTGCTGCCACGACAAGGATTGCGATATCTGTCGAATTTGCGCCACGCATACGCATCGCCGTGAACGCCTCATGTCCCGGCGTGTCAAGGAACGTGATCTTCTGTCCATTGACATTGACAGTATACGCACCAATATGCTGTGTGATGCCTCCTGCTTCCTTGTCTGTCACGTTTGTTTTTCTAATGGCGTCCAAAAGAGAGGTCTTACCATGATCGACATGGCCCATTACACAGATGACAGGAGATCTTGGCACCATATCTGCTTGATTTTCGTCATCTTCCTTTAAGAGCTCTTCAATGACATCAACCTTCACTTCCTGCTCGCAGATAATGTCATACTCAATCGCAATATTCTCTGCGGTCTCATATGGAATTTCCTGATTTACCGTCACAATCTGTCCTTGCAGGAACAGCTTCTTGACAATCGCAGACGGCTGTATCTTCATCTTGTCAGCCAGCTCTTTGATTGTAAGGCTCTCTGGCAGCGTGATCACCTTAATCTGCTCTTCAATTGCATCTTCCGCCTTTTTCTCAGGCTTGATGAACTTGCCGGGCTTATTCTTGCCCTTGATATTCTTAATATTCTCGCTGTCCTCTTCATAGATCAGATCTTTGCGGTTCCGCTTATCCTTCTCCTGACTGATGCGGCGCTTTTCCTCGTCTCTATGCTTCTCGGCATCTTTAATCGGGCTTTCTGGCACAAAGCCGCTCTTAGCACCCTTGTTGCCAAAGCTGCCTTTATTGTCGCGCCCGCCATTAAATCCCTGTCCGGGTCTATTGCCCTGACGCTGGCCATCACGGCGCTGGCCGTCATTCCGGTTATTATCACGGTTATTGTCGAAATTTCGCTGCCCGTCGCGGCGCTGGCCATCGTTGCGGTTATTGTCGCGGCGCTGGCCGTCATTTCGGTTATTGTCATAATTTCGCTGGCCGTCGCGGCGCTGACCATCGTTGCGGTTATTGTCGCGGCGCTGGCCGTCATTTCGGTTATTGTCCCGATTATTATCTCTATTGTTATCCCGGTTATTGTCATAATTTCGCTGGCCATCACGGCGCTGGCCATCATTTCGGTTATTATCCCGATTATTATCGAAATTTCGCTGCCCGTCGCGGCGCTGGTTTTCCCCCCGGTTATTGTGCTCACGCCCATCATTTCTCTGTGCTGGTTTTGATTCCTCAGCCTTTACAGCAGGCGCTTCACTCTTTGCAGGCTCCGGCGCCTTTACAGGGGTTTCAGCCTTCACAGCGGGCTCTGGTGCCTTTGCAGGCGCTTCTGTAGCCGCGATAGCCGATGTGTTTGCAGCCGCTTCCTTTTTGGGCTGTTCTGTTTTCACAGGCTCCACTTTGGCAGGTTCTGCCACAGCTGGTTTCTGTACTGGCTTCTCCACAACAGTTTCTGCCTTGGGCTCCGCTGCCGGCTTCTTTACCTCAGTGTTTGGCGTCTTGCCCTGCGGTGCCGCCTTCTTTTCTGAATGCGCAGCTTTTCTAGGTATCTGTGCGCCTCCCGGCATCTTGGAATTGTGAGGATTGCTCACAAATATAATGCTCTTTTTCTTTTTTGCCGGAGTTCCCTCACCAGTCTTGGCAGGCGCCTTCGTCTCTCCCGATGCTGCGGTTTTCTCTGTCGTCTTAGGTGCCTCTTCTGACTTAGCAGGCGCTTTCAGCGTTTTCCTCACATCTTCTACCTGTCGGTCCTCTAATACACTCATGTGGCTTTTTACCTCTATACCTTTATTTTTTAATAATGCAAGGATTTCCGCGCTCTTTACGCCGATTTCCTGTGCCAGTTCATACACTTTCATTTTTGCCATATTACTCCTCCTCACCCTCACGATTCACAGATTGATGACTGTTCCAAATGCTTCATAATAGATTTTGCGAAGTTCTCATCTGTAATTGCAAGAGATGATCGCATAGCCTTACCGATTGAACGCCCAAGCTCCTCTTTTGTGCCAAAAAAATATCTTGGTACTTCGTAAAACTCACACATATTGGAAAACATCTTTTTGGTATTATCCGATGCATCTTCCGACACAATAACGAGCCATGCCTTATTGCCCTTAACACTCTTGTCAGTTGCAAATTCTCCACTCACTACCTTGCCTGCCTTCATTGCAAGCCCCAGCATGGAATATACCTTCTTTGAGTACTGCTCATTCAAATACTTCTATCTCCTTTGTCAGACTGTCATATATTTCATCAGGTACTGGCATCTTGAAGGCCCTGTCAAGTCCTCTCGACTTTCTCGCCTTCCTCATACATTCCGGGTCAGGGCATATGTATGCGCCTCTGCCATTCTTTCTGCCTGTCGTATCCAGAATGATGCCCTGCTCGTCTGTGCGAAGCACCCGTATCATTTCCTTCTTGCTCTTCATCTCGCCGCAGCCGATACACTGTCTCATCGGAATCTTTTTTGCCATTTATGCCTCCGTCTCCTCCTCTATGCCGTCTGGTTCTGTCTCAGCATCATCGCTGTATTCCCCCGCGGCTTCCGTGTCATACTCAGAATCACCAGACGCGTATTCTTCGGCTTCCGTGTCGTCATAGCTGCCCTCTTCCGCATCGGTTTCGTTATATGCATCGTCGTCATAGTCCTCCTCTGCATACTCGCCCTCTTCGTACTCCTCCTCATAATAGACATCGCCATCTTCATCAAACATGTAATCCTCATAGCGGAAGCCCTCTGCATCTTTTGCCTGCGTCTCGGATTTAATGTCAATCTTATATCCCGTAAGCCTTGCCGCAAGTCTTGCGTTCTGTCCTTCCTTACCAATGGCAAGGGAGAGCTGGTAATCCGGCACCACTACCTTTGCTGTCTTTTCATCTGGGTCTGCAAATACTGCTACAATCTTGGCAGGCGAAAGCGCATTTTGTATAAAGTTTCCGGGGTTTTCGTCCCAGTTGACAATGTCAATCTTCTCCCCGCGAAGCTCCTCAACAATCGCATTGACCCGGGCACCGTTCATGCCGACACACGCGCCCACCGCATCGACATTGGGGTTATTCGTCCTGACTGCAAGTTTGGTACGGCTTCCTGCCTCTCTGGCAATGCTCATAATCTCTACTGTGCCGTCCTTAATCTCTGTCACTTCTGCCTCGAAAAGCCGTTTTACAAGCTCGGGATGTGTTCTGCTGACTAAGATTCTAGGTCCCTTTGGCGTATTCTTGACCTCCAGAATATACACTTTGATGCGCTCTGTCGGCTTGAACTCCTCCCCCTTTACCTGTTCTGCCTCGTTGAGCACTGCATCTGCTTTTCCGAGGTTAATACTGATATTCCTGCCGATATAACGCTGCACGATGCCTGTGACAACATCCTTTTCTTTCTCAAAAAACTGATTGTATACGACACTCCGCTCCTCCTCGCGTATTTTTTGTAAGATGACATTCTTTGCGTTCTGTGTGGCGATGCGCCCGAACTCTTTTGATTTGATTTCTATATTGATCGTATCCCCGATCACGGCATTTTTTGAAAGCTGAATTGCATCATCAATACAGATCTGTGTGACATCGTCCTCCACTTCATCATAGGTTGCTACGATATCCTTTGTGGCATATACCATAAAATCACAGGTCTCCCTGTCTATCTGGACAGTGATATTGTCTGCCTTTCCAAAATGATTCTTGCAGGCTGTCAGGAGGGAATTTTCAATTGCCTCGAACAACGTCTCTTTGCTAATCTCCTTCTCCTTCTCAAGAATATTCAGCGCTTCCATTAATTCCTTATTCATTTTTCCTTTACCCTCCTAAACTAAAAATCCAGTGTTAATCTGATAATCGCAATATCAGATTTGGCAAAGACCATATCCTTTGTCTCTGAGCCACTCTCCACTTCTATCGTAACGGTTTCCTTGTCAAATGCTTTGAGGATACCAACAAATTCTTTATGCTGCTCAATTGGCTTGTAGGTCTTTACTTCTACCTCCTCGCCAAGACTCTTTTCAAGGTGTCTGTCCTTTCTCAATGCCCTGCCTAGTCCCGGGCTGGACACTTCAAGAATATACGCGTCCAGTATAAAATCCTCCTGATCTAACTGATCAGAAAAGGCACGGCTGACAGTCTCACAGTCAACAATATTGACGCCCTCCGGCTTATCAATGTATGCCCTCAGATACCAGTCACTTCCTTCTTTCACATATTCCACATCATAAATCTCACAGCCGTTTGCCGCCACGATGGGCGCAAGCAGTGCCTCTGCCCGTTCTTCATAGATATCTTTTTTCGCCATTCACTCACCTCTTATATGACTTCCCATGAAACCAGAAAATACGCCATATTTCTTGTTATCATGAACAAAAGAGTGGACTCACAAGTCCACTCTTTATCATCTAGCATTCATTTAACTTATTACCATTCTAACACCGTACTCTGTAAAATGCAATAACTTTTTAGAATTTTTTTCCTCTTAATTCATAGGAAGTTTATAGACCTTCTGCTCCTGACCATCTAATTTCGGTGTTGACCTGTCCTTGAGTGTCTGGTAAGGTCTCAGCTCAGCGATACTCTTGTATGCGGGTCTGATAATCTTATCCACATTAATCAACTCCTCCATGCGGTGTGCACTCCAGCCGACAATACGCGCTATCGCAAAGATTGGCGTAAATATTTCCATCGGAATATCCAGCATACTGTACACAAATCCGCTGTAAAAGTCCACATTGGCGCTGACACCCTTATAGATTCTGCACTTCTCTGCGATTACCTCCGGCGCCAACCGCTCGATCATCGAATACAATTCAAAATCCTTGTGGTGCTTCTTCTCATCGGCAAGACGTTCCACAAAGGATTTAAACACCAAGGCTCTCGGGTCAGAAATCGAGTAAACAGCATGTCCCATACCATAGATCAAACCGCTTCTGTCAAATGCCTCTTTGTTCAGCAGCCGGTATAAATATTTCCGCACCTGCTCCTCATCGGTCGTATCATCTACATTTCTGCGGAGATCCTCCATCATCTGAACTACCTTGATATTCGCCCCGCCGTGCTTTGGTCCCTTGAGGGAGGAAAGCGCTGCCGCGATGACTGAATATGTGTCAGACCCTGCACTGGTGACAACTCTTGTCGTAAAAGTAGAGTTGTTACCGCCGCCATGCTCCATGTGAAGTACAAGCGCCGCATCGAGCACCTTCGCCTCTGTCGGTGTGTAGGACATATCTGGACGCAGCATTCTGAGCAGATTCTCCGCAGTAGAAAGCCTTGGGTCGGGTCTATGTATATACAAGCTCTCATCGCATTCATAGTGGTTGTAGGCATGATAACCATACACAGAAAGCATCGGGAACACACTGATGAGCATAAGACTCTGCCGAAGCACATTATCCAGTGACATATCAGCCACACTCTCATCATAGGACGCCAGCGTCAGCACGCTCTTTGTCAAGGAATTCATAATATCATGGCTTGGCGCTTTCATAATGACATCCCGCACAAAATTCGTGGGCAGCGTCATACTGTACCCCAGTGTCTTTTTGAACTCCATCAATTCATTCGCAGTTGGAAGATTGCCGAATAATAACAGATACGCACACTCGTCAAAACCGAACCGGTTCTCTTTCTGAAAACCTCTTACCAGATCAAAGATATTATAACCTCTGTAATAAAGCTGCCCATCACACGGAACGCTCTTCCCGTCAATCTCCTCCGACGACTTGATCAGCGAAATATTGGTAAGTCCCGATAGCACTCCTTTTCCGTTTTTGTCACGCAGCCCTCTTTTTACACCATACTCATCAAACAAATCTGGCTCAATGGCGTTGTTGTCCACACATACCTTTGAATACTTATGCGTAAACTCCTTAATACTCTCGTCACTCTTTAATCCCATTCACAACACCCTTTCTTATTATATTTCTCAATTATAGTATGTCTCATTAAATATTATACTTTAAATTAAGGAACATCACAAGCGCATAATCGTGAAAAATTGATGAATTTTTATAATTCGATGAATGGGTAAGTATACAAATAAATTTGCAATCACTATAGACACACTATATAATATAGAAAAAGGAAGGTGATCAGATGAATGTAATGCCGATAGAAGATATGCGCAGGACCTATTTAGAACATTCGATGGTTATTCATAACTTTGTTATCAAAGTTGGAAATCAAATAAAAGATAGTCTTTGTCGTGTATTCGGGGATAGCGTTCAATATCAATGGCGTGAAAATGATGATAAGATAGTTATCCCAGATGTATCAATTATTTGTAATATGAGAGATCGAAAGAATGTTTCTTTTACTGGCATACCACGTTTTGTAATGGAAGTATTGTCAGATGCAACCGAAAACTATGACCGAAACGAGAAAATGGATATATATAGAAAAGTCGGTGTGAGGCTGTAAAAAATTTTGTGTCTATGGGTAAAAATCTTTTTTGATAAGAATTAGATATGTAAACATTTGCTGTCGA
>ERZ808028.1265-NODE-1265-length-15852-cov-24.441141_pt1 | contig 15852 bp, 14 predicted proteins | sample MGYA00380184_ERZ808028 | MGnify/ENA primary metagenome ERZ808028 (study PRJEB31490, sample SAMN06133397) | mouse gut metagenome | isolation source: J8_1 | host: mice | place: China: Chengdu | collected 2015-05 ...
GTAGGTTTATTAAGGTCACCCTTTTTCAAGAAAATCTTTTTCATTTTCCTCTTGACATATTACCAAATTGCTTTCTATTTATCGTTGAAATATGCAACACCGTTTACTGAAATTGCACACTTTCATCTTGGCATAGTTCGTATTGTTACGACAAAATTATAACATAGCTTAATCTGCATCACAATCACTATGTCTCAAATTTCCTATATTCAAATTCCCTTATTTCTAAATTTCTTCTTCACAAATTCTTTACTTCCAGCTTCCATTCTGTTTGGGTTTCCCATGGCCAAAGAAAATTGTCTTTTCGCCCAATGCACGAATTGTTTGCGCGCTTGCAAGCATCTCTTGTTCGTCTGTGTAGAGCATGGACACTGTTGGGTAAAACATGTTCATCAGCGCATCTCCGACAAACAGGTTATCATAAAACGCTATGCCGATAGAGCCTTGGGTATGGCCGGGCAATGCTATAATTTTTGCATCGATGCCGTATTGCCTCAAGCTGTCACCATCTTTTAAATAAATCGCTGGCTCGAACGCTTCTAAATGTTCTTTTTCAAAGCTCTTTAGAGAGGCCAGCAGTACTATTTTGCCCAAAAATGTCCTTGCCGACAACGCTTGTGTTCTGTTGTCAGGTATCAGCTTCAAATCCTTCTCGCTCATGGCAATCGGAATCTGCAAAGCATTTGCTAGATAAGCAGCATTTTGGCAATGGTCCAAATGTCCATGCGTAAGTATTATTACACTTACATGAAATTCCTTACACTTCTTTAATATCTTTTCGCGGTATTTCTTCCTGCCAGTATCAATTAAAACCGCCCTGCCGTTCTCTGCGGCGATATAACAATTAACACTGCCTGCCTCGATTCTATGTATCTCTATCATCATCAATTCCCCAGTCTTTTTCTAATTTGGTGCAAAGTCCGATAGGTTTATCCTATCATGTTTTACCACTACCTTCAAGCGGCACTGTCACCTCCACACCGAAAGTACCTTGAAAAGCGCTTTTGCTGCTCATTTTACGCGCAAAGAAGGCGCATGAAACGCCTGCATTTCATACGCCTTCTTGTATATTAACGAACTTTTACTTGATATTTTACAATCAACGTAACATTTGCCTGCTTCCCAGTGCCGTCCTCTGTTGCTATTAACGCCGGCTCCAATCTTAACAGCACCGCAAAATCCTGCTCTTCAAATAAATTCTGCTCTGTCTGCGAAATTTGCGGCTGCTCATTTTGCATAGCTGCTATGATTTGGGAAAGATCTGTTTCCGGTGCGCAGGACAAACGTCCTTCTGACTGTCCAAAAGTAATATAATGCTGTAGCAGTAACTCCTTGTCCGTTCCAAACGCCGCAGCGACATCTGGATAGACAGCCGCGTAATATTCTGCGTCGAACACCTCATTCACGCCGTTTACCTCAACGATCTCCGGCGCTGCCATTGCGGTCATACTGCTAGCGCATACCATGATTGCGGACATGATGGACTATTGTCAACATGTTTTATTGGCTGTAACCATAATCTTGGCTATCCGCACTTGCTTCCTTATTTTTTCGCTTGAAAGCACTTTGCACCCCGATGCGCAAAAAAAGGGCTTCTTTGCGAAGAATTGTCCCTCGGCAAGGCGGCGTAAAATGTTATACTTAATTCGTATGACTACAATGCAGAAGGGAGAAACCATATGGGAAATCAATTGGTATGGAACCAGCGCTACAATATCGGCGTTGAGATTATTGACAACGAGCACAAGAAGTTAATCAGCATTCTCAATAAGCTGTTTGATTTGGGACTGCAAGAGGAGAAAAGCCAGTGGGTTTGTCAGGAGGCAGTAAAATACTTTAAAGATCATGCACTCCAGCATTTTGCAGATGAGGAAGCTTATATGGCTTCGATTGCGTATGAGGGACTCGAACTACACAGGCGTATCCACAATAATTTCCGTGAAGTGACGCTGCCTGCCCTTGAAAACGAGCTCGTGCAGGCAGACTATTCAGAAGATGCCGTCAACCATTTTCTCGGCGTATGTGCGGGCTGGCTGCTTGGGCATACCATGATAGAAGATCACGCGATTGTGAGCGGAAAAGCAATCCGCCAATGGGAAAACCTTTTACCCGACGAGGAACAGGCGGTAATGGGGCAGGCTATCGTCAGCCAGCTTCATCATATGTTTCAGTTGAATGCGCGGCTGATTAGCAACTGCTATGGCGGAGAAAAATTTGGAGATGGAATTTATTACCGTTTGATTTATCAGACAAAAGAAAAAAAGAAGTGGGAATTTATACTCATCTTTGAGGTCAAACTGCTGATCAGCACCATCGGCAGCATACTAAAGACCAAATCAAAGGCGTTAAACACCATGATTATGAATGCTGCCAGATACACAGCAAGGCAGCTTGTCGAGCACATTAAAGTGCACTTCCCGGAATTAGCCGAGTCAACCGTCAAGGAGGAACAACTGCTGACCTATGACCAGTTTCAGAAGGTATTTGAGAAAAACCGTCCGCAGTACAGCCTGCTCTTTGATACCGGCAAGGGGTACTTTGCCTATTGCATGACCGCTGCGGATATGCTGCCAAGCGAGGAGGGCATCTCGATTATTACAGAGAACGCCATGGCAGCAGTTGCGCAATACCTGAGTCAGAGCATGGTCGAAAAAGAGGCAGCCAGCCAGAAAAAGAAGGTGCTTATCGTAGATGATTCGACATTTATCTTACAGACAATGCAGAACGTGCTGTGCGAGGACTACGAAGTGTTGACAGTGTCATCAGGCATGGCTGCAATCAGGAGTATCACACTCGACAGGCCAGACTTGGTTCTATTAGATTACGAAATGCCTGTATGCAAGGGAAATCAGGTGCTTGAAATGATTCGCTCTGAGGAGGATTTTGCAGACATTCCGGTGATCTTCCTGACCAGCCGCGTAGACAAAGAGCGCATTCAGCGGGTGCTGGAACTCAAGCCAAACGGATACCTGTCAAAATCACTGTCCCCCGAGTCAGTCAAAAAAGAAGTGGACCATTTTTTTGAAAAACAGAAATAAAAAAATTGACAGTGCGGGAAATTTAATTCCCGCCTGTTTGAAAATGAGGATTATTTATCATATGGGAACCTGCATCCCACCGTATAAATGGGAATGGTGTCAAACGTTTCACCGTGACCGCCCTGCGTCGGTTTTGCAACGATTCCTCTGTCTACAAGCCGCCTGTCGATAAATACTTTCAGGGACTTGGGATTTCCGTCTTTTGCCTTGACCTCTATGCCATAAATGACATTGTTTTTGTCAACTACCATAAAATCAAGCTCATATTGCTCATAGATTGAAAAACAAACCTCGTCTTCTTTTACCTTACATTTGGTGTAAGGAACCTTAAACAGCCTGTGCAGTTCATTATAGACAAAGGTTTCTGCCAAAAGTCCTGTCACGGCTGTCCTGTCTACCACATACTTTTCTGCCAGATAAGAAGCAATGCCGCAGTCTGCATAATAGATTCTCCGATCGGGAACAATCTCCGTGACATCGCCATTCACCGCAAGACTACACATTCCTAGGATTCCAGTATATTTCAACCACACTACTGCTGCCGACACCTCATTTTTATTCACCAGCAGCTCCGTATTTGTTTTTGCAAGCGAGGTTATCCTCTCCACAGTATTTTTTCCGGTTCCCCGCTTCTCACAGCACATTTCCTGCAATGCCTGTCGATACACAACGTCAAAAATCTCAACTTCCCTCTCCGACGAAAAGTAATTTCTGGACTCAGCCTGAAAAGTACCCAATAGCTTCCCTATGACGTTGTAACACTCCCCTATATCCTTTGATTCAACATATCTCCTGACCACCTCTGGATAGCCGCCAATCCTGCTATATAAAGCATAGAGTGCTGACAGCTCCTCATACCTTGCACTGTCAGACTGCCCAAACAAATCAATCGTTTTGAGCGTCTCCTCCGCATCAAACACTCGGCAGAACTCCATAAAGCTTAATGGAAACATCGAACAGCGGCGGATTGTGCCCGCAGGGAGAAAAAATCCCTTATCCTGCAAAATGCGTCCGAGATAGCTGCCTGTGACAACGATATCACATGCCACATTCCGCTTCATCGTCCTAATTGCATTGTATACACTGCGGCTAAGCTGTATTTCATCAAGAATCAATATCGTTCTGCTGTCGTTCACAAACGGAGGCAGCCCCGCACCCATACAGTATTTTTCAAATGCCAGCGGCGTTGCACCAAGCTGAATTACCTCCAGAAAATCCATATGATCCTCTGCCAAATTGACATAGATCACAAACTCATAGTTCTGATAGGCAAACTTTAACAGCTCTGTCGTCTTTCCAACCTGCCTTGTCCCCTCCAACTGTAAAACCTGATGCAGATGGTCTTTTTTCCATTCAAGCAGCTCTTCCTGCACATCTCTGACAAATGGATTTTCTTCTGCCAGCTTATGATATGTCTGATCAATGATATGTTTTTTATAGTCAAGCTCCGGCAGCTTCGTCTTGGACTTAGGCATACCATTTTCATCTAAAAACAAATTATGGATATACCGTATATTTTGCGTGATATAATCATTGGTGTAAAAAACACCATCTACCAAAAAGCCTATTGTGCGCTGGTCAGCGGTTTTTACTTTGTGTGTTGCGATCATAGACTATTTTCCCTTTTCTTCCTCATAAAATGCCAGAAATGCCTCGCGATTTTCCCGATAAAGTTTTTCCAGCGAATAAGATAGTTCCTGTGGGTCATATGCGCTGAAAACATTTGGTATGTGCTGATACAAGCCGTTCGCGACTTCCTTGGTATGTTCAATGTCGTTTCCGTCAAAATCAAAGATTTGCTTTTCTGTAAATATCAGCAGGCGCACATAAAACGGTCCGCCCTCATATCCCACTTGGGCGCAGAGCCAGTAAATTTTGCTGCGTGGAATGGCGGTGATCTGCCCCATCTCACCAATCAGCAGTAAATAGGAGGGCAGCAGCAAAACCCTGTCGCTGTACTTTCCTATTGTATTGTTGTTCATATAGCCCTCGTACTGGATTTTTCCCTCCGCCACTTCCGTATTAATGATCTGCGCTGCCGACTCTTTGGTAGACTCCCCAAAGGGAAGCAGCAGATTTTTTCCATCTTTTGCCGGACGCATTGACATGATGAGCCCGAATACCACGCAGAATATCATAAAACCTGCTGCGGCAAAAAACAACATGACCAATTTCTGATCAGCCGGGTCGTTCCAGTCAAGCGCATTCTTCGTTGCAAAATACAAAACTGCACTGATACCGCTAAAAACCAGAAACAATGTGATAAACAACTTGCGTTTTTTTCTGTTCGCGCCGATTGACTCCTGCTCTAAAAATACTTGTGCCATAAATGTTTTCTCCTTTTGTTCTCTTTTCATTTAACAAACAGCGGCATCGGTTCTGCCCGCAATCTCCGTATCACAGGATTTTGGATGAAGATCGCCGCAACACGCAGACATGCCATAGCACTTATTATACTACACATCTTCCGAAAAAGAAACCGTTACGGCGTGAATCGTCACATCATTGTATCATCACGTAGCACCTCTGTAATCTGAATCCGGCGAATGCTTTGCCAGCCCAGCACATACGCCAGCGCCACAGATGCCCAAATCGCCAGCATAAAAATGCCAATCGGAATAAACGGCGCCTCTGCCAGAAATGTACGCACCTCAAGATAACTTAATTTTAACATATACCACACAACCGCAGCCGCAAGGGGCAGCGTCAACAGCATCGGGCGCCCTGCAATGACAACCGCCTCAATACAGAACATTTTTCTGAGTCCCTCCGGCGTCAGCCCGACGGACAGATAACGGGCAACCTCTCTTCTGCGCTGGCGCACAAAACCGAATGTGTTGGCAAACACATTGCCGATTCCAATGATGGCAAGCAGCACGCAAAAACCTCCGAAAATCCAACGAACTCCCTGTATTTTCTTATTGTTCACCATATATTCCTGAATACGGTTCTCGCTCTCTATGCTGTAAGCGGGACTGATCACTTGTGCGATCTTTTGCTGCAAAGCATTCAGCTCTGCCAGTGTCACAGCTTCCTTGCCAAGTACACGGATATACAACGCTGCCTCTCGATCTCCAATCCCTGCTCTGTATTCCCTCCATAGAGAGACAGGCATAAAATGCACAAGCTCATAATAATCCTCCGTCGCATATTCCTCCCGCAAAACAGGAACTTTGTCTGTATAGAACAGCACTGGAATCTCTGCTTTTTCCTGATTATTTGCGGCATTTATGACACTTGTGTCACTTTTTTCATTTATGTATGGCATATATTGCGGGTGCCTGAAATCAGGATTGGTCACATCGCGAATCCGGTTTAGCACCACTGCCCCGTCAAGCCGCGGCACTGCGCCAATCTGTTCACAGTATGTCAGAAAGCTATTATCGTCCATAATAATCAGAGGTGCATTTACCACCCAGCCGTCCTCAGCCTGCGCCACGTCCTTTTTGGCAGCATAGGTAAAGCCGCCGTTTTGCTTCATGTCCTCGCTCATCATCTCCTCTGTGATGATGCACTTTGCCGCTGCTTTCTGATACAAGACTGCGCTTTCCACACCCAAAAGCCCTTGTAGCGCCTGCATCTCCTTTGTATCTGCAAAAGAGAGGATATCTGTATCCTTCACCGTAACCATTATGTCCCACGCGTCCTGATAGCGGGCAAAATATGTTTCCCTTGTACTGATTTTTGATGTCTCAAAAAAACACTGCATCAGCGTAAATGCCAGAAACGCCAGTATGAGTGACATTGATGCCGTCCGCAGGGCTTTTTGCTGTGCTTTCAGCGCATTTCCAGCAAGCTCTCCCTCCACCCCAAACAAGAATGCAAGCACATAGGCATTATTTTTGCGTTTCAAGTGCAGTTCCCCTGTGTTTTTCAGCGCTTCCAGCGGCGTCATTCTGCTCAATTTTCCTGCCGGAATCCCAGCAGATATCCAGATCGTAATTGCCGTCACAGACAATGCCGCAAACAGCACCAGCGGGTGATAGCCAAACGCTGCTTCATGCCTGCCCGGCATCTCCTTTCCAAGCAATGTATTGATCAGTTCCCCAATCTTTATCGTACCTGCAATTCCCAGCAGATTTCCAGCCGCAACAGGCACCACACAAAGCGCTGCCGCCTCCTGCAAAAGACAGGTTCTGATCTGCCTTGGCGTCGCTCCAATGCTCGAAAAAATGCCAAATTGACAGACTCTCGCATTCATGGAAACCGCAAAGGCATTGTGTATGATGACAATCAATGAGAGCGCCGCCAGCGCTGTGATCACGAAAAACATTGGAAATAACAGACGCGGCGCCGTGTCCTGCGGGTTTCGGACAAGATGCATTGCCAGCAATTCATCATGATACGAAATGTGTTGCGATGAAATTCCCATCCGCTTTGCGATACGCGGTGTCTCTGTCAATACTGCCCGCATACTGTCAAAATAAAGGTCATAGCAAAGACTGCCCTCGGTTTTCATTGGCACCACCTCTTTTACATGGGCAAAATTCCGAATGCATTCGACCGCCTCCGCATCAAGTTCAAGTTCAATCCGGCTCTGCCAGCCACCGCTTTCCAGTTCAATCCGCTCGATCTCATATTTCCAGAAATTATAAAACAATCCACACAGGAGCGATAAAAGCAATGCGGAAATAAACGCCGCAATCACCACGGACAAACCAGCAGCGCGGTTATTTTTCAAATAGCCTGATGAATATGCTCTCCACATTTTATGGCCTACCTCCTCTCATCGCGTATGATGCGCCCATCTGCAATTGTGACAATGCGCTCAGCTTCCAAGGCAAGCTTTTCATCATGGGTGATCAAAAGAACCGTCTGCCCCAGACTGCGGCTGGAAAGTTTTATCAAATCAAGAATTTCCCCCGCATTTTTCTGGTCAAGATTTCCTGTCGGCTCGTCCGCCAGTAACAGTGCCGGACGATATATCAAGGCACGCGCAATCGCCGCGCGCTGCTGCTGTCCGCTCGACAGTTGACTTGGCAGTGCGTCCAGCTTATCAGAAATCCCCAATGTGCCGACAATGTGCTCGAAGTACTCGTTGTCCGGTTTCTTTTTGTCCAGCGCAAGGGGCATCAATATATTTTTTCGGACTGTCAGCGTCGGAATCAGGTTGTAAAATTGATACACCAATCCCACCTTCCTGCGCCGAAATACCGCTGCCTGCGTCGGATTCAGCCCCGAAAGAGCTATTCCGTCTATTATCACACTTCCGGCTGTGGGCTTATCCACACTGCCAAGAATATGCAGCAACGTCGATTTTCCTGAGCCGGACGCGCCGACAATCGCCACAAATTCCCCCTTGCTGACCGCCAGATCTATCCCGTCGAGCGCCGTCACCTGACAACTGCCACAATTGTAGACCTTTAGGACCCCCTCGCATTTCAAAATCTCCATATACTTGTCTCCTTTCCTATTCTGACACTTATGTCATATAATATTGTGTCACATACCCCCAGCCTAAGGAATTGTAGGAAAATAAGTGATGCAGATTGCGCAGGATATTTCTTCGAGGATGTATGTCAAAAAACGTAGGCGTAGCGGGCTACGGCGAGGATTTTTGGCATACATCCTCGGAGAAATATCCAAGTCAAGATGCGTCAGTTATTTTTCTACAGTTCCTAATGTCATGATACCATACGAAAGTGACAGTTTGGTGACATGTAATGTCTATGTGTGATAAAACCGCACCCGAAAACAAGCGCCTCCCTCCAGCCGGTTTTCAGCCCGAAGTGTCCCATTTTGTCGTTCCACGATCTCCTTTGCAAGCGACAGCCCAATTCCAATTCCGCCCTCGCGTGCATTCTGCCCCCGGTAAAACCGTTCAAACAAGTGCGGCAAATCTGCTTTCGCAAATCCCTCCCCCTCGTCCCAGATCAAGATTTCCGTATATAATGGATTCTGTGCATAGGAACAGTACACTGTCCCCCCTTCACTGTGTTCCAAACAGTTTTTCATCAGGTTTATGACCGCCTCCATCGTCCAGTCCAAGTCGGCTGTAATTGTCATCTCCCCGCACGCTGGAATGTCAATTGCAGTATTTTTGCCTCCAAGTAGTTCCTGCAAATTATCGGCAGCTAAAACCAGCAGCGTATACACATCTACCTCTTTTTGCTGCAAGCGCAATGTTCCCGCGTCGATTCGGGTCAGAACAAGCAGTGCTTCCTCCAAACGTGTCAGACGCAAAAGCTGTTTCTCCATTTGCTCCAGATACCGCTTTTCTTTTTCATATACTTTTTCACATACCTTCTGCTGCTGTCCGCCGCAAAGTCCTTGCTCCTCCGCGCAGACACCAGCCATCATCTGCACAGACAGAGACATCGCCGTAATCGGCGTCTTGATTTGGTGTGCAATGTTGGACAAATTTCGGGCAAAATCATTTCTTGCCTGCACTGCTGTATCCTTTGTCTGTTCAAGGAAAGTCACCGTCTTGTAAATCTCATCTTCCAGCTTCGCAAACTCATCCTCCCCTGCCAAGGAAAGAATCGCCGCCCTCCCCATATTGACTTGCTCCAAATACACAGCCAGCGCCTGAATGCGCTTTCTCTCCTTTTGATTCCGATACAGAAAGGTCACGGCAAAAAGCAGGCTCCCGCCCAACCCTCCTGCCACTGCACACAGATGATAATTCCACTCTGTCTTCTTACGAAAATCAGCGCCGCGATATCCAAACGCTGATAACACGCCGCCTGTTTCCTCCACCATACCATCATCGCGCGTGTACGCCTTCAAGGCGCCCAGCACTGCCGTTTCTGCCTTGGGTTCACGCGATAGTATCTCCGCGCAGACTGCACTTAGCTGCGCAAACTGCACTCGGCTGTCATACTGTACCGTAAGCATAACCGCAATCGCCGACGATACCAGACTTACAGCTAAGACCAGCCCAAATAGTATCCCTCCATTTCTCTGTCCACTCATAGTGTGTCCTCCATTCTGTAGCCCACACTCCTGACTGTCTTAATACAGGCTGGCTGGGAAAGTTTATCGCGCAGTCTTTTCATGGTGACTGTCAGCGTATTGTCATTCACATAACTTCCATTCATGTCCCACAACTGTTCCAGTATGCGCTCTCTGGTGACAGTACGTCCTTTGTTCTGCATCAGATACAGGAGCAGTTGATACTCTGCCGCACTCAGGCTGATTTCCTCGCAGTCATATGTAACCGTACATCGCTTCTGGTCGATCACAATTCCATCGCAGGAAAGATACTGCCCCGCCGCAGTTTTCGTCCTGCGCAGCAATGCCAGAATCCGCGCATACAGCACTTCTAATGTGAACGGCTTCACCACATAATCATCTGCACCATTCTGGAAACCGCACACGATCTCCACACTATCTCCCCGAACTGTAAGAAAAATAATGGGCAGTTCCTTCCAGTTTCGGCGAATCCACTGACAGAGACTGTCTCCATGACCGTCGGGCATATTCCAGTCCAGCAGCACCAGCGCTGGCAGATGCGACGCCAGCGCCTCCCTTGCCTGCGCAAGCGTTGCGTATCGCATGACGCGAATGTTTTTCTGCTCCAAATATTGTTTCACGGCTTCCGCAATCGCCCAATCATCTTCTACATAATATATTTCAATCATTTTATCCTCCATGCCGCCCTTGATAAACACCTGAAAAATCTGTTATACTTTAATAAACTATATAACAGGTTCTTTCGCATCGCAATACACTGAGGAAATCTCTTATATGAAAAAAAATTTTATAAACTTTTTCTCACCCTAATGGTAAGTCTGTCCTTGTATTCAGGTCCCATAGCTCAAAATGAACTCCGAAAAATACTTGAAGCGCTTTCGGGAACAGGTGACGCACAGATTCAGGAACTTGACGAAGAAGAACTAGAGTGCGAAGAATTAAAAAAATAAATTTGAGGTGATATTCATGAAAAAATTAGGATTAATCGGCGGCATGGGACCGGAATCCACAATCCCATACTACCACGATATTGTATATGGCGTGCAAGAGAAAATTGGAAAAGACTTCTTTCCCCCGCTGACGATTGAGAGTGTCAATGTGTTCGAAGTGCTGCGGCTATGCAGCGAAGCAAAGTATGACGAATTAACCGACTATCTTCTGACTGCCGTCAATCATCTGGTCAACAGCGGCGCCGACTTCGCAGCATTGACTGCAAACACGCCCCACATTGTATTTGACAGGCTGCAAAAGGAATCCCGCATTCCGTTAATAAGCATTGTTGAGACCGCCCGTGATGCGGCTGTGCGTTTGGGAACTCGTAAGCTGGGGCTTCTTGGCACCGTCTTTACCATGACTGGCGACTTTTTCAAGAAACCCTTTTATGACAGTGGTATAGAAATCGTTGTGCCAAATGCGGCGGAAATGGATTATATCAACTATAAAATATCCTCCGAATTAGAACACGGGATTGTCAATAAAGAAACCTTGAAAATCTTTCAGAATGTGATCGCTCATATGCAAAAGGACCATGGCATTGAAGCCGTTGTTTTAGGCTGCACAGAGCTGCCGCTTCTGTTAAATGACAACGTCAGCCCTGTGCCCTGCCTTGATACGATGCAGCTTCATATACAGGCTTTGATTGAGGGAATTGTATAAATTTAACATAAATACACGTGATGGGTTATCATATTCCTGTTGCTGTCCGATATATCTTATAAATACGACTAAAATATGGAAAATCCATTGATTTTTCTATTTGATGAGTATAAAATAATAGTGACCAACCAATTTTATTTAGTGAAGGAGTGATGAGTATGTCATTTATGAATTTTTGGAACGGCAATTCGCTGTATGGCTCGAACAACAGCTCGACCAACCTGTACAGTCTGTTCTCTGAACGAAATGCGATAAAGAACGGTACATATAAAAAACTGCTCAAATCCTACTATAGTTCTTTAGAGGAAAATTCCGGTTCAACGACGTCTACCAGCAAGCGGCGCGGTCAAAATAACATTATTGATAAACTGCTAAAGGAAAAGATGTATCCCACTGTTTCCAAGGAGACACAGGAAGCGAACACCAACCTGACAAATGGGATTGGCAGCCTGAAATCATCTATTTCCACATTGCAGAACGAAAATACATTCGAGGACACCGAAAACGGCAAAACTGCATCAGAGAAGGTTGTTTCCGCAATGAAGTCCTACGTAAACAATTACAACAACGTCGTGACAGCGTCAAAGAGTTCTACGCTTTCAAACAAGACGGCGTATGTGGCAAACATGATGAGCACCACCTCAAAATTTGAAAAAGAGCTCGGTGAAATCGGCGTGATGCTCAAAAGTGACGGAACTCTCCAGCTTGATGAGACCAAGTTAAAAAACACCGATCTCTCAAAGGTTCAGAAGCTGTTCTCGACAGATAATATCCAAAGCTATGGCTCCACAATCGCATCGCGCGTGAAGTTTGCCGGCGGCGGAACAAGCACCACCACAGGCACAACAAATGACAGCACAAGCACAGATGACAAAAAGCCAGCCAGCTCAAGCGCTGCTGCCGCACTCAAGACAGACGGCGAGACGCTTGCGTCCAGCGAACTATTTGCGAAGATCAAGGATCAAGACGGCAATGAAGCATATGATATCAAGAAAATCCTTTCCACTGCAAAGAGCTTCGTAAACAACTACAACACAATGTTTGACAAAGCCGAGTCCAGCTCTAATTCCGGTGTGCTGTCCAATCTGTCTTATATTAGAAACAGAACCGCAAACAACACCAAGGCACTGAAAGAGTTCGGAATCAGCGTAGACAAAAAAGGCAGACTGTCGATTGACGAGGAAACCTTTCAGAAAGCGGATATGTCCAAAGTTCAGGACTTTTTCAAGGACTATGGCTCCTATGTTGCCAGCAACGCATCGCGCGTGGACTATTACATGAACACCAAGGCAAACGCAGCAAGCGGTTATACCTCAAAGGCATCTTACAATATTCCGCCTGTTTCAGATTACAATTCATTTATCTAAGCACATAAGAAACCGCTCATGTGATCGTTAAGATTACATGAGCGGCATTTTTTCTATTCCCTTTTCCTGCGAGCAAACTACACGCCAAGCCAATCAGCACGAGAATGCTCGTTTTATAATTCTTCGTCAATAATCGCTATGATTTTGCCCGTTTCACACGCTTCAAGACAGAAGCTTCTCATGACAAGCGCTGTGCCAATATTTACTTGGTCCGACGCAATATCCTCGTCCGAAAGCTGCTCTTCGCTGACCGCTTGAATCCCATAGTGCATTGACACCAGACCATATTGGTCGTCCATCACGAATGTTCTAAAATCCGGCGGCGTGTTGAGCAGACCAGACATTCTTTCCAGCGCTTCCTGTTCTAGCTGTTCCAGACTGTTTGAATATTCATCTGACAGAATCACAACAACATACGAACCAATAAGTGCAAAACATTTCTTATTGTCATTATAATATCTGAAATGTGCTATTGTCTTTTCCTCCGTCTCGCTCAGTGCTCTTTGTGCTGTATGATATATTTTCATCGCTTTTATTCTCGACTCCTTTATTCTCTTGTTTTCTATTCGATCGCCCGAATCCCAAGCTCATCAAGCTTTTTCAGATGCTCAAGCATATTCTGCAACACCTCCGGCGAATGCCCTTTCCAGCCAATCGCCTCCGCGACAATGCGGAGCGGCTGCGCTGTCCGATAGGACTTTGTTGGGTTTCCGGGAAACTTTTTATCTGTAACATTGGGATCGTCCTCAAATTCGCCTGTTGGCTCGACGACGTATATCCGCTGTGCCCCCTCTCCTGCTGCCAGCTCTGCGCCCCAGATTGCAGCGTCCAATGTCCCAGCAAAGTAGACATACTTGGCGACTCTGCCCTCCTCGTAATTCGACAGATGTCCCGCTACCAGTAAATCGCCCACATTTAATGCCGCTTTCGTCCCGTGAAAAAATGTGCCCGGACTAAACTCAATATTGTTGTTCATATGCCTCCTCCTTCTTTTCGTTGCATCTTCGCGCCTCATTTTCTTGATATAAATCATTATAAGCACATCTCTTGAAAAAGACAAGGGAAATGCAGAAAACTGAACGGTTACTGCCAGCGCACTGGTTGCTTTCCCCCAAAAAACATGATATGATAGCAAGAAACAACATAAATGCACCAGAAAGGAGCCTGATCTATGAAACGATATGTTATGACTGCATAGCACTGGCTATTGCAATCGCTCAAATATTGTCATAGCCAATGCGAATCCTATCAAATAAAATTTAGGAGGCAGCTATGGGCTATATCAAGGCAGAGACTGTTCTGCCAGCAGAAATCATTGAATTGATACAGCAGTATGTTGACGGAAAGAATATTTACATTCCACGCAAGGCGGCAAGCCGGCAGGAATGGGGAACCGGAACGCGGATTAGGCAGGAACTGCTTGCACGTAACCAGCAGATTTATGCAGATTATCTTGCCGGAAGCAGAACTTCCGAGTTAGCCAGTAAATACTGTCTATCCGAAAAAAGCATACAGCGCATTTTAAGGAAAATAAAATCATAACGGCACATTTACTCGCCGCATTCGTATGTATAAAAGAATGAGCTGACACGCTGAACGTGTGCTGGCTCATCTTTTTTTCTAAAAATGTATGCGGTGGCTTGTGCAGCCGCGCTATGCTATACTATATAAAAATACATTTTCACCCCCTATGTGTGCGGGAGGCCGCTGAAAAAGTAGATATCACCGCCTATATTTGATATAATGTAATTATTAAATACAGGCGGTGGTATTATGGTTGAGCAACAACAGAAGTTAGTATTAAGTCCCTACATGGAAATATATGAATTAGTCGTTCCAAAAGACAACCTGCTCCGACAGATAAAAGAACTGGTAGATTTTGGGTTTATTTATGAAGAGCTTATTGATAAATATTGTCTTGATAATGGACGCAATGCGATCCCGCCTGTCAGGATGTTCAAATACCTGCTTCTGAAATCTATTTATGATCTATCGGATATTGACATTGTGGAACGCTCTAAATATGACATGTCGTTCAAATACTTTCTTGATATGGCGCCGGAAGAAAGCGTAATCAATCCGAGCTCCCTGACAAAATTCCGCAAACTGCGCCTGAAAGATACGAACCTGTTAGACATACTGGTCGCGAAAACAGTCCAGATTGCATTGGAAAAAGGCATTATAAAATCAAAATCCATTATCGTGGATGCAACCCATACAAAATCAAGATACAATCAGAAAACGCCAAGACAGGCGCTTTTAGAACAGTCAAAGAAACTGCGGCGTTCTGTTTATGAAGCAGATGAAACAATGAAAGAGCGTTTCCCGGATAAAAACACGGAAGATTCCCTGGAAAAAGAACTGGAATACTGTCATGCCCTGATTTCGGTCATTAAAGAAAAAGAAGAACTGTGCAGTTATCCTAAAATACAGGAAAAGCTGAATTTATTAGAAGAATCCGTAAAAGATGACCTGGAACATCTTGAAACCTCACAAGATGCAGATGCAAAGACCGGCCATAAGACAGCGGATACCTCTTTCTTTGGATACAAAACACATATAGCAATGAGTGAGGAACGTATTATTACAGCAGCCACCGTTACCAGTGGGGAAAAGACAGATGGAAAAGAACTGCCGGAACTGGTGCGCAAAAGCAGAGAAGCCGGAATGGAAGTGGAAATGGTAATCGGAGATAAAGCCTATTCGGAGCAGAAAAATATCGAAGCGGCGCAGGAAAGCGGTTATGAACTGATTTCCAGACTAAACGGCATCATCACGCAGGGAAACCGGAGAAAAGAGGATGAATTTGAATTTAATAAAGATGCAGGGATGTACCAGTGTAAGGCAGGGCATCTGGCAGTCCATAAATACCTGGA
>ERZ808028.1266-NODE-1266-length-15848-cov-5.194154_pt1 | contig 15848 bp, 17 predicted proteins | sample MGYA00380184_ERZ808028 | MGnify/ENA primary metagenome ERZ808028 (study PRJEB31490, sample SAMN06133397) | mouse gut metagenome | isolation source: J8_1 | host: mice | place: China: Chengdu | collected 2015-05 ...
GACGGCTTTGTCGGTTAATGCCTTTTCGGACGGGATTTCCATTATGTTAAAAAACGGGGTAAAAACCTCCCTGCCCACCCGTTATCCCACGGTGCTTATCATTGACCTGGAGGTTATTGAAAGGGCACCTGCGGAACGCAATCTGGCAGGTTACGGCGATGTCCTGGCAACCTGGACAGCTCCGGTGGACTGGTATCTTGCCTGGCGGTTAGGAATGAATACGACCTATAATGAGGCTTCCTGTGCTATTCTGCGCACACAGAATTCCAGGCTTTTAGATTGCTCGGCAGCGCTTGCCGGGCAGGAGCGGGAGGCTTTAGAGCTTTTGGCAAGGGTGCTGACGTTAAGCGGGCTGTCCATGGGCATTGCCGGGGAATCCTGCCCGTCCTCGGGCACGGAGCACATTATTACCCATCTTTTGGATATGGCAGCGGAAAAGCAAAACCGCGATGTTGCCTTCCACGGGGCACAGGTATCGATTGGGACAATCTTTACCGCGATCGCCTGGGAGATTTTCCTGGAGGAATTTGACCCGAAAACCGTGGATTTTGCGCAGTGCTTTCCAGATAAGGAAGCAGTAAAACCCATGGTATACGACGCTTTTTCCTGGATTCGCCGGGAAACGGCAGATGAATGTTGGCAGGGCTATCAGAAAAAGCTGGAAAGTTGGCATGAAAACCGGGATAAGTTAAAAGCTCTGCTTGCCGACTGGGAGGGCTTTAAGGCAGAGATTAAAAAAGTGACAGTAAAACCGGAGTATCTCTGTAAACAGATGCACCAGGCAGGGGCACCCACCCGTTATTTCCAGATGACGCCTTCTATCGATCCCCAAACGGCTCGATGGGCACTGAAAAACTGCCATCTCTACCGGAACCGCTTTACACTGTCGGATTTACTGTTTTATCTGGGATGGTGGAATGATGCATTTATCGAACGCCTGATTGCACGGGCAGAAGCACTGGATGCCGGGCTTTAAACGACAAAAATGATTAAAAATAAAATAAGGGGGAATGGCTATGTGGGATGCGGTTGTAATCGGGGCAGGAATCTGCGGCTGTTCGGTAGCCAGGGAGCTTGCCCGCTATGAACTCAAGGTTTTGGTTTTAGAAAAGGGGCATGATCTCTGCGCCGGGACGACCCGGGGAAATTCTGCAACCGTACATGCGGGATATGACCCGGAGCCGGGGACAAACAAGGCAATTTACAATGTAAAGGGAAGCCGGATGTATGAAGAACTCTGCAGGGAGCTTGAGGTTCCCTACCAAAAAAACGGGCTGATCATGTTTGCCACGGATGAAAAACAGATGGAGGAGGTGCGCCGCTTAAAAGCCATGGGCGATGCCAATGGGGTGCGGTGTGAGGTTTGTGACCGGGAAGGGATACTTGCGGTTGAGCCGGATATGGGCGAGGGTGTCATCGGCGGTCTTTGGGTGCCGGACAGCGCGATGGTCTGCCCTTACAGCCTGGTATTTGCCCTGGCAGAGAATGCGGCGATAAACGGGGTGGAATTTAAGACCTCGGCAGAAGTTATCGGTATACATAGAGAAGGAGAACACTGGATTGTGACAACAAAGGAGGATGCGGTTGCTGCCCGCTATATCTTTAACTGTGCCGGAACCCATGCCGATCGGATGAATAACATGGTGTCGAAGGACAGGTTCCATATCCTTCCCAGAGAGGGGCAGCATCTGATCCTGGATCGTGAATTTGCTCCCTTTGTAAAAACTACGATTTATCAGCCGCCGGAGGAACTTCCCGGGGGCGGTCACACCAAGGGCATGGGGTTAATGCCCTCCGTGGACGGCACGATTATTTTGGGCTGCAATGCAGACGACACAGAGGATCGGGATTTTTCGGACACTACCCGCGAAGGCATAGAAAAGATTATTGCTTTTTTTGAAGAGAAATGGAAGTATCTTCCCATCAGCCGGCACGTTCCCCGTTTTCCCGGAGAATCTGTAATCACCGCTTACGGCGGCAGCCGGGCACATCCGGATCGGGACGATTTCATCCTCGGCGAGCCTGCAGACGCACCGGGTTTTATTAACCTTGCAGGGATCGAATCACCCGGGGTGACTGCGGCACCTGCGATTGCCGCTGCTATGGTCAGTCTGCTGGTGGAGCGGGAAAAGCCGGAGAAAAAGAAAGACTACCAGCCGGGGCGCAGGATAAAAAAGCCTTTCCGCACCATGACGAAGGAAGAACAGGAGCAGGCGATTGCAGAAGACCCGGACTATGCAAAAATCGTCTGCCGCTGCGAACAGGTGACCGAGGCAGAGATTCGGGATGCCATCCGCCGCCCGGTAGGTGCAAGAAGCCTTAGTGCGGTAAAAATGCGGGTGCGCGCAGGGATGGGGCGCTGTCAGGGAGGCTTTTGCAGCCCCAGGGTGTTAGAGATTTTATGTGAAGAACTGCACAAAACACCATTGGAAATTACACAGTCGGGCGGCAATTCCCCGATTTTACTTGATGAAGCCTGTAAACGGAGGTGAGCGATAATGGTGAGAGAACGAGAGCTGGTAATTATCGGCGGAGGGGCAGCGGGCTTATCGGCGGCAGTAAGGGCAAGAGAGCAGGGAATCAGGGATATTCTTGTGATTGAGCGAAGTGCCCGCCTGGGCGGAATTCTTCGTCAGTGTATTCACAATGGATTCGGTATTCATCGCTACGGGGAGGATTTAACCGGTGTGGAATTTGCCGAGAGAGCTGCCGGTGAGGTGGTTCGTGCAGGTATTGACTGTATGCTGGAAACCTTTGCCATTGGCATGACCAGGGACAAGGTGATTACTGTGGTAAATCCCACACAGGGACGGGTGGAAATCCGGGCAGGGGCAGTGATTTTAGCCATGGGCTGCCGGGAACGCTCCCGCGGGGCGCTGATGATTCCCGGCAGGCGTCTTGCCGGTGTGATCACGGCAGGGACAGCCCAGCGCTATCTAAACCTTGACGGTTATCTGCCCGGAAAACGGGTGGTGATCTTAGGCTCCGGAGATATAGGGCTGATTATGGCACGTCAGTTTGTGCTTGAGGGCGCGAAGGTTGAGCATGTGGTGGAAATCATGCCCTGTTCGAGCGGTTTAGCCAGAAACATTGCCCAGTGCATCGAGGACTTTTCTATCCCCATAAGCTATAACAGCACGGTTGCCGCCATTCATGGACGGGGGCGTGTGGAATATGTGACGGTGGCAAAGGTGGATGAAAACCGCCTTCCCATACCGGGGAGCGAGTTTACCATTCCCTGCGATACTCTGCTGATCTCTGCGGGGCTAATTCCGGAAAATGAGCTGACCAAGGCAGCCGGGATTGTTCTTTCTGCCGCGACAAAGGGGGCAGTTGTGGACGATACCCTGATGACTTCCCAGGAAGGGGTATTTTCCTGCGGCAATGTACTCCATGTGCATGATTTGGTTGATTTTGTCAGCCTGGAAGGGGCAAGGGCAGGGGAAAATGCAGCGCATTATTTAAAGAAGGCAGGGTTAAAGAGCAAAGAGAAGGGCAGCACAGAATCCGCAGAAAAGGATTGGATTGCGGTGGAGGAGGGCTTTGGGGTAAATGCAGCCGTGCCCCAGAAGCTTTGCCGTACGGGGAATGCGGTTGTGGAGATGATGTTTCGTCCGCGGGGCAGGTACTTCAACTGTACCGTCTGCGTGGATGCAGATGGTGTCTGTGTAAAGCGGATCAAAAAACGGGTGCTGACACAGGGAGAGATGTGTAGCTTTGCCTTAGAGCGCCGTCTTTTTGCACAGGCTGAAAAGGTAGTGATTCGATTGGAGGTATAGCAGGATGAGTACAGAAAAGCAGATGATCTGCATAAACTGCCCGGTGGGATGCCGGATGAAGGTGGTTCTTTCTGGAGGGCAGGTGTGTAAGGTAAGCGGAAATCAGTGCAGGCGCGGCGAGGAATTTGCCGGTCAGGAAGCCGTTGAGCCAAAAAGGGTTTTGACCTGCCTTATGCGGGTTGAGGGGAAAACAAAACCATTTAGTGTAAAGACCAGCGCACCTGTGCCAAAACGTCTTTTGTTTGCCTGTGCCGAAGAAATTTTTTCCCACCCTGTCAGCCAGGAGAAGCTGCCCATCCATATCGGTGATGTGATCCTTGCCGATGTGTCCGGCAGCGGCGCAGATATTATTTCCACGCAGGAGGTGTGCTGAAAATGAAACGTCTGTATGTATCCGATCTTGACGGAACCCTGTTTACTACAAAAAAGCAGCTGTCCGACCATACCGTCCGTCTGCTGAATGCGTGCATCGACCAGGGAACCTGCTTTGCCGTAGCCACGGCGCGTATGCCCTATGCCTGTGACTACCGGCTTTCGGATCTGCATCTGCAGATTCCGTCGATCCTGACCAATGGTGTATTTCTCTATGATTTTTCGTTACAGGAATATCTGGACGTAAAGGTTATTGCGAAAGAACAGGTAAGGCAGGTGCTTTCTGTATTTAAGCAGCAGAAAACCGGTGTATTTCTCTATACCTTTTTGCAGAACCGGATAAGCATTTTTTATAACCGTCCCGAGATGACCCGGCAGACACAGTATTACAGCGATAAAGCTTTAAAAGCCTGCAAACGTGTAGCTTTGTGCCAGGATTTGGAATCTGCGGCAGAACAGGAAGATGTGGTTTATCTTGCCTGCACCGGATCAAAAGAAGATTTGGAGCCGATAAAAGCGGCAGCAGAGCAGATTCCAGGGGTTCGCTGTGCATTTTATCTGAATATTTATAATGGGCAGTACTGCCTGGAAATATTTTCCGGCAAGGCGGCAAAGAGCAATGCCCTTTTGGCGTTAAAAAGGCGGCTGGGGTGCAGTGAAGCCGTGGTGTTTGGGGATAATCTCAATGATTTATCCATGATTCAGGCAGCAGACAGGAGCTATGCGGTTGCCAATGCCCTGGAAGAAGTGAAGGGCAGGGCAACCGATGTTATAGGAAGCTGCGATGAGGATGGGGTGGCAAAATTTATTCACCGGGAAGTGTTTGGCTACTAAAATATTTTGTTTTTAAGGTGTTTGCTTCTAAAAAGTATTTGATTTTTTAAAGTGTTGGAGGGAGGTAGTTTATGCATCCGTTAATTGCAGGAATTGATTTGGGGACAACGGCATTAAAGCTTGCTGTATTTACAACGGAAGGAAAGATGTTGGAAAGTGTTACATTGGAATACAAGCTTTTTACCCCGCAGAGTTATTTTGTGGAATCCGATCCGGCAATCTATATGAATGCCATTGAAAAGGGGTTTGGGCAGCTAAAGAGCCGGGGGCTTAATCTGAAAGAAATTGCGGCGATTGGGTTTTCGCTGCAGAGTGAAACGATGTTTTTTGTGGACGGGGAGGGCAGACCGCTGCGCAATTCCATTAGCTGGATGGACAACCGTGCCGTAAAACAGGCGGAGTATCTGGCAGAAAAATACGGCGATGAACTCTGCTATCAGCATACCGGGCAAATCAGCTGGGCAGCAAACTGGCCGGCAGCCAAGGCGCTATGGGTAAAGGAAAATGAGCCGGAGGTTTATGCAAAGACGAAAAAAATTCTGCTGATTGAGGACTTTATTCTCTATCAGCTTACCGGGCGCTATGTGTCGGACTGTTCCATGCTGTGTTCGACGCTGTACTGGGATATTACAACGAAGGGCTACTGGAAAATCATGCTGGATGAGTTGGAGATGACGAAAGAAAACTTCCCGGAGATTTTAGAACCCGGCGAGGTGGCAGGAACCATATTGCCTGAGGTAGCTGATCGGCTGGGGCTGGATCGTAAAGTTAAAGTCTGCACGGGTGCCATGGATAATGCGGTCGGCGCAGTCGGCGTGGGTGCGGTAAGACCGGGAATGTTTTCGGAAAGTATCGGTTCTACACTGGCAGTCTGTGTGCCTACGGACAAGATAATGTATGACCCAAACCGTCAGATGCCCATACATTACTATCCGGTGAAGGATACCTATATGATGCACACCTTTACTTCGGGTGGTATTTGCCTGCGCTGGTACCGGGATCATTTCTGCCAGCTGGAGAGTACCAGTGCGGCAATGACCGGGGCAGATGCCTATGATTTAATGACGATGCAGGCTTTGCGGACACCTGCGGGGGCAGAGGGACTGTCCTTCCTTCCGCATTTAAACGGCTCTCTGGCACCGGATGTAAACCCGCATGCCACAGGGGTATTTATGGGAATTACCATGGTGCACGGGAAGGGGCATTTTATCCGTGCAATTATGGAATCGCTGGGTTATCTGGTGCGGAGGAATATGGATGCATTGTCCGCAATGGGAATCGAGGTGGACGAGGTACGGGCATTCGGCGGGGGCGCAAAAAGCCCGGTGTGGAATCAAATCAAGGCAGATATTCTGCAAAAGCCAGTCTGCGTTACCAGTGCAAAAGAAGCCGCCTGCCTTGGCGCGGCGATTCTGGCAGGAAAGGCTGTTGGTTTGTTTGCGAGTGTAGAGAGCGCGTGTGAAAGCATGGTCGATATTGTGGCGCGCTATGAACCAAATCCGGTAAACCGTGAAGTCTATGATAAGGGATATGCGGTGTATAAAAAGCTGCAGACCGATTGTGCAGGGTTATTTGATATGCTTGTTTGATTATCTGTAGAAATACATAAATAAAACAAAAATATACTTGCTTCTTCTATAAATTTTTACTATACTGTAAGCAGTTCATTTAGCGGATTCTGCTTCTTGGAGCGTGCCTGAATTTTTCAGGTGCGCTTTAACATTTATGAGCTTTTGTTGGTTGATGGTTATTAGTTATTATGAATGATTGTGAATGAATATGAGGTGTGCTATGTCTGTTTTTGAAATTATGTTCAGCCCCACAGGGGGAACCAAAAAAGTATCGAATATGTTTACAAAAGCCTTTGCCCCGGAAAGTACGGTGATTGATCTGCTGAAAAAAGATCAGGATTTTTCTGCCTGTTCTTTTGAAAAAGAGGATGTCTGCATCGTTTCCGTTCCTTCTTATGGCGGAAGGGTTCCTGCACCTGCTGTAGAACGGCTGGCACAGATGAAGGGGAACGGAGCAGCCGCCATTCTTGTTGTCGTGTATGGAAACCGGGATTTTGATGATACCTTTGCAGAACTGCAGGATACTCTGGCTGCTGCCGGCTTTGCATGTGCGGCTGGGATTGCCGCGATTGCCGAACATTCCATTATGCGCCAGTTTGCCGCAGGGCGGCCGGACAGAGGGGATGAAGAACAGCTAAGACGTTTTGCAGAAGATGTAAGCAAAATGCTGCAGGGGCAGGCAGAACAAAAAACACAGAGCAAAATGGAGCATCCGGCAGGGACAGGCTCTCAGGTAAAAACGGATAATCCGGTAAAGCCAGATGGCTTTGTGCTTCCCGGAAACCGACCTTACCGCAAGTACGGCGGCGTTCCCATGAAGCCTCAGGCGGGAAAAAAATGTACCCGCTGCGGTGTCTGCGCGGCAGAATGTCCCGTAGGTGCGATTTTTACCGATGATCCGTCAAAGACAAATGCCGAAATCTGTATTTCCTGTATGCGCTGTATCGCCGTTTGCCCGCAGAATGCCCGCAGCAACAGCAAAGCGCTGCTTGCCGCAGGAAGCCTGATGCTGAAAAAGGAATGCAGTGTCCGCAAGGAAAATACCTTGTTTTTTTGTAAGTAATTCTATATAGCAAAAGCCACCCGAATACTTTGGCGAGTGCTTGGGTGGCTTTGCTATCCATTAGGGGAGTATTCTTAGCGAACTTTTTTAGATTTAAAAGACTGGCAGTGCGAAATAAAGAAATATGTCACGCTGCCGGTGTTTTTCGAGTTCGTTGGGCGACCACATGAGAACTCTCCAGGTCGCCAACGAAAGAATAATAGATTTCAATTTTCTGTATGCGGTGGCCGCTGCTTTTATCGCCTTCATGGACGATGATCTTCTCAACCAGCTCATGAAGCATTCCGGGGGTCAGTTTCTCAAAGGAAGTGTATTTCCTGGCCAGTTCGACAAAGCTGTTGATATTGACTACCTTGGAATCCTGCTCGGCAATCTGGCTTTTTATGCTCTCAACCTCCGCTTTCAGGGTATGCTGTTCATTTTCGTAATCCCTGGAAAAAATCATGTAGCGCTCATCTGACAGTTTCCCGGAAAAATTATCTTCATACAGCTTTTTGATGATTCCGTCCAATTCCACAATCCGGTGTTCTTTAGCGGCAAGTTCTTTTTGCAGGGTTTTTATATCGTCCTGCTGTTTGGAAAGTGTCCGGTTCATAATGAGCCTTACAAATTCCTTTTCCTGCTCCGTGGCAAGTGTTACGATCTGCCGCAGGTTCTCAAGAACCAGTTCCTCCAACACAGGCTGGCGGATATAGTGGGCGGTGCAGCATTTCTCAACACTCCGTTTCCGGTAGCTTCCGCAAATATACCGGGGGTCTTTGCCAGAAGTGTTGCTCCCAGTTGAGAAGTGGAGGGGAGCGCCGCAATCCGCACAATAGAGCATACCGGAGAAAAGTCCGGGTTCATGGTCTTTGGAGCGCCGCCTCCGGTGTTGGGAAAGCCTCTGGACAGTTTCCCATACCTCATCGGTGATGATCGCCTCATGGGTGTTTTTGAAAACCATTTGCTGCTCTTCCGGGGTAGGATAGCGCTTTTTGAACTTGTAGGACTTGGAAAATGTTTTAAAATTCACCGTATGTCCCAGGTACTCCTTGTGCTTTAAGATTACGGTAATTGACGCTGCGCTCCATACACATTCCGCATGGGGGAGATACCTTCTGGTCTTTCCCGTCCTCCGATATTCAATGGTTCCAGGAGTTGGAATGTTCCGGCGGGTCAGCTCGCTGGCGATCCGGCCAACACCCAGCCCCTCCACACGTAAGTCAAAAATCAGCTTTACCACCGGGGCCGTTTCCCCATCAACCAGAAGTTTTCCATCCTTGCCTTTGATATAGCCGTATGGAGCGTGGGAGGAAACCCGTTCTCCTGACATTCCCTTCATCCGTTTGACCGCCCGCTGTTTTTTGGAGCAGTCACGGGCATACCATTCGTTAAATAAATTACGGAAGGGCGTAAGGTCGTTTTCCCCTTTCTGGGAATCCACCCCATCGTTGACAGCGATAAAGTGAATGTCATACTCGGCAAACATGATTTCCGTGTACATTCCCACTTGAAGATAGTCACGTCCAAACCTTGACATATCCTTGATGATTACCCGCTTGATTTCACCGGATTTAATGCCCTCAATCATTTTTTTGAAACTTGGGCGTTCAAAACTTGTACCAGAGTAACCATCGTCCACGAAAAACTGGGTATTAAGATAGCCGTTTTCCTTTGCGTAGTTGAGGAGAATTTTTTTCTGGTTCTGGATACTGTTGCTGTCCCCATCATTGGCGTCGTCTACGGATAACCGGCAGTACAAGGCTGTCATGGCTTCTGGAGCCAACACGTTGCGGATAGAATACAAGGTATTTATGGCTGTTCTGTTTGTATCTTTTATCGTCGTCTGTAACATCATAACCTCCATTCCGACGAACTTTAAAAGACACGGGTTCGTGGTTTCATTATACCGTATCCTATCCGTCTTGTGAAGTGCTTTATTGATTTAAAGTGTTAATATTTTCTTCCCTGGAGCCGCAACGTCCACATCACGCTCAGCGATGTGCTGTAATTTATCAAAAATGGTTTCCCTGGCGGTTGTATTGAAGAAAGAGGATACCACGTAGGTCGTGCCTTTGACTTTCTTCTCCATGACTGTTGCGGGCTTATTATCCGCCATTTCATCACACCTTTCTATGGCAAGAGGAAATGCCGCACTGGGATAACCAGCGCAGCGCCTCATGGTTCTTATTTTTCGTACCGTATTGTCTGGAACAGCGGGACTGTCCATTGGCTCGCCCCCGATACGTGGGAGTATTCAGACCGGTTCGTGGCTGTCAGCCGGGTGGCTGCCGAACCGCCGCATACCGCCGATAGGTGGGTACACCATATTCGCAGTAAGTTTCGGTGAGAGGCACGGTTCCTCCCGCTGGTGGTCTTGGCGCTTTCCAGCCTGCCGGGGCTGGTTATCAAGCCGTCAAATAGTCGCTCTGGCCCTTTGATGTTATCGTGTTTACGGACGCTCTGGCCGTCCGCAGGGGGTCTTGGCGTTTGCGCTTGCGGCGCTCACACACAGCGTTTGGAAATCCCGAATACTGATATGAACGGCTGCCCGTTATTTGTCAAAGAACAGAATTGCAAAAGGGATTTTTTCCCTTTCACCATTAAGGACAGAAACCGGGCAAAAGTTGCTATCAGGCCGCCAACTTTTTTTGGATTTTTTTCAGTGCGGCCCTGGCGGAGCGCATGACTGTGGACTTGTTGCGGCCCTCCATTTTGGCAATCTCCAGGTAGGTATAGCCATAGGCGAAATGGAGCAGGAAACGCCGCCGCTGTCTGGGAGAAAATTCTTTCAGGGCGTCCCGGATTTCCTTCAGGGTTCTCATGCGCTCGTAGGTCTGTTCCAGTGGCTCCGTGGACACCTCAAAGAGCAGGCAGGTGTCCCAGGAACGGCAGTCACGGTGACGGAAATCCTCTTTGCGCTGGCGTTCCATTTCCCGGTCATACTCCGCAAATACCTGAAAAACCTCATGGGATACTTCCACCACCAAAGGGGTTCCCGCTGCGTCAAAGATTGTAACATGAAACATGAATCACCTCCTACGCAGCGCCGTCCATATGAATCAGGATTCCTTTAGACAAAGGAAATTCTTCTTTACGCTCTGGGACAATGCAGGCATGACCGCACGGGCAGGGAGTGGGGCGTTCCTCCGCAACGATAAGGACTGTTTCACCAGGGCGCAGCTTAATGACACGAACTAATTTCTCCATATACAAAAACCTCCGATATTTTATTCTCGTGGTCACAGCGGGCCAAGGTCAAGTTGGCTTGGCTTTTGACAGCTGCCCACGGAGCCAAAAGCCCACAGCCTATTGTGAAGCCTTTAGCAGAGGGCTTGTCCCTCAATAATCGGAGATCCCAGAGGGCAAAAATTAATGGGGTATGGAAAATATCTTGAAAATATTTTGACATGGAAAGAGAAGGGGCAGCAATCCATAGCTGGACACTGCCGCCTTGAAATCATAGGGTTATCCCATTAAGTAAATGCGGAGCTGTTTAAAAGCCCTCCGCATTAAATTCGTTACCGCCGCCGGACTACAGCCAAACATGACGGCAATCTCCTGGCATTGATACCCCTCCCAGAAATGGAGCCGTATCGCCTGCCGTTGGCGGTCAGTGAGGCGGCGCAGTCCAGCCGCTAATTCCTCATTCTGAACCAGGTCGGTAAAGTCTTTGATTCCGCACAGTAGGGTAAAATCTTCTTCCGTATCTATGCAGCGTTCCTGAAACGTTAATTCCTCGCTCATGCTCTCCAGGGAGTTGCAGTGATACCGATATTTCCGGTCAGAGTTGTCTATCAAGCGATCTTCCTCTTTTAAAATAGTGATCCAATATTCTTCGGCTACATCAATGTTGTAATCGTAGGGGTAATACGAGTAAAAATCTTGTGGTTTACCAATCATTATCGTTTTCTCCATTCTGGTTTTTAGTTGATAGGGAATAAGTCAGAGTGGAGGTGAGCGACATTGTGGAAAACAAAAATTACGGCAATAGAATACCGCTGTCAGTTCATATGACTGACAGCGGTATTCTATTGCCGTAGTTATCCATTTTTGAATTGTATAGTAAGGTACTTTGCCTATATATAGGGGCCTCAAAAGCCCCATGATCGAAAAAGCATAGGCCCTCCTTAACAGATTGAAAGAAAAGGCTTATGCTGGCATAACAATATCCCCGCCACCCAATCCGTTTTTTTTAATAGCGAGTGTCGGGGTATTTCCGTTATTAATGGTAATATTTTACCGTTAATAATTCATTTCACAGTTTCTGCGGAAAATGTAGAATTATAGCCGGGAGGTGAACTGTTGGTGGCAAAAAATAAACGTAAAGTTTTTTCGGTAAATATTACCGATAAATTGGGGGAACGTATGAAATCAGCTCGTGAAAGCAGAGGTTATACACGGGAACAGCTTTCGGAGCGCTCAGGTGTTAGCGAACGATATATTGTCGCTATTGAAAATGAGGGCAGTATTCCTAAAATACCTGTTCTGAACGATCTGCTTCGTGGGTTGGCTCTGTCAGCTAATTTCATTTTTTACCCGGAACAAGATATTGACGACCCGCAATTAGATCATCTTATTCGTCTATATTATGCTTGCGATGTGCGAGATCGCAAAGTAATCATAGACGTAGCTAATTCGTTAATAGACAACAGGGAATCCCAAAATTAATCTTTTGTGTGACGGTTATTGATTGCAATTGCCTCTTTTTTGATGAACAAGCTATTCCCGTGATAGTAGATGTTACATAGGCAATCATATAACCCATCACAACAGCCTACAAAAAAGAGCCGATAACCGCATTTGTCACTTGCGGATTATCGGCTCTGCGTCTATGCGTCTGGCTCTTTAATTATAGAAATATTCAGTTGTTTGACATTAATAAGTCTTTCCTGCTTACACTTAGGGCAAAACAGAGGAAAATTTTTCAATTCTGTGTCAGCCCGGATTTTTAGCCGTGTTTTGTTTCCACATACGGGGCATAATATCCATTCTCTTACAGTTGTTCTTCTGCTTACCGAAATCAATATTCTTTCCTCCTAAAAATAGCAACTGTTAAAGGATAAGATAAGGCAAGGGCTAATAATGAACAAGCAAGCATAACAGCTGCTTTTAATATAATCTTCCATATAGTCATCTCTGAAATCAAAGCAATGTTAATAAATGTACTGATCGCCATAGTAATGCCTATTGCACATAAAAGGCTGATCACTAAGAATACGCCAGTTCTTTCCTCGCCGCCCAAATAAAAAAGAGGGAAGAAAATTGCTCCCGCAAAAAGGCTGATACTGATCCCCGCTGAAAACATCAGCAGAGCGTCAATACTTTGGTCAAATGGACAGCCGTGTAGGAGCCAAGATAAGCCCATCCCTATTACAGCAAAAATTATCCCAACAGCTAACCATATAAGCTGGTTTATAAAATAGCTTTTTACAATATCTGCTCTTTTTACTGGCGTAGTAAGTTTATACTTTCCCCACTTTGAGATGTACTCTTTTCCCATGCTCGCAACTGCGTTCATTGAAAAACCGATCATTCCCAATAGCATATAAAAAAGCAAAAGCTGCTGGCTAACAACAACAATAACAAAAACCCCTAATAAAAACATAAAAGCTGAAAAAACCTTTGCGCTTGAACGTACAGCATAAAAATTATTTTTAAGTAGTCCCTTCATACACGCTCCCCCTTTACAAGCAATAGCATAATTTCATCAACTGAAACATGATCTATAACAGCATTTCGGTATTTGCGCTGTATTTCATTTCCGTTGGATACTAATACATCAATTTGATAATCTCTTTTTCGATAGACAAGTATATCTCCAGGATCTAATTCAAGAAATTGACTTTCTTTACAGCGCATAACAGCAAAGTTATACACCAGATCATTTTTTGACGCAGCCATTATAAGTTTGCCATTGTGAATGAAAGTAATATAATCAGCAATCTTTTCCAAATCGCTTGTGATATGAGAAGATAAAAGAATAGAGTGATTCTCATCCTGCACAAATTCAAGAAATACATCCAGCATATCATCTCGCATAATAGGGTCTAATCCGCTTGTGGCTTCGTCTAAAATCAATAATTGTGGGTGATGTGACAACGCTGCGGCAACAGCCAGTTTCATAGTCATACCTCTGGAATAGGACTTGATTTTTTGGTTTGGCAGTAATCTGAAATCATTCAAATATTTTTTAAACAAGTCGTTATCCCAGTTTGCGTAAAGCCCCTGCATAACATCAGATAATTGTTCTGCTGTCCAATATGCCGGAAAATTGTCACCGTCATATACAACACCTATTTTTTCTTTTAATTCAGTATCCGTATCAGCTAATTCTTTTCCGAAAATTTTTATTGTTCCACTGTCTTTAGAAACTGTATTCAATACACAGCCAATTGTTGTAGTTTTCCCAGCTCCGTTTTCACCAACAAATCCCATAATGGAACCATAAGGAATGGAAAAAGATACATGATCCAAAGTAAAATTTGTTCTGGGAAATGTTTTACAAACTTGGTGCAGTTCTAAAATATTATCCATACTATTCATCCTCCTGATAAAATAAGGTTAGCAGCTCTATCAGTTTTGCAAGAGGGATATTGCTTACTCGTCCGATTTCTGCGGCTGTTTGTAAGTGTTTCTCTGCTAATCGCTGTTGTTCTTCCTGGTAAAACTCTTTATTTTGTGCTGATACAAAACTCCCTCTGCCAACGGTAGTTTCGATAAATCCATCTCTTTGCAAATCTTCATAAGCCTTTTGAACGGTAATAACGCTGACATGAAGTGATTTAGCCAATGCGCGCATGGAAGGAATCGCTTCTCCTGCTTGTAATTCTCCACTCATTATCATCGCTTTGATTTGTGAAGTGATTTGTTCATAGATCGGCTTGTTGGCATTGTTGCTGATTATGATTTCCATTGTTCACCTCCTCTTCAAATGTACTTATTGTACCAGTACATTATAAACTTTCTAAGTGCCAATGTCAACCAAAAAATAAAACTACTGTGCAAGCAATGGAAAGCGATATCCTTTTAGCCCCAACACTCCGTGTTGCCTGGCCTAAAAGTCTATCACTTTCCTCGCTTGTTGGGGAGTTCCCCAAACCCCCGGCAGAGTGCTGGCGCACGTCTGTCCGAACACCACAAGATTGTGGTGGCTACGCTACGCTTGAAAGGCAAAAGGCAGCGCTTTCCGCTAAAAAAGCGAGTGGAAAATGTGCATAACTGGCCGCTTCGCCATGGAAAATACTGTTCACAGCCTATGGAAAAGCAAAAGCGGCTTTCCCACAGCCAGCAAACAGCATTTCCCACAGCTTCGCAGCATAGCCAGTTATACACATTTCCCACTCGCCGGCGGCTACGGAATCCAGCCCATTTCTTCCTGTATCTGAAAAGCAAAGGGAGAGAAGACTTATCTATCCAAGGGTGTCTGGCTGCATAAGAAAAGCCGGAAATCGTGAACGAGTGTCCATGGCTTCCGGCCTCCCTTTTTAGCGGCTTTGTTCCTGGTTCTTTTCTTTTTCCTGATGTTCCTCTTTCTGAATGTTGAGCAGGCTGTCCACATTGGACTTCACTGCCTGGAATTCCTGATTTTCCTGGCGCAGCCGTTTATATTCCTCATAGGCAGCCTTCTTTTTGCCCAGCAGATCAGAATACTCTGCTTGTAATCGTTTGACCGTGGGCAGCTTTTTTACGCCTTGGGCGTCAAAAGCCCGTTTCGCCGCCTCGTGGAGAAGCAAATCCGTTTCATGGGCGGCTCGGAAAGCCGGTTTTTCGGCTGCCTTTTTCTTCTGGTAAGCGGCATAAGTGTTCCGTGTTTTTGCGTAGTTGATGATGTGGGTCTTTAAGGCGGCAATCTGCTCCATACGGTGTTCCATCTGCTTTATGGAAGTGGAGAGGGTTTCAAAGTCTGCTGCTGCTTTTTCTGATTTTTCAACCAACACGTCATATGCGGTTATGCCATGCTCGGTAAGGTAGTTCAGGGTTTTGGCCGCTTCTTTCAGATTATGAATTTTCATCCACCGTTCCAAGCCGGGGCCACGTCCTTGAAGACGGGCCTGAATGTCCATAAGAAGATTGATACGGGTATCTTTTTCCAGCCGGATTTTTTTCTTGCGCTGGGGTTGTTTCGCCCTGCCCACACGGTCACGGAGAGCCTCCAGAGTATAATCGCTTCCTAGTACAATGTTTCTTTGATAACCATATACTTTTTTCTTCCATTTTTTTATAAAATATGCAATAATATCTTAACAG
>ERZ808028.1268-NODE-1268-length-15787-cov-5.718078_pt1 | contig 15787 bp, 15 predicted proteins | sample MGYA00380184_ERZ808028 | MGnify/ENA primary metagenome ERZ808028 (study PRJEB31490, sample SAMN06133397) | mouse gut metagenome | isolation source: J8_1 | host: mice | place: China: Chengdu | collected 2015-05 ...
TCCAACAGAAAGGGGCTATGGGAACCACAACATTTTCGTGCCTCTGCTGCTGGCGGGGTACTGCGTCAGCGCCGTGGAGGCCTTCCAGCGGGACCCCCGGCGGGGCGGGAGGCTGCTGGGTCTGCTGGCCCTGAGTCAGCTGGCATATCTGATGCTGCCGGCCCTGCTGCCGTTCACCCGGGGGCTCAGCGGCGATGTGCTCACCGGGGTGGTTCCAAGCCTGGAGGTCAACGAATATGGCTTCGCCTTCATTGCTCTGGGGGCGGCGATGTACTTCCTCCGGGACCGGCGGGAGGCGCTGGCCGCCGTGTATCTGCTGTTCTGCCTCTGGCAGTTCAGCGCCGGAGCGGCGGAGGGGGACCCTCAGTGGATGATGGTCTTTGTCCTGCCGCTGATGCTGCGGTACAACGGGGAGCGGGGACCGGGACTGAAGTGGTTCTTCTACTGGTTCTATCCCGCCCACACGGCGGCGCTGTTCCTTCTGGCCCGGGTGCTTTTGTGAAATTGGCAAACCGGCGAAAGGGGGCAGGCAAAAACCCGGAGCGGACAGGCCGCTCCGGGTTTCGTCTTAACAATACGAAATACTCTTATTTCGCCTCGGCGGAGAAGAACACGAAGAAGGTGTCACCCTCCTGGCCCTCCAGGCTGCCGTCGTCGAAGAGCTCCATGGTGGAGACAGAGAAGTCCTTTTCTCCCTCGGGAACCTCAAAGACCAGCTCGCCGGTGCGCTCCTCGTCCACCGCCAGATCATAGACGGCGGGGAGCTGTGCGTCGGAGACGGTGGGGAGCTCGCCGCCCTCGCCGTCCTCGGTGATGGGATAGGCGAATTCCTCGGTCTCCTGGCTGCTGCTCCACTGGCCCTGGAAATCGTCGTCCCACATGGGCAGAGTGGAGGAATCGGTGTTCTTGATGGTCATGTTCACAACCAGGAGCTGATTGCCCTCGGCAGGGGTGTAGCCGTTGTAGTCGGAAGTCAGATAGGCGCTGTTAACGGTGAAGTCCATAAAATATGTATGCATCACATCGCCCAGGCGGCCCTCAGCATAGCCGTCCTCAGCGTAAACGCCCTTGTCTTTTCCGCCGCCGCAGGCGGTCAGTGCCAGCACCAGCACGGCGGCCAGCAGCAGAGATGCCCACTTTTTCATGTTCATGACTTGATTTCCTCCGTTTTCAATTCTGAAATGCGCCGGGCGCCGCAGGTCTTCCGGCGTGCGGAGTTCCCACTGGCGGAACGGCATCATAAACTATACTACGAAGATACTGGAAAGTCAATACATACCTGACTTAAAACAGTCTGAAAATGGGGCTGAAATCTGCGGGAAGAGGGGAATGAAGCTGTATGGGGAAAACCGTGTATATCTGGGGCGAGGCGGCCCGGTATGAGAATTACCGCCGGGCTGTGGAGGCCGCCGGAGGGCAGGCGCTGTTCGGGCTGGAGACGGAACCGGCGGCGGACGCGCTGCTGCTCCCTGGCGGGGGGGATCTGGAGCCCTGGCGCTACGGAGAGGAGAATACCGCCTCCCGGGGTCTGGAGCCGGAGCGGGACGCGGCGGAGCTGGTCCTGCTGGACCGGTTCACCGCCGCCGGGAAGCCGGTGCTGGGCATCTGCCGGGGGCTTCAGACCATCAATGTGTTCTTCGGCGGGACGCTGCTTCAGGATATCCCGGGCCACAGCGCGGAGGGCGGGAGGGACCGGATGCACCCCGTCCGGTCCACCGGGCTCTTCGCTCGGCTCCTCGGGGAGGAGGGGAGCGTCAACAGCGCCCACCACCAGGCCGCCGGGCGGCTGGGGTCCGGGCTGGAGGCGGTCCAGTGGAGTCCGGAGGGGGTGACGGAGGCCCTGGTTCACCGGCGGCTTCCCGTCTGGGCGGTGCAGTGGCATCCGGAGCGGCTGGAACGCCGGAGGGGCCTGGGACTGTTCCGGGCTTTTCTGGAGCTGGAGGCCCTGGGGTAGGACTGCTGCCGGGCAGTCTGGAAAAAATTTTAGGAAAAAAACAAGAAGCAGTTGACAGATGGGGGAATTCATGCTATTATAGCCTAGCTGACGGCTTCCAGGGAGGGCACATGCAGGTGTAGCACAATGGTCAGGGCACCAGCCTTCCAAGCTGGGGATGCGAGTTCGATTCTCGTCACCTGCTCCATCCAGATCAGCGCCAGTAGCTCAGCCGGATAGAGCAACTGCCTTCTAAGCAGTAGGCCAGGGGTTCGAGTCCCTTCTGGCGTGCCAGGCTCTCCAGGGTTTTCGTCAGCCGTCGGGTTTTCCAGACCAATGATATGTGGTGGGTGTAGCTCAGTTGGTTAGAGCACCGGATTGTGGTTCCGGGTGTCGTGGGTTCGAGTCCCATCTCCCACCCCAACATGCAGGGGATCGGGCCTGGCCCCGGTCCCCGCTTTTTTCCATGGGGACGTAGCCAAGCGGTAAGGCAAGGGACTTTGACTCCCTCATGCGCTGGTTCGAGTCCAGCCGTCCCTGCCAGATCCCCGGAAGAGGGGAAAGGCCCCCTGACGGGGAACCCTCTCTTTCTCCGCCGGTTCGCCGGGGGGGGGCGGGGCGTACAAGTCCATATGGATGTGATCCGGTAGCTCAGCCGGCAGAGCAACTGCCTTTTAAGCAGTGGGTCCGGGGTTCGAATCCCCGCCGGGTCACCATTGGAGAGCCAGACGAACTCTGCAACGATTTATTTGTTGGCACAGTGTTTCGTTCTGGTTCTTCCTCTATAAGCTGAAAGCGAAGGCTATCACACTTATATGGTGTGGTAGCCTCCGTTTTTTGTTGCTTTCTAACCTATTTCGTATTGCCAGAACCTATCTCGTGATTATAAAACAAAAATGCGCCGAAGCGTTAAAAAATGCGGTAAATTATAGTTAAAGGTCCGGCGGTATATCGCCAAGCACCAGGATAGCAAGACCGAGGACATCACTTTCAAGGCCATGGAGATTGCCAAACGTATCATCCGTCGGGAGTTTAAGGTTAAGCGTATCTGCGAGTCCGATATCACCGTTACCAAGTACAACGGCACCTACACCATCAAGTACAAGAGCAAGGTCTACCGCCTGCACTGAGAAAGGAGAAGCCACGATGAACCGTTACAAGGAAATCCGCACCCTGACCGCCTACAACCTCCGGGCCCTCTGCATCCGCCAGAACTGGTACACTTGCGGGGATAATGCCGAGTATGAACACCTATTGTATGACCTTGTGGATAGCAAACCCCACCTGACCACCCAGGACATCATCGAGATTGCGGAGGACATTGCCGCCCACAGCCATCTCCAGGATGGCTACGATGTCGCGGGTATCGCCTGGGAAGCCAACCGTGCTAGCAATGTTAGTTTCGAGAAGTAGTAAGCCAGTCCCGCCCCTCAAGCGAGCTGGCATAAACCACAACCATTATACAGCCTGACCTATCGGGTATACAGGGAGAAAGGAATACACTTATGTATCGCTACCATTCTATCATGCGGCCCATCGCCCCTGGTACGTTCCCCCATACCAAGCACGTAACGGATGTTGTCAACTTCGACCGCAGCCAGTTTGTCCCAGAGATTAACCATGAGGCATTGGGCTACATTGAGTATGTGGACCCCATCACCGAGAAGCAGGCCGCCGACTACGAGCTGGTGCCCTCAAACACTGATATTATTGAACGGCTTCGAGCTTCTGGCTGGCATAATGATTTTTGTACTTCATGGGTCTTTTATCATACAGAGGCACACAAAAAGGCAACAGTTGAAAGAATCATCCCCGGCACCTTCTCGAAGGTCCCCGGCGGATACGAGCAGAAGATTGACGGGCGCATAAAAATTCTCGTCCCAGATATGTGCACAGCCAGCTTCATCCCCGAAACCGGCGAGCTTCACGGCCACGCTCCCGACTATGAAGCGTTGGAGGCGGTCAAGGCTCCCGCCGTCCACGCGGACACGCCCGGCTAGTATTCCTAGTGCCGACCGGTTGCGACTTTTCCGCCGACCTGGCTTATTATGGCAAGCACTATTTCCTTCGTCCGCTCTGCGACGACCTGCCCCGGCTCCACGGGCGCGGTATCTCCTACGATGAGGAACGCGGCACCTATATGGTTACGCTTCGCGCCTATGCCAAAATCAAGGAGCAATACCGCATCAAAAAAGAAATGTGCTTCGACTGACCCGCAAGGCCGACGGCATCCCACCGCTGCTGGTGCAAGTCCAGCCGCCCGGCAATGGGCGGGCGCTCATGGGTATACCTCATCGGCACAGGGGGAGTCAACCACCGCCCCTTTTTCAGATAATATATGTTCTTTGAAAATCGAACATGGAGGTAGCTGTATGATTACCAGAACGAGCGAACACATCAAGGTCGAGGGCCATTGGGGAACATGGTATGTGATTGCTGAGGCCCGGTTTGAACTGACGCCAGACGTCAGCGGAAAGCCTTTAACGATCCCTGCCCATTGTTTCTTGCTGGAGCACGAAACCTACGGCGACGAGGTCGTGGAGTTTATCTTTCAGAAGGTGAAAAGCGGTGAGGCGCTCCTGGACGGCGATACATATTTCCCTTCCCCGGAGGACGGCTCCTGCTCGTATGACCCCAAGGAGTATTGGGAGTTCGGCGGGGACATCGAGCTATGCTTATAGCGGCCCGTCCTGTGGGTTATAACCGCTATCAAGAGGTAAAGCAGGGTAACACCATCCCCCACCCGAGAACGTCCGACAGTGGTCTTTCCAGTGCAAAAAAAGCCCCCCTTGCGGGATGACCTGCAAGGGAGGTGTTTAGTTTACATGGTGCCGCCAGGGGATCGAGGCCGTACTGCTTACACGACATGGCGAACAGCTCCACGACGCTCTAGTAGGTACGCATAACTGTCGCCCTAGAGGGTGTCTTCAAACAAACGCAGGACAAATCAAGGAACCAGCAATAAAGTAGAAGTATGGAGCGACATGAATTGACAGAAGAACAATGGAATAAAGTAAAAGAGCTGCTGCCGCCAGAAAAGCCGGCGCATGGCGGAAGACCCGGAAAAGACAATCGGGTAATGCTCAATGGAATCCTGTATTGGCTGAATACAGGAATACCTTGGCGGGACCTGCCGGAACGGTATGGCCCTTGGAAAAGTGTGTACACCCGGTTTCGCCGGTGGAGCCTGCAAGGTGTTTGGGAGCATATTTTTGAGGAACTGATTGCCCAAGACATTGTGGATGGGAGCACCCTGATGCTGGACAGCACCACAATCAAGGTCCACCAGCATGGCAGCGGCGCAAAAAAGGGGGCGGCGAAGCACTGGGACGCAGCCGGGGAGGATTGAGCACGAAAGTCCATGCGGTAGTGGATGGACTGGGAAATCCACTGCGGCTTTTGTTGTCTCCAGGGAACCGTAATGACATTCATTCTCGTTTGGATTGCTTGAGTTTGAAGACACCCTCTAGAGTCTGTTTTAAAACTTAGATATTGTGTGCAAAGCGCAAAGATGATAAAATAAAGCACATGAAAAGACATGAAAAAAGCGAGCAACAATGGAATAGGATCAAGGATAAGTTTCCGCCTGAAAAAAAGCCACAAGGAGGCCGGGCAAATCCGAACGAGCGTTCACAGTATCTTACGGCAGGAACAGTGGGAGCCGCAACCGAGTAGAGCGCAGGATATGGAGCAATAACAGGCAGGGCGGCGGGATCGTCAACCTGTCACCGCCGCCCTATTTTGTATTTTCGTCAATCTCCCATTTCTGCACTACCTCGGCAACTGAGGGTAGGTTTCGCGGTAACTCTGCCCCCGTGCCCTCGACCTCTTTCAAAAGAGTAGATAAGGAAAAAAGAGTTATAACATCGCTTCGTCCGGCTTTTTCAAATTGCCTGCGAATAATAGGAGTTTTTTTGCACTGTACCAGATTAAATGGGCCAATGTTTAACACTTTTAATGAAGGCATCCGTAACAATACATCTGCTATACGAGTAGCGGAAACCTTGTCGGCGGAAAGCTTAATATTCAAATATTGAACATTGGATTGAGCCAAAGATTCCATATCTGTCAACTTATGTAATCCACTGATATGCAGAACGGAAAGCTGCGGCAATTTTGAAAGCGGCAGTGTAGTGATTCTCGACAGATTGTATAAATTAAGTATTTGCAGATGCGGTGCTTTTTCTAAAAAAGAAAGGTCTTGGATTTTTCGATTTTCACTAATTGTCATCTGCAAAAGATTATCAGAGAGGAAGCAACTGATTCTTTCATCTATGTGTCCGTCAACCGTAAAAATTTTCGGTGCAAATCCCGGATTGGGGTATCCTTCCAGCAATGAAAAATCAACACTGCCCCCATGGCTGTAAAGATGTATGAATTTTACATCTGCTTTGGCAGCAGCAGCCATATCCACATCAACCGACTTTTGCTTCATATAATTTATGTAAATTTTGCAGTCGCAACTGATAGAGGTAAAATAATGATACGGCATTTCCTATCTCCTCTTGACTCCGTCTGTTTTTCAATTCGAATATAGCACATCTTCCCTCTGAAAACAATCCGTGTGCTACATCCGTTCCGCCTGTCCGGACCGTTAAGGGACGAGTCCTTTTTTCCCACAGGACGCAAAAAACTCCGTTCGTAAGCCTTTGGCCGTCTGGATTTTGGCCGCAGCCGTTTCTTTTCCGAACAGGCGGTGCTGTTTGACGGCAACGAAGCCCTCCGGAATGAAGTAGACACGGGGCACAATGCGTGGTATGATGCCGTCAGGAGGGATGATGCCGTCAGGAGGGATGATGATGTGGACATGCCCAAAATGCGGACGGGAGTTCAAGAATCAAGGCCAGGGACACTACTGTGTCAAACCGAAGAACATGGACGAGTATATCGCGCTTCAGGAGGAATCCGCACAGCCCTTTTTGCGGAGCATCCGCGGTACAATCCGCGCCGCTCTCCCGGATGCGGAGGAACGGATTTCCTGGAGCATGCCAACCTTTTGGGGTGGGAAGAACGTGATTCAGTTCGCCGCGTCCAAACGTCATATCGGGCTTTACCCCGGCCCGGAGGCCGTTGCGGCTTTCCAGGATAAGCTGGCCGGATACGAAACCAGCAAGGGAACCATACGGCTGGCCTATCAGGAGCCGCTGCCGCTGGAGTTGATCGCAGAGATTGCGAAATGGTGCTGGAAGCAGTACCACATTTAAATTTCAAACAAAGATGGGCTGTCTGCCAATCTGGCGGAGGGCCCGTTTACGGGCGGCAAACAGCAAATCTTTACGCAGCTGTCAGACGCTACTCGCACGTTTACACGCCTGCGAGGAAGAAAGAGCTTTGCCTGTCTATAAAGAACCCCCGGCTTTGCCGGGGGTTTTGCATATTTTTCGCTCAGGCGTTTCACCGCCTCCGGCAGCCCGGGAGCCTCTCGGCCCATTGCACTGTGTTCCGGCAAGGCAGTTCCCCGGGACGGCTATTCCGCCTTCAGCCGCTTGATCTCCTTCACCATGGCGGGGATGACCTGGAACAGGTCTCCCACTATGCCGTAATCGGCCACGCCGAAAATCGGCGCGTCCGGGTCCTTGTTGATGGCCACGATGCACTCCGACCCGCTCATACCGGCCAGATGCTGGATGGCGCCGGAGATGCCGCAGGCGATGTATACCTTGGGCGCAACGGTTTTGCCTGTCTGGCCCACCTGATGGACATGGGGAATCCACCCGGCGTCCACAGCGGCCCGGGACGCGCCCACAGCGCCCCCCAGCACCTCCGCCAGCTCCCGGATACAGGAGAAATTCTCCGCCTTCCCCAGGCCCCGGCCGCCGGAGACGATGATCTCGGCGTCCTCCAGCCTGACCAGCTCCGCCGCGGTCTCCTGAATGGACTCCACCAGGGTGGTGCGGACAACGCCGCCGGGAACAGGCAGCCGCTCCCGGATGACCTCGGCGGTGCGCTCCCAGTCCGGCGGGACCTTTTTGAACACGCCGGGGCGGACGGTGCCCATCTGGGGCCGGGTGTTTTCACACTGGATGGTAGCCATCAGATTTCCGCCGAAGGCGGGCCGGGTCCATGACAGGATGCCGCTTTCCGCGTCAACATCCAGAGAGGTGCAGTCGGCGGTCAGGCCGGTCCGCAGACGGCAGGACAACCGGGGCCCCAGGTCCCGGCCGATGATGGTCGCGCCAATCATCAGAATCGAGGGATGATATGTTTCCACCAAGGCCGCCATGCCATAGGTATAGGCGTCTGTGGTGTAATGGGCATAGGCCGGGTCTTCCACGGAGTAGATGACGTCTGCGCCGTAGGCCGCCGCCGCCCGTTCCGCCTCGGAATTGTGCGCGCCTAAAATGACGGCGGCTACCCGCTGGCCCAGACGGTGGGCCAGCTCCGCGCCGGGGGCCAGCAGCTCCAGACCCACGCCGGCAGCTTTGCCCTGGCTGGTCTCAATCAGCACCCAGATGTCCTGATAATCACAAAAAGCCATGTATTCCAACCCCCTCAAATCTTGTTCGCCTCAAACAGCAGCGCGGCCAGCCGTGTGCCGGACGCCGCCGGCGAGGCCTCGTCCACAAGGGCGCACTGTTTGGACCGCTGTGGCGTGAAGCTTTTTTTCACCTTGGTGGGAGACCCCTTCAGGCCCGCCCGGGACAGGTCGATCTTCCCCTCCATTTCCTGGGGGGTGATGACGGGAATCTCGGCGCGGTTGGAGAAGAAGATGCCCTTGACCGTGGCGTAGCGCAGCTCATAGGGGGTCTTCGTCACGGAGATGACGGCGGGCAGGCCGCACTCCAGCACCTCATAGCCCTCGGCGGTCTCCCGGCGGACCCGGAGTTTGCCGTTCTCCCGGGCGGCGTCTGTGGCATAGGTGATCTGGGGAAGGTCCAGATGCTCGGCCAGCTCCGGGCCCACCTGGCCGGTGTCGCCGTCGATGGCCTGCTTGCCGCAGAAAATGACGTCGAAGCGCTCCCCGGTCCGCTCCTCCAGAGCCTTGACGGCGCAGGAGAGGATATAGCTGGTGGCCAGGGTGTCCGACCCGCCGAATTCCCGGCCGGAGACCAAAAAGGCCCGGTCTCCTCCCACCGCCAGACAGGTGCGCAGCGCCTCCGCCGCTTGGGGAGGTCCCATGGACAGCAGCGTTACCGTGCCCCCCGCCTGCTCCCGCAGCCGGAGCGCCATTTCCAGGGCGAAGCCGTCGAAGGGATTCAGGATGCTGGGAACGCCCTCCCGGATCAGGGTGTTGGTAACCGGGTCAATCTTCACGGCTGTGGTATCCGGCACCTGCTTCACACAGACTAGACTATTCATATCCCTGCCTCCTTCAGATCTTGCCGACGAGGGTCTTGCCGATGATGTAGCGCTGGATTTCGCTGGACCCCTCGTAGATTGAAAAGATACGGGCGTCCCGCACCAGCTTCTCAAGGGGATACTCCCTGGAATAACCGTAGCCGCCGTAAATCTGCTGGGCCTGGAGGCAGATGTCCAGCACCGCTTCGGAGACAAAGCACTTGGTGCAGGAGCCCACCAGCGTGTCGTAAATGCCCTGGTCCACCAGGGACGCGGCGTAGGCCAGCTGGGACTGGCAGCACTGGAGCTTCATTTCCATGTCCGCCAGCTTGAACTGAATGCCCTCCAGGTTTCCGATGGGCTGGCCGAAGGACAGCCGGGTGCGGGAGTAGTCAATGGCCAGGTCCAGCGCCCGCTGGGCCACGCCTATGGCGGGGGCCACGCCGGTGGGCCGGGTGCGGGCCAGCATTTTCATGATGGTCTTGAAGCCTGTGCCCTCGGCGCCGATGAGGTTCGACGCGGGGACCCGCACCTCATCCAGCGCCAGGTCCGTGGTGTTGGAGGTCCGGATGCCCATTTTGTTCTCGTGCTTGCCCACATGGACGCCGGGCGCGTTCCGGTCGATGATGAAGAGGGAGATGCCCCGGCTTCCCTTGGAGGGGTCTGTGGAGGCGGTGACGGTGTAGAGGTCCGCCACGCCGCCGTTGGTGACAAAGCATTTGCTGCCGGTGATGACGTACTCCTCTCCGTCCCGGACGGCCCTGGTTTTGCAGTTGCCCGCGTCGGAACCGGACTGGGGCTCCGTGATGCACATGGACCAGAAAGCCCCCTCGGCCAGCCGGCGGCCATAGTGCATTTTCTGTTCCTCCGTCCCCGCCAGCAGAACCGGCTTCCAGCCGAAGGTCTGGGCGCTGAAGGTGTTGCAGAAGCCCGCGTCGTGATAGGCGATGGCCTCCCGCACATGCATGATGGTGGTGACGTCCAGCCCCGCCCCGCCATACTGCTCCGGCACGTCGATGGCCCAGAAGCCCAGGTCCATCAGCCTGCGGACCGTCTCCATGGGGCAGACGCCCTGCTCGTCGTATTCGGCAATGTAAGGGTCCAGCTCTTTTTTCAAAAACTGATGGACCAGGGCCACCAGGTCCCGCTGGTCCTTTGTCATCAGTTGGTATCTGCTCATTTCACATTCACCCTATTCTCAAAATCTGGCCTGCTTACGTTCAGCGGCCCTTGAATTCCGGCTTCCGCTTCTCCGCAAAGGCATGGACCGCCTCCCTGTGGTCCTCCGAAAGGCTGCATATGTACTGCGCCTGAACCTCCCTCTGCATACAGGCCCCCAATTCGGAGTAACAGGCCGAATTGATGAGACCCTTGAGCTGGGCGTAGGCTGCGCCGGGGCCGTTGGAATACTTCCGGACATACCTCTCCACGGTCTCCTCCAGCTGCTCCCGGGGCACGGCGTCGGTGACCAGGCCCCAGTCCCGGGCGTCCGCGCCGGTGAACCGCCGGCCCGACATCAGCAGCTCCGTGGCCCGGGTGGTCCCCACGGCCCGGCTGAGGAGGCAGACAATGCCGCCGTCGGGAATGAAGCCGATGTTGATAAAGGCAAAGGTCATTTTGGCCGCCTCGTCGGCAATGGAGAAATCGCAGGCCATGGCGATGCTGAGGCCCACCCCGGCGGCGGCTCCCTCAATCCAGGCCATCGTGGGCTTGCTGAGGTTCCGCAGGCGGGTAATCAGCTCGCCCCCGGCCCGGATGCCGCTGCGGGTGGTATTGACGCCCCGGTCCATCCGCTCCTTCATGCCCCTGACGTTGCCCCCGGCGCTGAAGTTTCCTCCGGCCCCCCTAAAAACCGCCATCCGCACCTGTTCGTCGTTCTCGCAGACCTCCAGACACTGCATCAGGTCTCTCATGGCCTCCGCGTTGATGGGATTCAAATGCGCCGGGTCGTCAAAGGTAATCCAGGCCACCCGGTCCCGAATCTCGAAGGCGATGCTGTCCGTGATAAAATCCAGTTTCATGTCCCGGCCTCCTTACTTCACCGCCCCGCAGTCCTGCCAGCGGCTCAGGGTTTCCTCCGAATAGCCCAGTGATTTCAGCACCTCCCGGGTGTCTGCTCCCACGGACCGGGCGGGTGCGCTTTTTTTCGTCTCATAGCCGCTGAAAACCACGGGAATTTCCGGGTACAGAGCGCTGCGGCCGTTCTCAAACCGGACCGGCCGGACGTAGCCGTTGGCCAGCACCTGTTCGTCGCTCCAAAGGTCCCTCATGTGGGCGATGGGGCCGCAGACGATGTTCTTCTCCGCCAGGGCCGCCAGGATTTCGTCCCGGGTCCGCCGGGCGAAGGCCTCCCGCAGAATGGGGATGAAGAGGTCCACATACTGCCGGACCTGGTCGATTCCGGAAAACCGGGGGTCCTCCCGGTATTCCTCCAGACCCAGGGCCTCGCAGACCCGGGGATAGGTCCCGTTATAGTCCGCCACGCCGATCATCACCCATTCCCCGTCGGCGCACCGGTACTGATAGCCGAAGGGATTGGCGGGACGTCCCTCCTCCTTGGGAAAGACGTTGCCGTACTGGGTGGAAACCACGCCGGCTCCGTTGTACCACACGGCGCTGCCCAGCAGGGAGTTGGACACGAAGCAGCCCTGTCCCGAGACCCGCTGCCCCTGGAGGGCCGCCAGGATGCCGCAGCAGAGAATCACGCCGGACATCATATCCCCCGCCCCTGTGGGGGGCATAATGGGAAAGGCGTCCTTCGCGCCCCAGTCGGTCATGGCCCCGGACCGGGCCCAGAAGGCCACGGAGTCGAAGCCGGGCTTTTCCGCGTCGGGGCCCTCATAGCCGTATCCGGTGAAGTGGCCGTAAATCAGGCGGGGGAAGCGCTGCTTCAGCGTCTCATAGTCGGCCTTCAGCTTCTTCAGCGCCGGGAGCCGCATATTGGAAATGAAGATATCCGCCCCTTCCAGCAGGCGGGTCAGCACCTCCTGACCCGCCTCGTGCTTGAGATTCAGGGCGATGAATTTCTTGTTGGCGTTCTGCATGTCGAAAAAGGGGTTTTCGTCATCCGCAACGGGACACATCTGGTTGCGGCCCACCACACGCCACTGGTCTCCGCTGAGGCTCTCGACCTTGACGACCTCCGCGCCCCAGTCCGCCAGGAACCGGGCGGCACAGGGGACCGCTACATGGGTCCCCAGTTCAACCACACGGACGCCGGACAGGGGATATCGCTGTTCCTGCATGGCTCTTTCCTCCTGTTATGATTGCTGCCGGAGCGCCTCCAGGGCGTCCACGGCGAACTGGGCGTAATACGCTGCTCCGTCCTCCAGAACGGATTCGTCAAAGCAGACCTTTCCGCTGTGCTGGGGATAGGGGGAGGCCCCGCCCAGCTTCAGCCAGGTAATGGGGATGCGCTCACCGAAGGCGGCGAAGTCCTCGCCGCCGGGAGAGGCCCCGTCCGCCCGCCAGAGGCCGCTGCCGGGCAGAACCCGGTTCACCGCCTCCCTCAGAATCCGGCAGGCCTCCTCGTCGCAGATCAGCGGCCTGGTCAGACGGTCGAAGGTCACCTTTGCCTCGCAGCGCAGAGCCGCCGCCGTCTCAGTGACGATGCGCTCCAGCACGGCGGGAATACGCTCCCAGACCTCTCTGCTGAAGGAGCGGCAGGAGCCCTCCATCACCGCCCTGCCGGAAACGATGTTGTTCTTCGTCCCGGAATGGAGACTGCCCACCGTCACCACCACAGGGTCCGCCGGCGCGAATTCCCGTGAGACAATGGTCTGAAGCTGGACCAGCACAGAGGCCGCCGCATAGGTCGCGTCCACACCGGCGTGGGGATGCGCGCCGTGGCAGCTTTTTCCCGTCAGCTCGATAGTAAAGAAATCGGTGGCCGCCGCCGCAGGGCCCGGCGTGATGTCCACCTGATGCGCACCGTATGTGCCGAAGATATGAATGGCCATGCCCATGTCCGCGCCGTCGGCGGCCCCCTGGGCAATCATCAAATCCGCCCCTTTTCCGATTTCCTCGGCGGGCTGGAAGACAAAGCGGACCGTCCCCGCGAAGCGGTCCCGCAGGCGGCTCAGAATGTTGGCGGCTCCCAGCAGCATGGCGGTGTGGGTGTCGTGTCCGCAGGCGTGCATAACCCCCGGATTCTCGCTGGCGAAGGGCAGGCCGGTCTCCTCCTGGACGGGCAGCGCGTCGATGTCCGCCCGGAGAAGCACACAGCGGCCGCTTTCGGCCCGGGTCCCTCTGAGGTCTGCAATCAGGCCCGTGGGCTCGGTCAGCCGGTATGGGATTTGCAGCTTTTCCATGACGTCCGCGATTTTTCCCGTGGTGCGGAACTCCTCCAGTCCAAGCTCCGGATGGGCGTGGAAATCCCTGCGGAGGACCAGAAGCACCGGCTGAAGCCCGTGGGCCATTTCGCGAATATCCATAGAACGTCCTCCTTGTCAACGTCGTCACATGACCCCGCGGCCCGGAGGACCTAACGGACAGGCCCTCCGGGCCGCATGGAGCATTTACCCGTTCACAGGTACGCCAGCGCGTCGATGGCAAACTGTGCATAGCAGGCCGTTCCGTTGACAAAGGCCTCCTCGTCGAAGTTTACCCGGCTGTTGTGCATGGGCGCGCCGCCGTCGGCCCCCAGCTGTACCAGAACAATGGGGAAGCGGCTTCCGAAGGCGGCGAAATCCTCGCCGCCCATCTGAATGGGGGCCTCGCCGTACTGGGATTCGTCGTCTATAATCTTGCGGATGGAGCCCTCCAGAATGCCGGCGGCCTCCGGGCTGCAGGAAAGGGGCTGGGTCACCCGGTCAAAGGAGACCTCCGCCGTACAGCGCAGGGCCGCTGCCGTGTGGGAGACAATGCGCTCCATCACGCCGGGAAGCCGCTCCCAGATGTCCCGGCTGAAGGCCCGGCAGGTGCCCTCCATCTCCACGCTCCCGGGAATCACGTTGAACCGGTCGCCGCCTGTGATGTGGCAGACGGAGACCACCACGGGGTCCGTTGGGGGGAACTCCCGGGAAACCATGGTCTGAAGCTGCTGAATGATGGCCGCCGCGGCATAGATGGGGTCTGCCCCCTGATGGGGGCCCGCGCCGTGGCAGCCCTGGCCTGTGACCTTGATGGTAAAGGCGTCTGTGGAGGCCGCCGCATAGCCCCTCCGCAGCTTCATCACGCCGGTGGGCCACCCGGAGTAGATATGCAGGGCCATGCCCATATCCACGCCGTCCGCCGCCCCCTGATCAATCATCAGCAGAGCGCCTTTGCCGGTTTCCTCGGCGGGCTGGAAGACCAGGCGGACCGTGCCCGCAAACCGGTCCCTCATCTGATTCAGGATGCCGGCGGCTCCGGCCAGCATGGCGGCATGGGTGTCATGGCCGCAGGCGTGCATCATGCCGGGGGTCTCGCTGGCAAAGGGCAGGCCGGTTTCCTCCTGGATATTCAGGGCATCCAGGTCGGCCCGGAGGAGCACACACCGCTGGCTCCCGCCTCCGGTTCCCCTGATGTCCGCAATCAGGCCCGTGGGCTCGGTCAGCCGGTATGGGATGCCCAGCCGGTCCATAATGGAGGCAATTTTCTTTGTGGTCCGGAATTCCTGAAGTCCCAATTCCGGATGAGCGTGGAGATCCCGGCGGAGAGCCACGGTCTCCGGCTGAAGGGCCTTTGCCATTTCCTTGATAGTCGTCATTGTGTTCTCCCTCCTTGTTTTACTGGAAAATAATGGGGGCCACGAAGCCTGCCAGAGCAACAGAGGCGATGGTAACGGTGGTGAAGCCGGCGATAATCAGCGGCGGCATCACCTGTTCCAGAAGCTGTTCTTCCTCGTCGGCGGGGAGGTCGTAGCTGCCCACCACGGCCCGGGGGATGATCTCCGTCAGGGGATAGCCGTACATGGCGGCCAGGGAAGAAGAAGCGGCCAGCTTCCAGTCGATTTTCAGAATGCGGCCCATGATGACGCCGCCGATGACCAGGCCCGCTACGCCCAGCACCAGGAAGAACACCACCGGAACCAGCATGGCCCCGAAGGAGTCCAGGGTGAGGTTGCGGAAGCTGTTGGGCAGGGACATGACCATGCCCATAATCAGGATGTTGATCCAGCCGGCTTTCGCCAGGCTCTGGCGCTCCAGAAGCCCCAACTCCGTGAAGAGGACGCCCAGGAACAGCACCGCCACCGCCGCGGGAAACTTGCCCCCGGTGGCCTTGGAGAGGTAGACGCCCATCAGGGTCACCAGCAGAACCCGGGCCGCCATCATGCTGCCGTCGTTCCACAGCTTGGGGAAGCTCCTGATAATCCGCAGGTCCGGGAGTCCGCCGCCGGCGTGCTCCCCGGCGGCCGCCAGATAGCTTTTGTCCGCCACCAGCTTGTCGCAGTGCCTGCGCAGCAGGTAGGACGCCACAGGCACCGCCGCGAAGGTCTGGAGAGAGCAGACCAGAGAGGCAAACGCGCCGTAGTGGGTCATGCCCGCCGCCTCGGCGGCGTCGGCCACCAGACCCGCCGCCACGATGCCGCCGGCCACGGGAGGCAGGGCGCTGAGGGCATAGTAGCGGTTGAAGACGACGATGCCCAGGGTACTG
>ERZ808028.1269-NODE-1269-length-15778-cov-4.454493_pt1 | contig 15778 bp, 12 predicted proteins | sample MGYA00380184_ERZ808028 | MGnify/ENA primary metagenome ERZ808028 (study PRJEB31490, sample SAMN06133397) | mouse gut metagenome | isolation source: J8_1 | host: mice | place: China: Chengdu | collected 2015-05 ...
ACAGCCGTTCAAAAAACTTTTTCTCCTCTTGCGTTTTCAGCTTCCCGCCCCGATCAGAACCTTTTTTCCGCAAAATGCAAACCCGTATTTCCGTATACGCTCCCGGGGAATCCCTTTTTCTATCAATGCCGTTTCATATTTTTTCTCTTCTATCTGCCGCAGCGCAGCCTTTACCGTATCAGCCAGATCTTTCTCCTCCTCCGCATCCTGCACTTTAAATTCCAGAATGATCGCATCGTTTTCCCAGACCGGCGGCTTTGCCCCCGATACCGCTTTCGGCTCCAGCATCACATCATATCTGCCGAAACCGCTCTCTCTGTTGGAAGTCACGCTGTAACGCCCCGCCAGCTCCACCAAAAGCCCCAGTACAAAACCGTGGTAAAACCGCTCCGGTTCCGCCGCCTCCGAAGGCTTATTCCCGCTGTCAAAACTGCTGAAAATCGCCAGTGCCACCCTATTCATATAATAATTCATCGCTTTCACATCATCGGACAACAACGCTTTGATAAAGTCATTATAGTTTTCATCCCCCTCCGAAAACCACCCCCGGATCATGCTCCCGAACATCACCCGAACTTCCCTGTTTGTCAGCGCAAGGCTGTAGTACCAGACGCCTTCCGTTTCCGCATATTCCATCTGCAGGACTTTCAGATAGCCGCTTGCAAGCAAAAGGCTCCAGATCGCGTTCCGTTTCGTATACAGTTCCCCGTACACGATCTGTTCATCGATCTCCACCCGGAGGATCCCTCCCTGCAGCAGGTCTTCCAGGCTTTGCTTGATCTCCTTGTTTCCCTCCCTGATCAGTTTACCGACCAGACTGTTGGAACTGGAATTTGCCCAGTATACGCCCATTCTCCTCTTATCCAGATAATTCAAAATAGACCAGGGATTATAAATATCCGTATGGTTTCCAAAGGTAAAGCCATCGTACCATTTTTTTACTTCCTGTCTTCGTTCAGAGAGGACAAATTCATCCAAAGATGAGAAAACTTCGTCTTCTGTAAATCCAAAACTTTCCGCATACTTTTCGGAAGTAGTAGTCACTACCTCCAGATTATTCAGATCCGAAAAGATCGACTCCCTGCTCACCCGCGTGATCCCCGTCATGAGAGCCCGCTCCAGATAGGGATTCGTTTTAAAAGTGGAATTGAACAGGCTTCTTGTAAAAGAAACCAGCTCGTCCCAATATCCGTTTACATAAGCTTCCTGCATTGGCGTATCATACTCATCCAAAAGAATGATCACTTTTTTCCCATAATATCTGTACAAAAAAGAAGACAGATAATGGAGGCTCATAGTGGCATCCTCTTCATTCATAGTCTCTGATATCCGCTCAAAATATTCTTTCTCCCGCGGTGTCAGCAGATCCCCTTCTAACAAAAAGCGCCTCTCCGAATACAGGTTCATTAAGATCTGGCATATTCTATAGCGGACATTTTCGTATCTGTTCTGCTTTACATTGGCAAAAGAAAGGCTGATCACCGGATAAGTTCCCTGCAGCCTGCGGTATCCTTCCTCTTTCCAGACAGAAAGCCCCTCAAACAGATCTCCCCGGTCCGCGTATTTTACAGAAAAGAACTGCTCCGTCATACTCATATTCAACGTCTTTCCGAATCGCCTCGGCCTTGTGATCAACGTTACGCTGTCACCGCTTTCCCACCACTCAGAAAGAAACGCAGTTTTATCGATATAAAAGTAATTATTATTTCGTATCGTCTCAAAATCCTGACATCCGATACTGATCGTTCTCGCCATATCTCTAACCTCCCTTCTGCTTTCCATTTCATCTTATCATAATTACCGCGTACTATCCAATATGTTTTCCACACAATTTCCCGGAAAAATAAGAGTAGCATCCTATTCTTATTTAAAAAAGACTCAACTGCGTATCCTTCAACGACTTCACCTTTCGCTCCGTAACCTTATCCCCGGCGCCGACAGCGCCGCACAGCAGCGGTGATGCCGGGTCATATGCCTTCACATTTACCCGCACCGCATCATCGCTGAAATTCGCATAGCAGTACCTGCAGCCGTTTTTACAGGTATCGTACGATCCGGTCTCCACGCTCTCAAAGCAGCCGCACCCCACCCTCTGGTTTTTATCCTTCCCCCCTATCAGCTTACAGCCGATGATCTCCTCGATCAGCTTTTTGTCGATACAGCTTCCATGTTCCACGCCCGCACTCCGAAGATCTGCTGATTCCGCACAGGATTCCACCTTCATCCCATATGTTCCGGCGATCGCCGTCATGCGCTCTGCCATCGTCAGCATATCTTCCTCCGAAATATTTTCAATATGCAGTTCCGCCATATTGCGTTTCGTCTTTGTGTAGAGATCCAGAAAACTGATCACCGTCTTCTCCGTATATCCGGCAAGGCTCTCCGCTATCTTTCCAAACGCTTTGACATGGTACTCTGCGGTATATTTTTCATTTAATAAAATAGGATCATAGCGCCAGATCACTCTCTTAGCCCCGATCTTTTCAGACAATTTCCGGAAAACAGGGATCAGTTCCTTTCTTTTATCCGGCAGTCCCGGCTCTATGTCTTTCCCGTATCCGGTCAGCGTAAACTGGAAATAATAAGCATATTTGCGCAGCTCATCCAGCCTGTCCAGCATATTGGAAGGATTTTTTGTCCAGAACACGATGCAATCCACGACTTCGGGCGAAAGATCGATCCTGCTGACCTGGTGCGGGTTGATCGGATTTCTCACATAGAGAAACCCCTCCTTTATCCTGTTATAAAACCAGTCCGAATAGTAATTCGGTATGTCTGTTCTTCTGCTGACACTCAGTATCATGTTGCATTTCCTGCCTTCCGAATAATGCTTTGTTTATAAAAACTGCCGGCAAATGCCGGCAGTCCTTTACTTTCCTTCAAATATATAAATATATGCCATTATTTCTCATCCAGAATATTCTGCACGGCGCTCCACTCGATCACCGGCACATTTCTCTGCGTGACATTGGCCGTCTTTTTCTTCTTGCTGCTCATCTTCGTGAAATTGACCGCAAAGAAGCCTATCGCCACTACAACGCTGATCCCGAATGCCGCGATCGCGATCGTCATCGCATTGTCCACCCCTGAAAAGAAGTAACATCCCGCCGCCACGATCACACCGACGATCAGGCTGACGATCGAGTTTCCGAACAGATCATCTTTTATGCCGCTGACCGCCCATGACTGGGGTTTATGGCAGTGCGGACATTCATCCTTGAAAGCCTTGTTGAAGATATTCTTCTCCGTCGCATTTTTATAGACTGTTTTCACTTCATTCACAAGGTTTCTGTGAGCCATCTCGTTCAACTTCTGCTGTTTATTATATTCCAGCTCTCTGTAGTTGCTGTTTACCTCGGCTTCCATTCCTTTGATCGTAGCCTTCAGCGGTCCGCTGTCCTTCATGCACTGCTCGCACTTAAAGGAATACGGCACATCGATGGTCTCGGTTTTTTTGTGTCTGTAGTATGTACCCATTTTTGCTTTCCTCCTGAATATATTGTACTGGCTTCCGCCCCATAAACAGAGGGGGGATCCCAAAATCCGCTTTCGCAGACCCGGAAATATCTAATTTTGATTATACCCCCCCATTTCCTAAAATCAAGTATAAAAAAAGGTACAATTACTGTCACGCTTCCGCCGCCCTGTGTCCAAAAGATGCCTTCTACCCTGTACATATCATTTCGACCATGTGATCAATTCTCCCAATCCGAAAGTGATCTCTCCATTCTCTCCCCGGTCCATCACCACCTCAAACACAAGCCACGGCATATCCTCATACTCCGCCACGCCGTATCTATGAAGCCAGTCATCCATATAATATCCCGTGTAAACATAAAAATCAGCTTTTTCTCCCAGATCAAAACCGGACCACATCCCGAGCTCGACCCCTGTCACATTCTCTCCCTGTTCCTCCGGAATAATCACCGCCTGCAACGCCTCTCCGCTCTCTTGATCCGTCAGGACAAGTTCTCTTGTCTCCTCATCAAAACGCCAGCCAATCCGCTCCTCCAGAAGGGTGCAGTAATCCTCAAGTCCAAAATGACTTTCCTGCACCATCCCTTCCCCGTCGAACTGCAGGACATGAAATTCCTGCGCCGAAGCACTGCCTCTGTCATATATCTCACAGGAAATCTGCAGTTCCTGCCGCTCCGCATTCCAGTACAGTTCCGGCAGCCGCAGTCTCGGACTCGTATAATACCAGTCAAAGTAGTACATGTCTCCGAAGGCCTCCAGCGCGACGCCGCGCTCCTCGACCTCCTCGTCATTATAGCCGTACAGCCTGATACCCTGCTCCGGGATCTCACCGATACATAGGATTCCGCTCGTATCCGGAATATAACGGCTGAAATGAAGCTTCCTCCACTCCTCCCTGTCGATCTTCCTCATTCTGGCGACGACATCTATCCGGTAATCCACCGGCACCCATATCCCATTCTCCCCATAGGGCTGCAGCATGCTGATCGTATACGTCTCCTCATCTTCCAAAAAATGGATATCTAAACCGACAAGCCCATCCCCCTCCGGCTCATGCAGCGTATACCGCACCTCCTCCGGATCATTTGAGAGATTCAGAAGAAAGATGGCGGCGCTCTCCGGCTCAAACAGTTCCCGGTACACCATACTGCTCGAGAGCAGCGCATTCTCATTCAGCTGCTCGCCCAGACCGTTTTTCGTGTAATCCATTCTGGTTCCGTCGAGAGAACCCTGATAAATGTAAGCCTCCCTGAATTCTTTCGCCGTGGAGATATCATCATAACAATACAGCTCATCCCTCGTCACAACGCACCTGTTGTCCTCCCAGTCCAGCCAAAGTAATTCCCGCCAGCAGGTGATATGGGGATCCGAGGTAAACGCATAATAGCATATTTCTGCCCGGTTTACCTCTTCCTCGTATACGTCAAAAAAGCAATCGGTATCAACATCCCGCGGCCAGGGGCTTGAAAATCCGAAATCGTAGCCGTCGGCATCCGCCATGGTCTGCTCTCTCAGCTCCTGCGACATCATGGAAGAGAGGCGCTCCCCGTCTCTTTCTACAAAAGCTTTTGTCCATTCTTCCACAAAATCAGACAATTCCGCTCTCCGGCTTTCCCCCAGATCCTTGTATGCTCCCCTTTCCTGCACAGACCAGGAATCCTCCTCAGCGCTCTGATTGCTCTCTTCCGATCCTTCCTCCGGCGCCATAATACTTTCCTCATGCGATGTACCATCTCCCTCTTTCTTCGGGTCCGTCAGAAAGCAGACACCCGCTATGATACAGCACAGAAACGCCGCCAGAATGACCCAGAACGCAGGCTTTTTGTAGTGCAGCACATTTTTGATCCGCTCTTTTACCCCCACCTCCCCGAAGGCGAGAGGGCACGCCGCCACCGCGCTGTGCCTGACGCTGCAGGAGAGCAGCGCCTCCGCGTAAGCCTTTTTGCCCTCCCCGCCCAGCGTGCGGATCACCTTCTCATCGCACGCCAGCTCGATATCCCTGCAGAGCAGTATGTAGGCGGCCCAGCAGAGCGGCTGGAACCAGTAGACGGAGAGCAGCAGGAAACCCACCGGCTTCCACCAGTGATCCCGCCTCTCCAGATGCGCCCGCTCGTGGGCGACCACATACTCCATCTGATCTCCCTCCATGCCGGAGGGCAGACAGATCCGCGGCCTGACGATCCCCAGAATGAACGGCGTATCGATGAGATCGCAGCGGAAAATATTCTCTCTCAGGCGGACGGACGCCCCGGTGATCCTGTACAGCCTGTAATAGCTGACAAAACTGTACAGCAGCATTATAATAACACCTGTTATCCATATGGTTCCCAGTATATTCATCACATGGCTTCCGCTGTCGGCAGGGACTGTCACACCCTCATAATAGTGATCCCCCAGATAGGCGTTCATCGGGGCGTCCACAAAGCCGATCCCCGTATCCACCCGAAAACTGTTCTCCGTCATGATCTTCTCCGGCAGGGGCTCGCTGCTCGGTATCAGGCTCAGGGCGCTCTCCATCGTCACCGGACAGGCCAGCTTAAACGCCACAAGCCCCCAGAGCAGACAGGATATCCACTTCGGCGCTCTCCTGAACAACAGCCGGAACACTATCACCGCCAGGATCAGCCATCCCGCCGTCAGCCCCGTATTCAATATCTTTAAAAAAATTTCTCCCATGTCCTGTTCCTTCCGTAAAGCATTCCCTGCAGCCGTTCTATGTCCTGTCGGAATATCCGTCGATCATCTCCCGTATCTCCGAGATCTCCTCCTTCGTCAGCACCTTGCGCTTCGTGAAAGCGGCGATAAAAGCGGGGAGCGATCCCTGAAAGGTCTCCGCCACAAACTGCTCGCTTCTGCCCGCATAGTAATCCTCCCTGGAGATCAGGGAAGTCACAAGCTTTTCTTTCATCTGAAAAATGCCGTGCCCGCTCAATTTCTTCAAGACCGTATAGGTGGTCGTCCTTTTCCACTGCAGTTCTCTCTCGCACAGCCCCACCAGCTCCTTTGTCGTCAGCGGCTCATTTTCCCAGATGATATCCGCAAAACGGGATTCCACCTCCCCCAGTTTATAGTCTGTCATAGTCTCTTCCCCTCCCCTGTTTTCCTGCCGTTATTGTCTATCAATGATAGACACATATAGTCTATCATTGATAGACAGTTTTGTCAACCATCAATCCGTAAACTCTTCCCCTGTTTTCCCTATATTATTCTCTGTCTATCGCAGCCCCCTGATAGACGTACTGCATCTCGCTGATATAGTCCGTCATATTGTCACCGTTGTACTTCTCCGCGAAGACCTTCAGGATATAGCCTGCCTCGTCGTACTCGGAGGGCCAGTTTATGGCTATGGTGCCGACGCCCCTCTCCGTGGCATCCACCAGCCTGTCATAGCCCACGACCTCTCTGTTATGCTCCGTCAGCAAAACAGCGGACAGATAGCAGTTTCCCGTGGAGTACAGTTCCTCATAGTCAAAGCACAGCGCGCCGCCGTCCCTGCGGATATTGCTGATCTCGGGCTCCCGCATACCGCAGGGGTTCGTATCCCCGTCGTAGGGATTTTTGATCGTCAGTTTCCAGACGCCCACCTCCCTCTCGCACACCGGCCGGATGCCGTCTCCATTCTCAAAATCGGAATCCTTTCCGCCCTCCGCCGCGCTGATAAACACAATATTTTTCAGATCCACCATACTCATGCTGCCGTCCGCCACAGACTGCAGATCCATCACCCTTTTTCTGACGCCCCTGTCATATCTGTAGGCGTCTGTCACCCGGTAGAGTACGGAGGGCACAAGAGGCAGCGGGTTTACCGTCTGGGTTTTATCCTGCCAGGCATAGCAGTCGCTGTAAACCACATAGTCCCCCGTCCAGTTCCCCGCGCTCACCGCGGGATCTTCGATCCTCTTTGTCCGAAGCTGCATCACCCTCTCCGGCGCAGCCTCCGCCTCAAGCGCGGGCGCCATCCCGCACAGGATCATCCCGCACAGCAGCGTCAGCGGAAACTTTCCGCATTTTTTCTTCTCTCTCTTCATTTTTACCAATCCTTTCCGAATCATCTTCCGGAGTGCAGGCCGCCCCGTCTCTTCGCCGGTCGGCATTCCCATATGGATACGCCTGCATTTCTGTTTCTGTCTTCCCACAATTTCCGGAACCCGGTGCGTCAGGCGAGAAATTCCATACGGATACTGTCCAGAAGATACTTCCTGATCTGCGCGGATGTGCACTTTCCCGGCGCACAGTCTCCCATCCCCCCGCAGTACAAAGCATAATCGATGATCTTTCCTTTCAGAGCCAACGCGATATACTCATCGGGCAGTTCCTTTCTCAGGACGCCCCCGCGCCTCCCCTCGTCCACAATACAATAAATCTGTCCTGCCATACCGCAGCATTTTTCCGACTGAAATGCGGGAGAAAAGAAAAAGATCTCGTATACTTCCTTTAATGCCTCCCTCTTTATCTTCCCCAGCGCGCTTTCCGTCTGGTCGAAGAGGCCGCCTATCTTCCCCATAAAGCCGTCAAGGCGTGAAAGCTCTCCCCGAAGATTTTCCGCCCACTCCTGCCGGAGATAACGCAATGCGCTCAGCAGCAGCTCTTCCCTGCTGTCAAAATATTCGTAGACGGTTCCCTTGCCGATCCCCGCCCTCTCCGTGATCTCGGAGACCTTCAACTCCCTGATCTCCCGGCCCTCCAGCACAAGCTCCATCACGGCTCTGTAGAGGGCCTCCACCTTCGGCGATAGCACTCTTTTTCTCATTTTCAGGATTCCGCCTCCTGTCCTTTGGCCCCGCCGCGCCGGGCAGGCCCGTTCTTTCGTTTTTCTCTCCGGTTTCTGCGCCGTTCCTTCCCCGCGCCCTTATCGATGATCAGATAGATGGTGGGGATCAGGATCAGCGTCAGGATCGTGGATGCCACCATGCCGCCGATGATGACAAGCGCCATGCCCTGCATGATCTCCGCGTTGGAACCGTACCCCATTCCCATCGGCACCATGGACAGGATCGTTGTCAGGGATGTCATCAGAATCGGGCGCAGCCTGATCGAACCGGTTTCGATCAGCGCCTCCTCCACAGGCATCTCCTGTTTTAACTGGTTTGTCGTATCCACATACAGAATACCGTTGTTTACCACAATGCCCATCAGCATCAAAAAACCCATCATGGACGTCATGCTGATCGTGGAGTTTGTCACAAACAGCAGCATGAAAGATCCGATCAGCGCAAAGGGAATACACATCATCACCATGAATGAAAACCTCGGTGATTCAAACTGCATCGCCATCACAAGGAATACCAGAAATACCGCCGTCAGGATCGCCCGCGCCAGAGTGCCGAACTCCTCCATCATCATCTCCGTCATCGCGCTCTCCGCGGGGGAGACGGACTCCGGAAACACTGTATCCGCCATGATCCTGTCGATGGCATCCTTCGCATCGTAATAACTGTCCGAAGTCGTCGTGGAAACCAGCGATACCTGATAGAGCCCGCCCTGTTTCATGATGGTCTCCTGCGCCTCCTCGTAGATGATATCAGCGATATCCCGGAGAGGAACCGTCATGCCCATGGGCGACAAAATATTCAGGTTCATCAGACTGTTCATATCGTCGTAGGAGCCTTTCGGATATTCCAGTTTCACATCGTACTCCGCTCCCTCGTAGGTCACAGTCAGAGCCTCCCTGCCGCTGAGCGCGTTGTTCACCGCCAGACCCACCGTGATCGGCGTCAGCCCGTACTGCATCGCGTTTAACTCATCCACATCGATCCTGGCACGGATACTGTCGCCGGAAGTGGAATTATCCACTTTCACAACGCCTTCCACCTCCTTGAATTTTTCTTCCAGTTCATCGGCGGCCCTTTTCAGTTCGTCCATGTCCTTGCCCTGCAGATCTATCTCGTAACTGCCGCTGCTCATCATGGAAGTCATGCTGGAACCGGTGGAAGAAACCGTGACATCCATGCCCGACATCCCCGCTGCAAGCTCGTTCCATTCGTCCACGATCTCCGTGGTATCCCTCCTCTTGTCGTCCTTCAGATACACGCTGATGCTCGCGCCGGTTCCGCTGCTCGGTCCGGCGGTAAGCCCGCCGTCGCCGCTGCCGATGGAGAGCGCATAGTGATCCATATCCTCATCCGCCTCCACGATATCCGTCCAGGCCTTCATCTGTTCCTCCATGCTTTCCAGCGTGGTGCCGGCGCGGAATCCCACGGATATGCCTATGGTTCCCTCATCTACCGCCGGCATCATCTCCATGTCGAGCTCTGTCGCCATCATGGCGGAGACGGCCACCATGCCGACGGAAGCCGCAATGACAAGCAGGCGCTTGTTCAACAGCTTCCGCAGTATTTTTTTATAGCCCTTCCTGACCCGGGCGAGAAACCGGTTGATCGGAATATCTTTTTTCTCCACCGGCCGGAATTTGAAATAGCACAGGGGCACCAGCGTCAGCGCCACGATCAGGGACGCCGCCATGGCAAACACGATCGTAAAACTGAGCTGTGAGAACAACTGTCCCGACATTCCCTGTGTGACCGCTATCGGCACATACACGACGACCGTTGTGATCGTGGAAGCCACAATGGAAGAAGTCACCACCTTCGTCCCCTCAAGCGCCGCCTCCTTAAAGTCAGGCTTTTTCTCCTGCATACGGAAACAGCTCTCGATCACGACGATGGACGAGTCCACCATCATGCCGATGGCGATGACAAGGGCTCCCATCGTCACCACGTTCATGGAATAGCCCATAAAATTCATCAGGATCAGCGTGACAAACAGCGACACCGGCATGGAAGCGCCCACCACCAGACTGGCTTTGAAGTCTCCGAAGAACAAAAACAGTACGATCATGGACAGGATGATGCCCAGCACCAGTGTCTGCGCCACCGACGAGATGGAATCCATGATCCCCTCGCTGGCGTCGTATGTAATCTCAAAATAGATGGCCGGATTGTCCGCCTGAATCTTTTCCAGCGCGTCCCTCACCTCATTGCAGACATTCACGGTGCCGTAACTGTTCTCCGTCTGAATGCTGATCGACACATCGTCCTTCCCGTCATAGCGGCTGATATTGGTCACTTCCTCCGCCGCCATCGTCACATTCGCCACATCCTGCAGGGAGATGACACCTCCCCTGTTTGTCGTCAGGGGCGCCTCCCGAAGCCGCTGTACGGTATTGTATTCTTTGGACGTCACTACATTGATGTCCTGCTTTCCCTGCGTCACGCTGCCCGCCGGATAGCTGAAATCGATCATGGAGAGCATCTGTGCGATGCTGTCCATCGTCAGCCCGTACTGGTTCATCAACGTCTCATTCAGTTCCACCTTAATGTATTCTTCACTGCCGCCGCTTGTCTCCACCTGCGCCACGCCGGGTATTTTCTCCAGATCCGGCACAACGGACTCATCGATGACCTTCAGCAGATCCACATCCCCGACCTCCGTCGCCGAGATGTTCATCTTCGGCACGCTGTTCATATCCATCTCGATAACCGTGGGTGTATCCACATCATCCGGCAGGCTCAGGGACGCCGTGTCCAACGCCGACCGCAGATCCGAATAGCATTCGTCTATATCCACGCCATACTCATACTGAAACATGACCATCGACATGTTTTCCGCGGACTGGGAGATCGTCTCATCCACACCGCTCAGGGAAGAGCCCGCGTCTTCCACCACCTTTGTCACCAGTTCATCCACCGTCTCAGGATCCGCCCCCGGATAGATCGAGAGCACGAGCAGCATCGGCATTTCCATGCTGGGCGTCAGCTCCAGCTTAAAACCGAACAGGGAAGAAATACTGAACACCACAAGTGCCACCACGACCAACACGCAGGAGACCGGGCGTTTTAAAGCTGTTTTTGTCAGATTCATAGATAAGCCTCCTATTCCGCTTCACTCTCTTCGCCGTCCGCCGGCACATCCGCCGCATCTTCCCGCGCCGCATACAGCAGTACGCCGTCGGTGAGCTGCGGGGACCAGCTCGTCACCACAATGTCGCCCGGATCCAGGCCGCCCGTCACCACGATATTGTCCTCGTCAAAGAGCCCTGTCGTGATCGGCGTCTTCACCGCCCTGTTGTCCACACTGATATACACATAGGCTCCCTCGTTCTCATAGTACACAGACTCATAGGGAATGACGATCGTATTCTCCGCGCGGTAAGTGTCCATACTCACTTTCACCGACACGCCGCCCGGCAGTTCAGTGCCGTTTGCCGCCACACAGGCTTTGATCTGAAACAGGCCGCTCTGGGGATTGACCGATGAGCCGATCTCCGTGATCCGCGCCGTATAGGTATCGCTGTTTCTCTCAAGCGTCACTTCCTGCCCGATGGAGAGCGTATTTTTTACCGCCTCGCTGACCTGGAAAGTCACGGTCATCGTATTGTTGTTGACAATGGTACAGGCAGGACTGCCCTGGACCGCCATACCGTTGACATCCACATTCTTGCTCTCGATCACGCCGGAGACAGGGGCCGTCACGGTACAGTAATCTAACATCATCTGCGCCGACTCCACGCCGAGCGCCGCCTGCGAAATACCCGTCTTCAGGGATTCCTCCGTGTTGGCTATGGTCTGATCCAACTGTTCTTTCGTCATTTCCACGGTCTCGTCCGTCAGATCCTGCCCTTCCTGCGCCGCGTGGTAGCCGCTTCTCGCCGTCAGGTAGGCCTGATAGGCGGAATCTCTGGCCATTTTCGCCTGGCTGAGCGCCGCCCCGGATATTCCGCTGAGATTATTTCCGCTCACGTCCGTCGCCGCGTTGTCATAGGCGGCTCTCATATCGTCGTAGGCATCGTCCGCCGCCTCGTAGGCGTCTTTCGCCATCACATAGGCGATCTGCGCCTGCTCAAAGCTGCTTTTCGCCTGTAACTCGCTGCCCTCCAACTGGAGATCCGTACTGTCCTGCTGATTGTAGAGCGTATCCATCTGTGTGTCCGCCATCTGCTGTGCGCTCTTCACCTGGAGCTGCGCCTGCTCAAGCCCCAGTCTCGCCGCCTCATCGTCTATCGTAAAAAGCACATCTCCCGCCTGCACGACATCCCCCTCCTCAAAGAAAGTCTGTGTCACGGTTCCCGCCGTGAGGGGAATGACAAGCACGGTCTCCTCCGGTGAGATAGTCCCGATAAAAGAGTTTGACAGAGCGATCGTTCCGATCTCCGCGCTCTGTGTGCTCACCGTTATGGCGCTCTCCTCTTCCGTCACCGCCGTCTCCGCCGCAGCGGAACCGCACCCGCTCAACATCATTGTCAAAGCGAGCGCGGATACAAGATTTTTTGTTTTCCGTCTCCTTATTTTTTTCATACTGCTCCTCATTTCCGCGCAGATCATTCCGCTGCGCTTTTTTATTTCCGCTGTCCCTTTTACCCTTTTGATTTTTTACAGGTGGTCTTTCACCCAGTCGCAGATATACTCTGATGCCGGCAGATAGCCGCCCATCTGCGCATGGCACTGGGACGTCGACGTCCTGTCAAACAGCTTATATTCTTTCCGACAGTTTTTCAGGGCGTCGTAAAAGACCTTCGCCTCCCCCTTATTGATCTCCGCCGAACCATCCAGAACCAGCGTTTCACAGGTTACTTTATCGACGATATCCGTATTGTCATACTTTCTCAGTTCTTCTATGACCTGATCCCTGCCCACGCCGTGCTTCCATGCATAGTCGTCCATCATATGACTGATCATCCCGGGACGCAGAGGAGCCGGGATCTTCATAGCCTTCGAGAAGATATCCGCGAAGTGTCCTCCCCAGTTGATATTACCGGGATCCACGATGCACAGTTTTATCCTCTTTTCAAATGCGCAGGCCCGGGGCAGTAAAAAAGCGCCGAAACTCATCCCCATCGCCCCGATCCTCCCAGGATCGATGCAGTCCATATCGGTAACCGCACAGTCGATCACCGGCTTCATCACATTTTCCCAGTCCGGCCGGAAAGGCATTTTCTGCAGCCGCAGGGCATATCCCTGTCCCGGTCCGTCAAACGTCAGGCAGTGTATCCCCCTCTTCAAAAGTCCGTCGTACATCCATCTGGTATCTTCCGCCCACGTGTCCCGCCCCGGCACAAGGATCATAAGGGGAGCTTTTCCGGCCGCCGCAGGCGATCTGTAAAAATGCCCCGGCAGAAAAGTATTCTCATACGGTATCTTCAGATAGCTTCCCGGATAGCCCGACAGTTCCAGATAATTCTCATAACAGCTGTGGCTGTGATTACATACGGCAGTCACCCGGGGATTTTCCGCATTGCCGTAGCACATCAGCGCCACCCTGAAATAGGTCGATGCCCTGAGATAAGCGGCGGCCGCAGATTCCGGATGGTTTTCTCTGATCTTTGTCTCCGCCTCCTTCGACAGTTTCTCTCCGAGCTTCGACCATCGGTCCAGCCATGTCTCCTCATCGGAGCCTTTCAGATTACAGTAGGTTTCCAGCACCTCGCCTATATCCGTCATCCCATAGGGCGCCAACCCCAGAAGATGTTTTGCAAGCGCATCCATCATAATATGACTGTGAAAGCATATTTCATCAAAATGCGCTGCGGATCCGGTGGCAGGTCTTTTTCTGCTCATAAAACATCCCTCCGTCATTTATTTTGTTGACTTATTCTTTCTGAACTGATACCATTTTATTGAACAATTGTCTATTATTCAATTATCGATAATTTAAAACCGTTGTTTAATCGACAAAATCAAAAATCAGTCCACATACGAGGTTTACCATGAATCAGAACGATCTCCGCGTCAAAAAAACCAAAAAGGCAATCAGCGATTCCTTTTTAAAGTTGCTACAGGCAAAGCCCCTCGCCAGAATATCCGTCACGGAACTTGCAAGGGATGCCCAAATCAACAAAGGAACTTTTTATCTTCATTACAGGGATGTCTACGATTTGTATCAGTATGCTCTGAGAGATTATCTGCAGCAGATTGCCGACGAAATTACTTTTATGGACCTGTTTCTCACCGACATTGAAAGTTTTGCCCATAAACTGTATGAACTGTCCGCCAGCAAAAAATTTTTCAAAAATAACCCGTTTTTTTCCACAGAAAATGCCCCCTACAATATGGAGGCAATGCAGTTATTCTGCAATATACTGACAGATAAAGTCTTAAATCTCGGCAGACTGGAACCAAGCGATATAAACCGGATGAAATTGATATGTATCTTTGCGGGGATCGGAATGCTCCTCAGATATGACGGAGATAAAAGGCCGAAGGATGTCGCTTCTGTCATTGTCTCTTCTTACAGAGGACAGTTCGACGAATGAAATGCAAAAAAACACCTGCAAAAGCCCGTTTTGCTCCTGCAGGTGATCCGGTTTATAAAACCAGAGACGGCGCGCTGTAAACTCTGCCCTTCAGCTCCTCATTCAGCATATACAGGCTTTTCGCATCATCCCCGAACAGCTCCATTTTCGTGATCTGGTCGGAAGAATTTTTCTCCTCCTCGCCCTGCTCTTTGATGAACCAGTCCAGAAACTGTGTGGTGCGGAAATCCTTCGCTTCCTGCGCTGCCGCATAAATATTGTTGATCAGGGAAGTCACATACTGCTCATGCGCAAGTCCCGCCTTCAGCGGATCGATCAGCGCACTGTATGTCTTATCCGGTTTTGCGATGGCGTTGAGCGTCACTTTCTCGCTATTATTGTGCAGGTACTGGTAGATCAGCATCGCATGGTCCTGCTCTTCCTTCGCCTGGATCTCATACCAGTTTGCAAATCCGTCCAACCCTTTGTCACTGTAAAAATTAGCCATATCAAGGTAGAGATATGCCGAATAGAGTTCCTTGTTGATCTGGTCATTTAAAAGTTCTGATACTTTCTTATCCATTATGTTTTCCTCCTGTGTACTGAAACTTTATAAGTAAAATCTTCCTCTACAGGATAATACAAAAAAATCATTCTTTCAAGGGCTGAATTTCACAAAACGGCATTATGCCGTTTTGCCAGTTTTTCCGATTTCCTCTCGGGAAGTGCCGCCTCGATACTCTCAGCCGGTATTTCCGTGCTCTCTATGACCTGTTTATCCGCTGTTTCCCCGGTCAGACGATCCAACGTCTCTTCTGCCGCTTCTGCGCTTGATTCATCTGCCACTTTCTCCGACAATCTGTCCGCTGTCTTTTCCGACAGTCCATCCGTTATTTCTTCCGTCAATCTGTCTGTTACTTCTTCCGGCAGTCCCTCTGTATCTACACTCAGCAGGTTCTCCAGAATCCTCTGATCAATTTTTGTGGCTCTTCGCCAGTCCTTTGCATCCCAGCCTCGTTCTGCCAGAAGTTCATGCATTCTTTCATTCCAGCTTTTACCACCCTGCATTATTTT
>ERZ808028.1274-NODE-1274-length-15729-cov-3.119090_pt1 | contig 15729 bp, 14 predicted proteins | sample MGYA00380184_ERZ808028 | MGnify/ENA primary metagenome ERZ808028 (study PRJEB31490, sample SAMN06133397) | mouse gut metagenome | isolation source: J8_1 | host: mice | place: China: Chengdu | collected 2015-05 ...
TTTATTGTAAGTAACTTTGTTGATAACAAATTTGTTGCGGCTATTAACTGGGTGTTACCGTATAGATATATTAGTATGGAAAATAGTTGGGAAGGGCTTATACTGGTCGTGTTAACTATACTGCTGATATTCTTAGGCTTAGTAATCTTTGAGAGAAAGGAAATTTAATGATTAATTGTAATAAGATTTCCAAAAGTTTTAAAGGAAAACAGATATTAAAAGATGTGAGTTTAACAATTAAAAATGGAAAAATTACTTCTTTAATTGGTGCTAATGGTGCGGGGAAATCAACTACTATTGGCGTGCTTGTTGGCTATTACCACGTAGATGGTGGTTCTATTGAAAGAGAATCTATCTCAATCATGCCTGATGCTGATACAATTTATCAGAATATGACAGGTATACAATTTTTGAAAATGATTTGTGGTATGAAGGCTTGTCCAGTGAGCGAAGCTATGCAATTAGCTGAAAAATTAAGTATTCAACATCATTTAAATAAAAAAATTGAAGGTTATTCATTTGGTATGAAAAAGAAGTTAGCATTTATTCAGTGTTGTGTTGGAAATTATGATACTTATATTTTTGATGAGCCAACATCAGGAGTAGATGGTCCTTCAGCAAAAATTATGTTAGATCTTATAGCTAATTTACGAGAAAAGAATGCGGGTATCTTGTTAACTTCACATAATCTTGATGAATTAGAGCGCGTTTCTGATTTTATTTATATCATTGAAAGTGGTCAAATTACACGGTCAGGTAGCGTCCATGAAATTCTAACCGAACAAAATAAGGGCTCTATAGTAACTTATATTCTTGAAACTTCAAAGGCAGATATTTTAATGGAGTATCTACGTAATGCAAAATTTAAAAGTGAAATCTCAAATATTAAACTGAGGAATCAAGGGATTAGTTTAGAAATAGAAAATGATCCAAATATAATCAAAGAAATGATAGGAACTATGCTTCAAGATGATATTGAATTATTAGGCTTTTACCAATACAGAACTAATTTACAGGAAAGTATTTATGGTGATGCTATAGTTTCATAGATTTGTTTTATGTAAATATGTGAGGCAATTCATTTACGTTAATTCTATTATTTGATGAATAGATAAAGACAAACATTCCCTTTCAAATAACCATATGAAAGATTTGTAACAAAAGATGTTGCAGATCTTTTTTGTTCCTTGAAAAGAAAAAGGAACCTCTGCTAAATAGCTTGTAGGTTCCTTCGTTTATCACTAAGAATATAAGTACATTATTCTGCTTCGATTTCTGTTAGTGCAGTATTTGCTGCAATCCGTCCAAAGGTAAAGATATCGGCTAAGGCATTACCACCTAAACGGTTACCAGCATGGATACCGCCTGCAACTTCACCAGCAGCGAATAGTCCAGGAATTACTTGGCCATCAGTGTGGATTACTCTAGCTTCTGTATCTATTTTTAAACCACCCATTGTGTGGTGAACGGCTGGTTTACGCGGTGTTGCATAGAACGGGGCTTCTACCACTTTCAAGTCGAAGGCTGATTTATGGAATTCAGGGTCTTCACCTGCATCCACATAGCTATTATATTTAGCTACAGTATCCGCTAATACAGCTGGGTCGATGCCGATTTGACTAGCCAATCCTTCAATTGTATCATCTCGGAAAAGGGTCCCCGCTGCAACTTGTTGGTCCAGTTTTTCCTGGTTGGTATTATAAGCTGTCTCTTTGATCTTATCGTCAGCAATCAAATAGAAGAAGCCACCGACATTGATAGCCGCCTGTGCCAATTCGTCACGGCTACCCACCTCATTGACAAAACGTTTACCATTTGTATCCACCATCACAAAGTTTGCTGGTGGCACTTGTAAACCAGAGAATAAGCCACCCGTTTCAGGATCGGACGTAGGCATCAGTTGTGAGAAGCCCATGCCCACTAATTCAGCACCAACTGCTTCACCCAATAGGATACCGTCACCAGTAATAGCAGGTGAGTTTGAGGTTTTAATGTCATCTGCAATTTCAGTCCAATAAGTATTGTATTTTTGTAGCATCTTCGTATTCGCACCAAAACCACCAGAAGTGATGATTGTTGCTTTGGCGTGAACAATGACTTTATCACCCTTAGCGTTTTGTCCAATTGCGCCCGTAATTTTACCATCTTCTACCAGTAATTCTTTAGCAGGTGTTTCAGTGAGGATGAGGCCACCGTTTTCCTCAACGTATGGTTTTAAGACAGAGATAAAGGCGAATCCTTCGTTTCCTTCAGGTTTATGACCACGACGCCATAAAGCACCAACTGGCATAGAGACGTCGTCACGTTCAAATGGTACGCCAATCTCAGTCAACCATTCAACAGATTCTAAGGCGTTATCAGTCAGTTGTTTCACAAGTTTATAATCACCATAGATTACTTGACCATTTAAGTCCTCACGTTTACCACCTAAATAAGTTTGAATTCTGTGGAGTAGGACTGAATCAAATAGGTAATCTTCACCTTGTTGAGTTCGTTCTAAGTAGTCATTGATTTGTGCACGTAAACTGATGAAGTCCTCTAAGTATTCTGAATCAATCGTGTCTTCGTCAATGGCTGCAATTTCCTCTAAGGTATGTGCTTCACCGGGGTTAGCAGAGAAAGTTGCTTGCCATTCGGGTTCAGCAGCATTCATCGGTCCACCAGCACGGACAGTATTACCACCTAATGATGGGAATTTTTCAAGTAAGATGACTTCTTTACCCGCTTGAACAGTTGCAGCAGCTGCGGCTAAACCGGCACCACCGCCACCAATAACAAGGATATCGGTGTCATATTCAATGGTTTCAGTTGCTGATTTAGTAGCGATTTTTGGCCGTTTTTTCAAAATATTTGGATCAGCGCCAGCTAGTCGTACTGCATCGGCAACCCCATCAAGCACACTTTGACTCGTTACAGAAGCACCAGAAACAGCATCTACATTTAAGGTTTGATTTTCTATAATTTGTTCAGGGATGCGGGTGAATACCAAATCAGCAATCCCTTCCGTTTCACCACCTGAATCAATATCGATCCGGTCAATACGTGTATCACTAAATGACACAGTGATTGGAAGTGGTCCGTTATGACCAACAGCTTTTACTTCATAGTGACCAGGTTCAAAGCGAACTTCTTCAGGTAGAGATAAGATACTTGCAACATCGGTAAAACGAAGGAATTGACCGAAACAAGTTTCTAAGAAATGAACAGTATTTTCATCTTTAAGATTGCCTTCTTCATCAAATGCTTCATGAGCGCGACCCAATAAAAATTCATGCCCAGGCATCACTATGGCGTTTACACCGGGTGTATCTAAGATTTGACGCAAATGTAATTGGGCACGTGACGAACCTTGAATATCATAGGAAGCACCTACTAGCATGATAGGTTTCCCGTCAAGTGGGTGTAAATTAAAGGATAAGTGTTCAATGATATTTTTTAGGGCAGAAGGGATGGAGTGATTGTGTTCAGGTGTAGCTAAAATGACCCCATCTGCAGCAGAGATTTTCTCATTAAAAGTTTGAATAATTGGTAAGTCATCTTGCTCTTCAGTTTCTACGAATATAGGTACTTGGCGAAGGTCTAGTATCTCTATTTCAGCTTTATTAGCAAAGTGCTTTTGCATAAATTCAAGTAAAGTCCGGTTATATGATTTTTCAGCGGCACTACCAGCGATAGCAATAAATTTCATCATGTATCATGTCCTCCTTAGCCAATTTCCCACGAAAAGTTTGTGTCCCGACGGCTTGTTAATTGCCCTTGTTCACGCAGTTGTGCAAGGATTTCAACAAAGCCAATGAATTCGGTGAAATGTTTTTCTAGTTCAAGAACTTTCTCTGGATAGATTAAGTGGCCATCTTCATCAAAAGCTTTACCTGAATTAGATAAATAGTATTCAGTACCTGGCATGACACGTGCTTTTAATTCAGGTGAATCAAGGATTTGACGTAGATGATTTTGTGCACGAGAAGTCCCTAAGCTACCTAGTGAGCCACCAACAATCATCACCGCTTTATCCATGAGTGCTTGGTCAGTATAGGAAATCCATTCTAATAAGGATTTCAAACCAGCGGTAATTGAGTGGTCATATTCAGGTGTTGAAATAATCACCCCATCAGCTTCAGTGATTTTTTTCGAGATAGCTTGGACAATCTCAGGTGCAATTTTGTCTTCTGGTTGGGTAAAAACAGGTACGCCCTTGATTTCTACTACTTCTATTTCAGCCTGGTTAGCAAAATGATTAGCCATAAAATGCAACAACTGGCGATTGGTTGATCTATCAGAGTTTGTACCAACAATAGCAACAAATTTCATGTATTAACCTCCAATTTTATTGTGAATAAAATAACGAATTTTGGTGAGTTAAAAAGAACACTTTTTGTACAGAAGTAGATAAAATCATAAAACGCTTATTTTACAGGTTTTTACCACGTACAGATTTACTAAGTTCTTCTAACTGACACGAGTATATAACAAAATATTTGTGAAAACAATTACAAATAAAGAATAAAATCGGATGAATAAATCTCGATAAATCACAAAAACCGAGACGATTAGGTCTCGGTTTTTAAGCTTAATGCAAGGTCTATTTCTATAGGACTAATCGTTTTTTCAAGACTAAAGCTAGGGAAATGGCTGCTACGTTTTTAATGATATCGGTTGGTAGGAAGATTATCATACCTGACATAAGTGTTTGCATCCAAGTGATTGGTGAATCTAGTAAGAAGTTTAAAGCCAAGTACATGTATGTTAAACCACATAAGAATATTATGATATTCATGACAATTGCACGAATGGTTAATACTTTCCAACCATTTTCAAGTGCCGGGTTTTGACTGGCAAAAATCATGGCTACAATAAAGCCGATGATAAAACCAAAAGAAGGGCTGTAAATAAAGGCACCTTTAAACATAAATAAAAGAATGGCGTTTAATAGCATAGCAACTGCTGCATATTTTCTTGGTAGTAATAAACCTGTTAAAATAACCGCTAAGGTTTGTAGTGTGAAAGGAATTGCGCCGAATGGTACAACAACATAGGAAGCGATGAGGGTAATTACGCTCATAAGTGCTGAAAGTACCCAGTAGTAAGTAGATGATTTTGTCATATTGTTCTCCTTTTAATTGAGTCAACCATATTTTATTTATGGTTGACCATTTATTTTTTACATGGATGTGCGCTAAATGATCACACATCCAAAAGTTGTTGCTATAGTTAAGTTTAAGTGCGCTATTGGTCAGCGAATTGCTGACTAGAGAAAGACACTTCGCCAGATACAAGGGTTCGTACTTTACCTTCTGGTGTTTCAATTGAAAGATGACCAAGATCTGTTACACCAAGGATTTTACCACGATAGTTTTCGTGATTTTCTGTATAGTTAACCCACTGGTTTTTACCTAATAAATGACTGCGGTAATAGTCCAAAAAAGCCAGACTAGATAGGTCATCATAGTAGGATTTAAATTTAATTACAAAGCTTGTAATTAAATCGTTCGTATTAAATGTTCTTGGCAATTGTGGTCCAAATAAGGTACCCGCAACAGATTGATTTTCAGCATTTTCTTTGGAAAAGTCACCCGCAAGGTTAGACCCAACCCCTAATACCAAATGTGAAATGGTCTGACTTTCCATATCAAAAGTTGCTTCAGTTAGGATACCGACGACCTTTTTCCCTTGGTAAAATAGGTCATTCACCCACTTAATCATGACATCATCAGATAAATAGCTAGACAATGTTTCTGCGTAGGCTGAAGCAGAAGCAATTGTCATTGAAGCGACCAGGTCATTATTGACACCTTTTGGTGGGGTCATGACGAGTGAAAAGTAAAGTCCCTGGCTAAGCGATGAATAAAAAGCACGACCACGACGACCGCGACCAGCTGTCTGTTCATTTGAAATGAAGAGGGCAGGCTGGTTAGGATGATCTGCTGCGTGTTTACGACCAAGGTCATTGGTTGACGAGGTAGATTCTTGGTAGTAAACCTTTAATTCAGGCCAAACGTTTTGTAGGCCATGGCTAATTTGGCTAGGATCAATGGCATGGTTTAGGTTTTCTAAGGCATAGCCATTTTTAGGATGACGGATAATTTCATATCCTTCAGTTTCTAACTGCTTGACGGCCTTCCAAACAGCATTCCGGCTGACTTGGAAGTGGTCGGCTAACTCTGGACCAGTATGGAAATGACCTGGGTGGTCTAGTAAGTAAGCCAATAATTTCGCTTTAACTGTCATGAAATATATCCTTCCTTTCTTTTTATACAAGCATTAGATTAGCAAGTTAATTAGATGTTGTCAACTTAATTTTAAAACAGGGTGACGACGTATGTTTAAGCAAATAATAAAAACCCTTTATTCATGTACTTTTGACTTTAGTGAATCAAAAGTTTTAACACGATCAAAGGGCTTTTGTAATACTTATTTTATTCGTCTTCAAATGCTTCGAATTCATCAAAGTCATCAAAAGCGGCATTTTCAAGCATATAAGCAACTGGGTCAGCTTGGTAAGTTTGGATGTCTTCAATGATGGGGGCTTCGATTTTTCTATTTAGCCCAATTTGCATACCCTGGTCTTGGTAGCCTTGTTTTACATACATGTCATAAGGGGTATCGTCAGCATCAGCAGACAGGATAACCATTTTACCTTCAGCTAGGGCTTTATCACATACCCATTGTTGGATGAGTGAACCGATTCCTTGACGCTGGTAATCGTCTAAAACTTGGAAATTATCAATTTCATAGGCGTGTGCTAGGCGGATGATGTCTGTAATAGCGACTAATTTGTCATCGATATAGACAGCTAGCGCAGTAGTATTATTTTCCGCTAAAAACCATGGGTAATAATTTAACTTTTGTGCTGCAAATTGACCTGAGTCATCAATCGCTTTATCAAAAACTTGGTTGAAATTAAAGTAGTCTTGTTCAATAGAAGAATCTACTTCTTTTAAGACGAGACGGTCGCCGTAGGTATCTTTGGCTTTGGTTGTAGCTTTGAAGTCAGCGGGATCTAGCACCATCAACTTGGTTAGTGAAATTTCGTAGCCCACTTCACCGATTGAAGTGAATAGGTCTGGGGCTAGTGGTTGATTCATTGGTAGCACAAAGCTGTAGTAAGCAAGGTTTAAGTCATATGCGTAATCTAGGAAATTGTCTTCTAGAATATCTAATTCTTCAGCTGTAGGGACGAAATCTAGGACGATTTTGTTGTTACTATACATGCTAGGGACCTTGCGATTACCAATGAAATAGTATAATTCGGTTTCATCGTAGGTATCAGCTAGGGTAAACATATTGTCAAAGGTAAATGCTTGCATGAGTGAAACTCCGTTCGTTGGAAATTTTTTGTCGATTCATTGTCTTTATTTTAGCACAGGTCAGTCTAATCGTTTTAGGAAATGGTAGGTAAGGTAAAGCTACTGCATCAAGTAATATGACTAAATCACTTTATCCGTACATTTTACCAATCAAAAACCGAACAGGTGTGCTATAATTGACGCTAGTTGAAAATGAAGTTTTCATTTAGGTTAGCCACATCATGTGGTATCATGGAGAGTGAAAAAGCGTAGATATTGCGTTTTAACTGAAATGATCCGATAGCCAAATAGGCTTTGGCTAAACAGGTATAGGATGACTAGTAGAAAGTAGGTGTGGGAACGTGGATGAACATCATGTAGCAGAAGAAATTACTGCATTGAAGAGTGATTTGCAGGGGATGATTGAAAAAATTGATGCTATCAATGAGGAATGGGACAAATTATTGATTTCTTCCCATAACTTGAAAATGGAAAATTTTTATTTACGTGAACGGGTACAAGAGTTAACGGAATTAAACGATAGTTTATCGCAAAATACTGCGAAAACAGATGAACCTGCTGACGAGGATACGCCACAGGTGATGTCAAAAGCCCGTCAAAATCTTATGAATATCTACGAAGATGGCTTCCATATTTGCAATATTTCCTACGGCCAACGCCGAGGAAATGACGAACAGTGCATGTTCTGTTTAGATATTCTGTACGGTGAGCGTGCTGGTGAGGGGAATCAAGGCTAATGGATACACCCTTATTACAAGCAGGCGAACGGTTGGATGCCTTAATTCCGCAAAATCTTGAAATTATTCAAAGTGACCTGACCTTCTCCTTCTCGGTAGACGCAATTTTATTGGCGCATTTTGCCCAGGTGTCTTCGAGCCGGGTGAAACAGGTCATTGATTTTTGTTCGGGTAATGGGGTGATTCCTTTATTACTGTCGGCTAAAACGAGTGATAAAACCCAGATTCATGGGATTGAAATTCAACCTCAAGTAGCAGACATGGCCAAGCGATAGATGGTACATAATGACTTGGCGGACAAAATTGCGGTTCATCAGATGGATTTAAAATCGGTTCGTGACCATTTTAAAAAGGATTCTGTAGATGTCGTGACTTGTAATCCGCCTTATTTCAAGAAATACGATGAATCTAAGGTCAATTTATTGGATGCTAAAACCTTGGCGCGCCATGAAGTGGCGATGACAGCGGAAGATATTTTCCAGCAGGCTCAGTTTGTCCTACGTAACCGTGGTAAATTGTATATTGTCCATAGACCTGAGCGGTTGAGTGAGTTGATTGTTTTAGGTAACCAATACCATTTGACTTTGAAACGGCTGCAATTTATCTATCCGAAACCAGGTAAAGAAGCGAAAACCATTTTGCTAGAATTCATGAAAGAGGGTCATGATAAGGGCTTGCGGGTCTTGCCACCTTTCTACACGCAAACCCTGTCGGACGAGTATACACCAGAAATGAGACAGTTAATTTATGGCGAATAAGTCAGAAAAATGGCACTATTTCTACGTGCTAGCTTGCAGTGATAATACGCTTTACACAGGATATACGACTGATCCTGATCGTCGGGAAATGGTTCATAACCAAGGTAAGGGAGCCAAGTATACTCAGGCAGCTGGGCGTCGGCCCGTTCATATGGTTTACAGCAAGCCGTTTACATTAAAGTCGCGGGCCATGTCAGCGGAATATCGATTTAAACAATTAACCCGTAGACAAAAGGAAGGCTTCCTTAAAGAAAAGGGCGTCAGCCAAGTTTGGCCCCCAAAAATGTGGACGGACCGGGTGTCTGACAGCTTAGAGGGCAGTTTACCCTTTTTGCCGGAGGAAGAAAAAGCAGTTAAAGATGAGGAGTGAGGGCATGGTTCAGGTACAACATTCATTTACAAAGCAGGAGAATGAAGGGTTTGGTACCTTGTATTTGGTGCCGACGCCGATTGGTAATTTGGAGGATATGACTTTTCGTGCAGTCAATACCTTGAAATCGGTGGATATGATTTTGGCTGAGGATACGCGAAATACGAAGAAGTTGCTCAATCATTTTGAGGTGACGACGGGGCAGATGTCCTACCACCAACATAATAGTCAAACGCGGATTCCACAAATTTTGGCTATGCTAAAAGAAGGGCAGAGCTTAGCTCAGGTGTCGGATGCTGGGATGCCAGCGATTTCTGACCCGGGATTTGAGTTGGCGCAAGCTGCAATCGCTGAAGGGATTCGGGTTGTGCCGCTGCCTGGAGCCAATGCGGCCTTAACTGGGCTAGTGGCTTCAGGTTTGGATACTGACCAGTTTGCTTTTATTGGATTTTTACCGCGTAAGAAGTCTGAGAAAAAGGCTTTCTTGGATGGCTTGGTGAATTTTCCCTACACGATGATGTTTTATGAATCGCCTTACCGCTTGGTGCAAACCCTTGAGGATTGTCGAGATGCCTTCGGGCCTGACCGGCCTGCGGTGGTGGTCCGGGAGTTGACTAAGAAGTTTGAAGAGTTTAATCGAGGCAGCCTGGATGATTTGGCTGTGCATTTTGACCAAAATGGGCCGATTAAAGGGGAAATTTGCTTCTATATTGCGGGTAATGATGCCCCAGTGACTGAGGCGACGATGTTACAGGATGCTTTAGAGGAGATGTCCTTGAAAGACCAGGTGGACTGGTGGATGGGGCAAAAAGACTTGTCGACAAAGGATGCCATTAAACAAGTGGCTAAGCAAACGGGCGTGAATAAGCGGGACGTGTACGCAGCTTACCACGAAATCTAGGAGGCTTTATGATTCCATATCTCATAGCGCTGACATGTTTTCTTGTTGGCATCGTCATTTTAGTGATTGCGCCAAGGAATTTGGTGGATAATTTCCTGTTTTTAGCGGGCTTTATTATTTTATTTTTTGCGATTTTAAATGATCCGACTTTTAACAACCATCCCTTCTTCCAGCATGTCTTTTATTGGTTGGACAGGTATGTCCGGTTATTAGCGCCTTTATTTACCATGATTTTTGGAGTTGGGATGATTTCCTATGCGTTGAAAGTCTACCGGGTTGAAAAGTCGAAATTGCAGTTGACGGTAGGTTTACTATTGGCTGCTGTATTGATTGGCGGAACTGTCTTCCAATATGTTGCCAGTTTCTTCTACTCGACCCTTTTTCACCAGGAATTGGTACGGGTCTTCCAGTTTGCGATGGCCTATTTCGTGCTCGCTTTCGTCAATTATTTGGTGGTGACCTTGCGATTGACCTTGTTGGAGGATGAAGGCCAGCAGGATTTTGTGGTGATTTTGGGGGAGCAGCTGTCTAAGAACGGGGAACCTTCGGGTGTTCTGGAGAGTCGGTTGGATATGGCGGTGGATTACATTGAACGGCAACAGTTCCAATTTCAATCGGTGCCACGGATTATCGTGAGCGGCACGTCGACTGGGGCGGAGTCGCAGGTGAGTGAGGCGCGGATTATGGCCGATTATTTGGTGGACCACGGGGTGCCACCTGAGATGGTTTTAATTGAGGACCAGGCGCGAAATACCCATGAGAATTTTATTTACGCAAAAGGGATTATGCAGGCGAATGTGAAGCAGTTGAAAACGACGAAAGCGGTCTTTGTGACGTCGTCTTACCATTTATACCGCAGTCAGTTGTACGCCAATATGGAGGGCTTGTATCAGATGTCTGGTGTGGGTGCGCAGGCGACGATGATGGAGCAGATTTTAAATTGGGTGCGGGAGTTTGTGGCCATTATTTTCATGCACCGGAAGCTGCATTTGGCGGTTTCTTGTTTGATGATTGGTTTAGGAGTCATCAATTTCGTGCATTTTTAATACAATATAGAAATATTTAGCTTGAAATTGTACTTTTTTGTATGGTATTAGGCTATTTTTTTTACAAAAAATGAGAGATATGATTTAATAGATTATGTACTATTAATCATATTTTATTTAGGGGAGGAAACAAAAATGTTAAAAGAATTCCGCGATTTTATCGCTAAAGGTAATGTTTTAGATATGGCAATCGGGGTTGTAATGGCGACTGCTTTTACTACTATCGTGAACTCATTAGTAAATGATATTATTATGCCATTTGTTGGATTATTTTTGGGGTCAACAGACTTTTCATCTATCACAGTTCAGTTAGGTTCAGCTGTATTAACTGTAGGTAACTTCATCCAAGCAGTGATCACATTCTTAATTATCGCATTGGTATTATTCTTCGTCATGAAAGCTGTAGCATCATTGAAGAGCCAATTCGAGAAAGAAGAAGATGGTGTTGAAGACGACGAAGTAGCACTTGTTGATAGCCAAGAATTACTATTAACAGAAATCCGTGACTTATTAAAAGAACAAAATAATAATTAAGGTGTGAGCTTTGGCGTTTAGGCAGGTAGCACTGGAAGGAATATGCCGTAGCAAGTTTACTTGCTGCAAATATTCCTGAAGTGAACACCTGACTGCCAAAGCGAGTCCGATTTTAGGATGCGAGATCCTCGAACTCGACTATGAGGGGTGAGCCCGATTTAGGCTCCGCCCTTTAATCTACCTTCATCTATTTTGAATAAAGTAAAAGGCCTAGCTGAGTATGTAAGTATACTCAGCTAGGCCTTTTTTAGTTGGCATAATGTACTTATTTGACTTTCACTTGTCCTAGTAAGTCAGTTAAGACGCTGATATCAACGTTTTCGATATCTTTGATGGTAGCAGCAATCTTATCTGCTAGGTCAGCATCGATTTTACTTGTAAGGCCCTTGTATTTTTCCATTAAGACGTCCCAATCGGCAGGGTGGGTGTTGAAGCCGTGGTAGTCATTTTTCTCAATTTCAAATACTTGGCCGTCATTGGTTTCTAGTTCAATACGGCAAGCCATTTCTGCTGGAAAACGGTCGCTGTATGCTTGAACTGGTTCAACGTGGACTTTTTGTAAGAGGTCTTGAACGTCTGAACTAGTAATGCGGGCTGGTTCGTATTGGTCAGGCATGACTTGTCCGTCTAAGTAGGCGACAGCTAGCATGTAAGGTAGTGAATGATCTGCTTCCTCTTTGAATTGGATGTTCTTTTTGCCACCTTCCTCGCCACCACCGATAATATTGAAGGCTACGTCAAAGGTGTACAATCGAATTTCCTTAATGTCATCAGCGGCGATATTTTCTGCGTCTTTCAATTCCAACAAACCTTCAATAGAAGATTGGGAATGAATTTCAGCATTGTAGCGTTTGGTGATGGTTTTAGTTACTCGGTTTAAATCTTCTTTCGACCAGTCGATATCAAATTTACCAGCAATCGAATCCATGAATCCTTTGTTTCCTTCAAATACTTCTTCAGGTCCAGTAATGCCGTAGCTAGCGAGTAAAGTCGCATGCATGGCACCCATGGCCGTGTTTGGATAAGCCAACCCTTTCCAGTGAGATAGGGCACCGGTTCTAGTCACCCGCAATGAATTGTAGCCTGTACCTGCAATGGCAATCGCATTTGCGGTCTTATCAGCGTCTAATTTCAAGGCAGCGGCCGCACCTGCAGCGGCACCGTAACTTCCTTGTACGGTATGATCAAAACCATGGTCACGTACGGGAGCAACGTCAGATAAGCGAGCTTGGACTTGGTAGGCGATGCCTAAGCCAAGTAAGAAGTCTTTCCCACTACCACCAGCGTATTCAGTGGCGGCTAATACTGGGGCAATATTGTCAGATGGGTGGCAGGTTTCGTTTTTCGCTAGGTATGAATCGTTGTAGTCTAAATAACGGATAGCTGCCCCGTTATAAAAGGTTGCGTAGTCAGGACTGGATTTACCGCCACCAAGTAAGGTTACTAGTGGGGCGCCACCTAAATCTTCTGTCATCGTGCGGATATCTTTCACGGGTTGGCCTTCTAAGGCACCGATCCCGACTCCGATACTATCTAAGAGACGTAATTTTAATACTTTAATGGCTTCATCTGATAAGTCATCATAGCTACGGCTTTCTACCCAGCTTGCAAGTTGTTGAACCAATGTTTGTTTATCGTTTGACATCTACTCGACCTCCGATATTTTATTAAGTCTATTTTCTTTATAGATATATAAGGAGGATATGGTCAAAAACGCATACCCCCTATAGTTGATGTTTATATGACTACTTAGTTTTTACCGTCGTTTAAGGTAATTACACGGCCGAATAACTCGTTGTTACCCCAGATACCGCGACGAATACCTTCTAATTGTACGATTTGACTATGGTCAACGAACAAGTTCACGTCTGGACCGTAGTTTTTAATGTACCAAGAGAATACATCCGGATCAGCTGCTTCAAACATGACTTTTTCAGTACCTAATTCTGAAGCGAAACGGGTAGCAATTTCTGTTCTCCAGCTAGCCACACTTTCAGTGATTCCTTCAGACTCGATCATCAACATGTAAGCCCCAGCTTCTAAACAACGTTTACCTACTTCAATCGCTTGAGCGGGATCAAGTAGACCGGCTGCTTCATTTTGTTCGATTGTGTTGGTACCACCTGAACCAAATTGCACACCGATTTCTGGTTTGGCTAATAGACCTGCATCTTGCACGCGTTCTACTAAACGGACAATGTCATCAGTTGGCATGGTAATAAAGCCTGTAGAGATTTCAATGATGTCAAAACCAACACGTTTACATTCGCTAATGTAGTAGTCTACCGCTTCGATTCCTTGTGTTAAAACATATTCCATGAATCCACCTGTAGATACTTTGACACCATATTCATGCGCCAGGTCTAAAATTTTAATCAATTCTTCTTCAGGCATTAAGGTGAAAGAACCACCAGCAAATTTCAAGATATCTACATGTTCACCCATTGTTTCTAACACATCACGTAAGTAGCGTTCACCCATAACTGTATAGTATGGTCCACGTATTTCTGTAATCCCGCGTGTACGTGGTTTTGCTTGACGGTTGTTATGTTTAATTTTAGCAAATGCTTCTTTGTTGTTTAAATCAGTGTTGTTTCCCATAGTAATCACTTTCCCTTTCGTAAACCAGAGTGTCTGTTGTTATTTGATCGTTACTTGAGAGCTAATTGACTGTGTTTGCTTTGCCTATCTTCCATGGCAAGGTAGGCCTTGTTTTCGGAAATGTTGACATAAGCTGGGCGGATAATTTTCGGGTCTTGAATTTGTTCCAAACGATGGGCGCACCAACCGGCAGTTCGTGCGACGGCAAAGATTGGGGTATAGAGGTCTGGACTCAGTCCAAGCATTCTATAAACAAGGCCCGTGTATAAATCGACGTTGGCACAAATTTCACTGCCAGGACGCTTTTCGTTGATGAGGTCTTTGGTGATGGCTTCGATGTTACTTAGGAGGTTGAAGTCATCGCAATAGCCTTTTTCAATGGCCATTTCTTTCGCCTTATCTTTCAGCAAAACAGCTCGTGGGTCTGACTTTGTATATACTGCATGCCCCATACCGTAGATGAGACCTGACTGGTCAAAGGCTTGCTTATTTAAGATGTCACGTAAGTATTTTTCAACTTGGTCCTTATCCGTCCAATCGGCCGTTGTGGCTTTTAAATCTTGCACCATGGCTTCTACCATCGAATTGGCGCCACCGTGTTTTGACCCTTTAAGCGAACTTAAGGCTGTTGAAATGGTTGAATAAGTATCCGTTCCTGTTGAAGACACTACGTGAGTAGCGAAGGTTGAATTGTTCCCGCCACCGTGTTCCGCATGGATAATCAAACATAGGTCTAATAACTTGGCTTCCTCATCTGTAAATGTCGCGTCTGGACGAATAAGATGAAGGATTGTTTCAGCTGTGGACATATTCGGCTCCAGGTGATGCAAGATAAGTGACGCATCATCGTAGTAATACTTCTTACCTATGTAGGAATAGGCAAGTATGAGTGGCATCTTCGCAATGATGGAAATGACTTGGGAGATTTGGTTTTCAAAATCACGATCTTCCGCCTTATCATCAAAGGAATAAAGTGCCAATAATACCCGCTGCATATTATTCATTACGTTTTCGGATGGTGAATTAATAATGAAATTTTCAATGAAGCTATCGGGGAGTTTTCGATTCTCCTCCAGCAATTCATCAAAAGCAGCCATTTCTCCTTTAGTTGGTAAACTGCCAGAGAGCAATAGGTAGATGGTTTCCTCATAGCCGAACTTATCTTCTTTAAAATAATTCTCTACTAAGTCTGTCAATCGAATTCCCCGATAACGGAGTTCCCCTTCTGTCGGAATTATTTTATCATCTAGCATTTTATATCCTGAAACTGAAGCAATCCCTGACACCCCAACTAATACACCTGTACCATCGTCATTCCGTAGACCGTGTTTCAAGTCATAGGTAGAATAATGGTCAGGAGAGATGGTTGTGTTAGCTTTTACTACATCAACAAATTGACGTCCAAACTCTCTATTATCAAAACCGATAGACAAGATATACCGCACCCTTTCTTTAATTTTAATAAAACATGCAAA
>ERZ808028.1275-NODE-1275-length-15728-cov-4.532170_pt1 | contig 15728 bp, 9 predicted proteins | sample MGYA00380184_ERZ808028 | MGnify/ENA primary metagenome ERZ808028 (study PRJEB31490, sample SAMN06133397) | mouse gut metagenome | isolation source: J8_1 | host: mice | place: China: Chengdu | collected 2015-05 ...
CGAATGTCCCTTTGGTGACATACTTGAACATTTTCACAGACGCATTCATGTTTCCCTGGCGCAGAGAACGGCCCGCCCGCTGCTCCAAATCGGCAGGACGCCAGGGGCAATCGAGATCGTGGGACGCGACAATGCGGTTCTGCACATTCGTGCCTGCGCCCATTTTTGCCGTGGAGCCGATTAAAACACGCACCTGCCCCCGCCGCACCTTGGCGAACAGTTCCGCCTTTTGGGTTTCCGTGTTGGCGTCATGGATAAAAGCGATTTCCGCTTCGGGGATGCCCTTGGCAATCAGCTTTTCCTTGATGTCGTCATAGACGTTGAATGAGCCGTCGCCTTTGGGTGTGCTGAGGTCGCAAAACACTAACTGTGTCCCTGAAATCTCCGTGCTGGCCTGCCATTCCTGCACGATATTTTTCACGCAGGCATTGACCTTGCTGTCCGGGTCGTCGGGTAGGAGCGGGTTTTGCAGCCGCTGATCCAGCGCCAGCTTGCGCCCGTCCGAAGTGATGCGCAACATATTGTCGATATGGGGGTCAACCTGGCCTCCGCGCACACTTTCCGCACGCTCGCCAAGTTCCTCCACCATTTCTTTCTGGAACCCGCTGGGTTGCGTGGTAACGGTGATGTATTCTGCTTTTGGCACGGGGAGGTTGAGCATATCGGCGGTCTGGATGTCGGCGGCTTCTTTCCAGATAGAAATCAGTTCCGGCAGGTTGTAAAACTTGGCAAACCTTGTCTTGGAGCGGAAGCCGCTGCCCTCCGGCTTTAATTCCATCGCCGTGACCTTTTCGCCAAAGTCCGCCGCCCATGCGTCAAAGTGGCGGTGTCCGTTCTGCTCCAACGTGTCAAACTGGAGGTAGCGCATCATGGTATATAATTCTACCATTGAATTGCTGACCGGGGTTCCGGTGGCGAACACGATGCCGCGCCCGCCGGTGATTTCGTCCATGTAGCGGCATTTGGCAAACATATCGCTGGATTTCTGCGCGTCTGTCTGTGCAATCCCCGCCACGTTCCGCATTTTTGTGTGTAAAAAGAGGTTCTTAAACCCGTGGGCTTCGTCCACAAACAGACGGTCAACGCCCAATTCCTCAAAGGTCACAACGCTGTCTTTCTTCTTGCCGTCCGCCAGCTTTTGCAGCTTGGCTTCCAGGTTTTTCTTGGTTTTCTCCATCTGCTTGATGGTGTAGCGCTCGCCGTCCTCGGCTTTTGCTTCGGCAATGGCGGTGACGATTTCGCTGATCTGCCCCTCAATGACGGCTTTCTGCCGTTCCGGGGAGAGGGGGATTTTCTCAAACTGTGAGTGTCCGATAATCACCGCGTCATAGTCGCCGGTGGCGATACGGGCGCAGAATTTCTTGCGGCGGGCAGGCTCAAAGTCCCGTTTCGTGGCAACCAGCACCTTTGCGCCGGGGTAAAGGCGCAAAAAATCGCCGCCCCATTGTTCCGTTAAGTGGTTGGGGACGACGAATAAGGATTTCTGGTTCAGGCCCAGCCGCTTGCCCTCCATTGCGGCGGCAATCATTTCAAAGGTCTTGCCCGCGCCGACACAGTGGGCGAGCAGTGAATTTTTTCCGTAGAGCATCCGCGCCACGGCGTTTTCCTGATGGGTACGCAGGGCAATTTCCGGGTTCATGCCCGCAAAACGGATATGGGAACCGTCATATTCGCGGGGACGGATGCAGTTGAATTTCTCGTTGTAACGCCTGCAAAGGGTTTCCCGGCGCTCCGGGTCTTTGAAAATCCAGTCCTTGAACGCTTCGCACATGGCTTCCTGCTTCTGCTGGGCGATGGCGGTCTGCTTTTCGTTGAGGACGCGCACCTCCTTTCCGTCCTCCATCTTTGTATCGAAGATCCGCACATCCCGCTGGTTTAAGGTCTGCTCAAAAATTTCATAAGCGTTGATGCGCTTTGTGCCGTAGGTGGCGTAGACGCGCACGTTATCCCGGTTGTCCGCGCTTTTGCCCTGCACGTTCCATTCGCCGGTGACGGGGGCATATTGCAGCTTGATTTTCCGCTCCTGCAAGTATGCAGGCGTGTGGAGCAGTTCAAACATAAACTGCTGGTAATACCTGGGGTCTATCCAGGACGCGCCGATCCGGACGCTGATTTCAGAAGCGGTCAGGTCTTTGGGCTGCACCTGTTCCAGCTTTTCGGCGTTGACGGCAAACTGCGGGTTTTCCTTGGCGGCGGCGCGGGCAATCGCTAACTTGGCCCGGACGTTGCCGGAAAGGTATTCGTCCGCCGTCTGCCAGCCCTGGTGCCAGTGCGTGCCGCCGTCCTCTATATCAAAGGGGCCGGTGGCGGGGTCTTTGAAGATAATGCCTTTTAAGTCCTCCACAATCTGCGGGATTTTTTCAGAGCCGCCCATCAGGGACGCCATATAGCCCAAGTCCACGCAGGCTTTTTCACCGATAGATACCGCCAGCGCCTCCACAGCCGTGTCCACGCTGGTAACGGCGCGGTGGGTCTGGATGGTGCGCCTGGTGAACATATCCGCCTTGCGTTCCAGTTTCCCCTCCTCGTTGATGATTTCCAGGGAGCAGAGCAGCGGGTAGGAGGAATCCTGTTCAAAGGCCAGCTTGTTGCCGGTGCTGTTAAGAAGCCCGTATTTTGCGCTGAACGCATCATAGAGCCGGTTTAATTTTGCCTGCTCGGACTGGATTTCGGTATCGTCCGCGCCGGCAAGCTGCAAGTCGATCAGGCGGCGGGCGCTGTCCCGGATGCCGATCATGCCCTTGACGCGCTCCGTGGGGGTTTTGCCAAGGACGGCCTGGGTCATGCGGGAGTTTTCCCGGAAGTACAGCTTATCATTGGATAGGGTGTAACTGAAATTGCGTACAGATGGGTCGGCGGGGATGCTTTCCAGTTCTTCCCCGTCCTGCCCGGCATCCACTTCCAGCAGTTCCCGGTCAGGCGGTGTGATATGCCGGATAGCGTCTGCAAGCTGCTTGGAAAGGTCTGCGCCGGGGATGGGCTGGCAGGAGGTTTCGGTTTCATTGCCGTACATACTGCGCCCCATTGTCATTGTCCCCAGCACCATTTCCGGGTGTTCCAAATAGTAGCGGTTCAGGGGGATGCCGTCCTCCGTCTGCCCGGCCTCCACCCATTCCGGGAGTTTTTCCGGGATGCGGTCGCGCTTTTGGAAAAAGAGGATGTCCGTGGTGACTTCGGTTCCGGCGTTGGCTTTGAACGCATTGCTGGGCAGTCGGACTGCGCCTAATAAATCGGCTTTTTGCGCCAGCGCTTCCCGCACTTTGCTGTTTTTCTTGTCCATCGTGCCTTTGGTGGTGATAAAGGCCACAATGCCGCCGGGACGCACCTTGTCCAGCGTTTTGGTGATGAAATAGTCGTGTATCATCAGGTTCTGGCGGTCGTACCGCTTGTCATGTACCTGATAGCTGCCAAAGGGGACGTTGCCCACCGCCAGGTCAAAGAAATCGTCCGGGTGGTCGGTGCGCTCAAAGCCGTCTACTGTAATATCCGCCTTTTGGTATAGCTGTTTTGCGATGCGCCCGGTCAGGTCGTCCAGCTCCACGCCATAGAGTTTTGCCGCCGCCAATTTTTCCGGCAGCATCCCGAAAAAGTTTCCGATACCCATAGACGGCTCCAAAACTGTCCCAGGCGTAAAGTCCATCTGTTCCACCGCGTTGTAGATTGCCTGGATAACGGTGGGGCTGGTATAGTGGGCATTGAGAACCGTGCTTTGTGCAGACTGGTACTCCGCAGGGGTGAGCAGTTCTTTCAGTTCGGCGTATTCCTTTGCCCACTTGGGGTCATTAGGCTCAAAGGCGTGGGAAATGCCGCCCCAGCCCACATAGCGGGACAAAATAGTCTGTTCCTCTGGTGTGGCAAGGCGTTTTTCGGCTTCAATCTGTTTCAGGGTGCGGATGGCTTCCACGTTGTACTGGTACTTGGTTTTTTCACCGCCCACGCCTAAATTTTCATCGGTGATCTGGAAGTTGTGGCGCTCTGGTTCAAACCGTAGGGGCTGTAAAATAATCTTGCTGGGGAATACCCTGCCGCCCACTTCCTCCTGGGCGCGGCGGCGGGCCTGCTTCTGCGCCGGGGTTTCGGTAATCTGCCCGCCGTCAATCTCCATCGGTTCCGGCACAGGCTTGGGTTCTGCTGGTGCAGGGGGAACATCCGGGGTAAGGTCAAAGGTCTGCTGTTCCCGTTCCTCCACAAACTGCCGCACAAAGGGGATGCTTTCGCTGCGGAAAATGGGGAACCAGCCCCGCAGTTCCATATCTTGCAGGCTGACGGTTCCGGCGTTGTAGTCCACGCTGTCAATCTTCATCAGCCGCCCGTCAATGGTCAGTTCCATGCCGACAGGGATATAATCCGCCGCGCTGCGCTCCTTGATGATTTCATAGGGCGCATCCTTGCCGCGTTCTGCGTCAGGCCGCGCAAGCACCACGCTTTTTCCGTGTTCCAGCAGCTTTTTCAGGACAGACTGCCAGCCAGCCGCGCCGGTGACGGAAACTGTCCCCAAATCGGGGATTTCGCGGGTAACGGTTTTTCTTCCCAGGGCAGGCGCGGCTTCTTCTGCGTCCGTGCCGTAAAAGAGGATGGTTTCCCCCACCTGAACGCCTACCAGCTTGTCAGGATGCGCCGCTTTGAGGTTCAGGTATTCCTCTACATTGGGCGTAAGGTTCGGCTCGTCTGCGGTAGCTGTTTCAGGGGTTTTCTGTGTCTGCCCTGCACCCGCGCCGGTGGGTTCCGTTCCGTCCTCCGGCGCAGGGAATGGTACGATATTGCTGCCTGCGGTTTCCGGCTCCGAATTGTCCGAAACGGGCGCGTCCTGCGCCTTTTCCGGCTCTGGTTCTGGTTCTCTGGCCTGCTCCATATCCTGCACCCGTTCCGGCTCCTGGGGCGGCGTGGAAAATACCGGCGCGTCCTGGGTCGCGGAAACGGTCATTTCGCTGGTGGCGGCGATTTCCCTGATTCTCTCGTTGATTTCTTCCGGCAATTTCGTGTCGAAAAAGACTATACTGCGGTCGGAATAGATATGGGCAAGAGTTTTATAGTCGCCGTGTACTTCTTCCAAACGGTTCCAGACCGTCAGGCCGTTGCCCATGTGTCCATAGCCCAGGTCATACCGGGCGGCAGGGTTTTCCGGTTCCGTGTTCACGGCAGCTTCGGGTATCTCCGGCTCGGCGGCTGCGGCTGTTTCCGGTGCGGCTGGCTCTGCCTGCGGCTGTTCCATTTCCGGCGTGGATGGTGTGGCGGGGTCAGACAAAAGCCCGAACATATCCAGGGTAAGCTGCTGGCCCTCTTTGTCCTCTTGCGGGGCGGGCTTTTTCTTGCGGGAGAGGGCTTTTGCCGCCGCTGCAAGACTGCCGGCGGGTTCTTCCGTATGCTTGCCGGCGCTTTCCTTTTCTTTCTGTTTTTGCTCCTGCTTTTTCTGGCGTTCCTCCTGCAAGACGGCATCGGGCAGAGGGGTGAATAAGGAGTATTCGCCCCGCAGGTATTCGCCCATTTTTTGGAGTGCCGGCTCCATCAGGGAATAGGCGCGCTCGTCCGGGGATACCATTGCCAGGGCTTTCACCATTTTTTCATAGTGCGCCGCGCATTGTTCTGGGTCGTCTAACAGCGGGCGGAATACCTTTTTTGACGCGTCAATATCCCAGTCGTTGGGGATTGTTTTGCTGGCATCGTTGGGGTCGTAGTATTGGAATGAATACAGGCTCCGGGCAAGCCGCATTTTTTCATATTCCGGCAGATATGCCTTTTCCCTGCGGTTCAGATACCGTTCTTCTTTGATTAGTCCTGCAATCCGCTTGTGTATCTGTTTCCAGTTCAGCATGACCGTATCATAATTGCCCTCGGAAAAATCGTCAGCGCGGGACAGCTTGATTCCTTTGCCGTCGTGCCATTCGTCAAATCCAATGTAGCCATGCCCGCCGATGCCGTATTCATTTTTCAGAAAGGCAATGCACTCGGCGGCGTCATGGCCCTGCATGAAGTAGGAGTAAATGCGGAACTTGCCCTCGGAAACGCCGGAGCCGCCGGTGAGCTGGCGGGTGATTTCATCCTCGGTGACAAATGCGCCACGGGCAGGGGAAAAACCCTCTGCCGCCTGAAAAGCCGTTACCGGCTTATCCATATCGGTCAGGCGGGTATATAAATCATGGGGCGGTATCTGCTGGCGGAACCGTAACAGTTCCGGGTTCCGCTGATGGGCGCTTGCAAGCTGCTTTACCTCCTGCGCGATTTTGGCGCGTTCTGACGGTTCTTTTAAGAGTGCGGCAATCTTTTCCGTGCTGTCAGGGAAACCGCCGTAGAGTGCGTCAATGGTGGGCAGTAAGCCCTTTTCCCTTGCTTCGTCGCTGAAATTCTGGCGCAGATACCACAGCTTTTCGGACAGTTCCCGAAACTCGTTGTCCCGCGCCGCGTCGATGTTGTCCTGGCTGGCAAACTGGCCGTCTTTCAGAAGCTGGCCAATCTGTGCCGCCGCCTGCTTCCATGTGACAAGGGAACCTCCCCCGGCAGAACGTCCCGGCGCGATGTGGATGCCCCTTTGACTGAACCACAAAGAATACTCATGCCCCGCAATGTTAAGCCCTTTGCCGCCGGTGCGGTATTCCTTTTGCAGAAAATCGGCGGCAAGTTCTTCCGGCGGGTCTTTCTGGAAAAAGGCCACGATACGCAAAATACTGTTTCGCTCATTGCTGCCGCTGGTGAGGGCGCGCCCGATGACGGCATCCGTCACTTTTCCGGCGGCAGCGGCGGGGCGGAGTTCCTGCTCGGTTTTCTGCACATAGGCAATGGTTTCAATCTGCTGTTCCACGGTAGGGAACAGGGAAAACTGTGTAAATGCCGGCTTTGCAGACGCAGAAACGGCGGGCTGTTCGCCCGCCGCCTGCTGGTTTTCCTGATTTACTTGTACACGATCTCGTTCAGTACCATTTCCTCCGCCTGTGCGGTGAAGCTGTTGACCGCCTGCACCCATCCCATCTGGTCGCGGGCTTTCATCGCTTCGTCCACGTGGTTCTGTTTCTTTAAGTCCGCCACGATCCGGTCTATCTGTTCCTGTGCCTGCTGGTCGATCTCCCGCAGGTGGGCTTCCAGCCGCCCGGTCAGAAGCATTGAGGTGTACCGTCCCTTGTGCCGTTCCTGGAGAAAGGTCTGCCGCATCCGTCCGTACTTGCCCAGCGGCATTTCCTCCATCTCGTCCTCCCCGTCCATCATCAGGTCGGGAATCTGATAATCGCCCATCTTCTTGTATGCCAGTTCTGCCATTTTCTATGCTCCTTTCTTCGCTTTCATGCTTTAACGTGCTAAATTCTTCCTTGCCTTTAGTATAACCGATCACCGGCTCTTTTGCAAGGGTTTTTTCCCTGTTTTTTTGACGGTTCTGCGCTTTTTCTTTCTCTGCCTGCCGGATGCCCTTTTTCACTTCCAGCAGCATATTCATGGACACTTCGCTGGCGGCGCTGCCTAAGTGGTGGAGGACGGCGGGGGTGGAAAATTCACTGATGCCGTCAAAATCTTCATCGTCCAGATAGTCGGCGGCGTTTAGGCCGCAGCGGGTGAGGATCGTGTACTGGACGCTGGCCGTCAGGAGGTTGCGGAAACGCACTTCCAGGTTAAGGTCGTCCAGTTCCTCCAAAAGACTGCCCTGGGTGTCGTAGGCAAGGTCGGCCAGAAGTTCGGGGTACACTTCCTCTACCGCGTGTTTTGCCTGCTCCATCAGCGCCTGCCCGATGTCCTGGTTTTCCGTTTCTCCGTACCGCCTCACGAGCGTATCCAGGACGGCGGCGTGGTGTTCGTCTTTCAGTTCCCACAGATAGGGCATCCTTGCGCCCCGCACCGGGCGGGTGTCCGCCACATCGAAAACATAGGTCAGGCGCGGGCGGATGCCGTCCTTATTGATGAGCGCAATGCCCTTGGAGCCGGCCTTGACCCAGCGGCGCATATCCTCATTCCACAGTTCCATGCTGGCGCAGGCGGTGGCGTCCGGGCGCTGGGCGTAGATTAAAAGCTGTTCATCAAACGAGTATTTATAGAGCCGCGATGCAGTGGTAAGATAGCTTTTCCAGCCGTGGGCGTTCTTTGTGACCGCTTTGGCGGTCTGGTCTGCAAGCTGCGACACATATTGTAGCTTATTCGCCATGTTTCCCTCCTTTTTCGCAAAATAAAAGCCCGGAACAGGTGCGTCCTGCTCCGGGTGTGTGGATGGTTGTTATGATTTTTCTTCGGGGAGTTCCCAGGGGGAAAGCCCCATTTCTTCCCATGTTACGCCATAGGGTGCGCCGCCGGAGGTGTAACCGGCGATAAAATAAAAGCGGTCGTCCGAATCCGGGAAGCGGTCATAAAAGGATTGCTGTTTCTTTGCCTCCCGTTCCCGCCGCAGATGCTCCTGGCGTTTCTGTTCCGCCTGCCGCTTCACCGCTGCCTGCTCCGGGGTCAGTGCGCCGATTTCCTCTAAGTCATTCAGCGCGGTCGGCACATCGACCTTGAATTTTTCCCGGTAGGCGCGGACAAGGTGCGTCCCCGTATAGGAGGGGAGCCATTGCCGCGCCATGCGGATGCGGGCAGCGTGGCGCGCCGCTTTATTCTTCTGTTTTGCCCATTTGGGGGTAGTGCTGTTTTTCACGTTCTGCATCCTCCGCGTTTTTCCCATTTGTCTGCCGGATTTGATTATACCACAGCCGGACAGCGGGGACAATCAGCCGCCGCGCCTTTTCTCGTTCATCTGATCCAGCACCGCCCGCTGTGCAGGGGTAAGGACACGGGGCGGGGTGATGCGTACCCATTTTTTCGGCAGTTCAAAGGAAAGCCCGCCATATCCGTTGTCCCCGGTCTGCCGTACCTGTCCGGGGTAAGTGCCGCACAGTTCGGAAAGCTGCCGGCAAAGGGCGGCATTGTGGGTGTAGATGCTGGCGGCGGCTTCTGCTTCGTTATACAGCACGATGGTTTCCCTCTCGGTTCCGGACAGCTTCATCGCTCCACCTCCTGTCCGCGCGGGGGCTTCTTTGGCGTATCGTGATCTCTGGCGGCATCCTGCCGGCACTGGCTGAGGGCATCCAGCACAGAGGGCTTTGGCGGCGGTTCATTGTTGATGATGCCGTCAATCTGGTTATAGTTTCCCTCCGCGCTCATTTCGGCGGCGGCAAGGTAGTTTTCCGGGCGCACCTCCTGAAAGGCGCGGACTTTGCCGTCCTCCGCCAGCACCGGCATATAGAGCCGCCCGGTATGCAGGTACACCCCGTCCAGCCCCGCGCCGCCTTTATAGCGGCCTGCGCTGTCACGCTCGCACTCCAAAAGGGCGGTTCCGTCTGCCAGAAGATAGCCGGGTTCCGTGCGCCGGTAGAGCCAGCCATAGGGGACGCCAATCTGACGGATGGCGATTTCTTCCCCAATCAAAAGGTCTTTTTGTTCCTCTTTCTTCATTCCGTATCCACCTCCCCCGCAGCACGGACAGCGGCAGCCATTGCATAAATGGCATCGTCCAGCGCGTCCATGACTTCCTCCGGCTCGGTATCGGCCATTGCCAGCAGGGTTTCCACTGTTTCCTCGGACAAGCCCAGCCATGCCGCCACTTCCGGCACGTTGGGCAGGCTCTGGCTGCTCTCAAAGAAGTAGGAGTAGGGCATCCCGAACCGTCTGGCGATCTCCTGAAGCTGGTTCACATCCGGCGCGGCGGAGCCGTTCAGCCAGCGGTTCATTTCCGGCAGTTCCACGTTCAGGGCCTGCGCCAGTTCAGCGGCGTCCGTGCCGCTGATGGCCAGGAGGTTGTGCAGGTTGCGGTTAAATGCGTTCATGTTCTTTTCCATAAGCGTCAGTTTCCTTTCTTTTTGGGGGTTTTGGGGTCAAATTCCAGTTTGAAGCGGACAAATTTCTCTCCGGTGTCCTCCATCACAACGGTCGCGTCATAGAGGACGCCTTTTTTCTCGGAAAACAGGCCGGTCATGGCGACGCGCCCGTTTTTCAGCAGGGCGGCGGCAACCTTGCGGGTCAGCTCCTTGCGCTTCCCGGTAAAGAAGCGGTCGTTCTTCCAGAGGGCAAAGCCGCAGGCGGGCGTGGCGTTCCAGCCCTCGCAGAAGAAACTCTTTTTGCCCTCCACCACGTTTTTGCCGCAGCGGGGGCAGATACCGATTACCGTGCGCCCGGATGCAGACAGGGCGGCGCTTGCCACGGTCACGCCCTGATAGCCTTTGATAAGTTCGGTGAGCATAGCGGAAATGCCCGCCATAAAGTCCTCCGGGGAGAGTTCCCCGCGCTCCACCGCGCCCAGCCGTTCCTCCCATTCAGCGGTCAGCCTGGCGGATTTCAGCGCATCGGGCATTACCTTGATAAGTTCCGTGCCTTTTTCCGTGGGGAGAAGCTGCTTTTTCTTCCGCTCCACAAAGCCGGAGCGCACCAGCTTTTCAATCACGCCGGCGCGGGTGGCCGGAGTGCCAAGCCCCTTGCGCTCCACGTCCTCCAACTTTGCAAAATCCTCCGCGCTGGCGTGTTCCATTGCGGAGAGCAGCGTGTCCTCGGTAAAATGGGCCGGAGGGGAGGTCGCGCCCTCTTTGACGGACGCGCCCTCGGCGGTCAGCTTCTGTCCCTCGGTGAGCGCAGGAAGCGGCTGGGACGGTTCCGCCTGCTTCGGTTTCTGTTTCAGTGTGGCATGGAAAGCCTGCTCCAAAGCCGTCCAGCCCGCCGCGATTTCTGTCTTGCCTTTGGCGGAAAAGACAGCGCCGCCACATTCCAGCGTGACGGCAGTTTCCGCATAGGTATGGGGTTCGCCTACCGCGCACAGCAGACGGGCGGCAGCAAGAAAGAGGATGTTTTTCTCCCCGGAGGGCAGCGCGGAAAGGTCGGTTTTTGCCGCTTCTGCCGTGGGCAGGATGGCATGGTGGTCGGTGACTTTGCTGTTGTCGATTACCTGCGCAGCGTTTACCGGCAAGGACAAATCTGCCGCAAAGGGCAGCGATGCGGCGATAGACTGACATAATGCGGGCAGTCCTGATGCCATATCTTCGGTCAAGTACCGGCTGTCCGTGCGGGGGTAGGTCGCCAGCCGCTTTTCATAGAGGGCTTGCAGATAATCAAGGGTCTGCTGGGCGGTGTAGTCAAACAGCCGGTTTGCTTCTCTTTGGAGGGTAGTTAAATCGTACAGCCTGGGCGGGCGCTCGGTTTTCTCCTTTTGGGAAACCGTCTGTACCGTTGCAGGCTTGCCCACACAGCCGGTACGCAGCCTGCCCGCGTCCGTTTTGGATGCAAAGCGTTCACTGGCGGCATGGAATCCGTCCAGTTCCAGCTCCACCGTGTAAAATTTCTCTTTTCGAAAGCCGGAAATGGCGGCTTCCCGTTCTGCTAACAGCGCCAGCGTCGGGGTCTGCACCCGGCCCACGTTCAGGGTTTTGCCCTGGTACAGCGTGGTAAACAAACGTGTGCCGTTGATGCCGATCAGCCAGTCCGCCTTGGCGCGGCAGAGGGCGGCGGCGTAGAGATTGTCATAGTTCTTCCCGTCCAGCAGACGGTCAAAGCCTTTCTGGATGGCGGTTTCCTCCATTGAGGAAATCCACAGCCGCTTGACGGGCTTTGTGCAGCCGCACAGATGGTAGGTCAGGCGGAAAATCAGTTCCCCCTCGCGCCCTGCGTCCGTTGCACAGATTAAGGCGGTGACATCGGCCCGGTGCATCAGGCTTTTTAAGGTTTCAAACTGCTTTTTGGTGTCCGGCAGCACCTGATACTGCCACGGCTCCGGCAGAATGGGCAGGTCGTTATAGTTCCATTTGGAATAGCGGGGGTCGTAGGCATCGGCGGGGGCAAGTTCCACCAGATGGCCAATGCACCAGCTTACCAGCCAGCCGCCGCCCTCCATGTAACCGTCGCCCCGGCTTTTTGCGCCTAATACCTTAGACAGAGCCATCGCTACCGACGGTTTTTCCGCGATCACAAGTTGCATTTTTCTCACGCTCCTTTTTCAGATTTTTGTAGCATATCCCCACGCAGGGCGCATTTAGCCCATAGGGACAGCGGTGGCAGGGATGTCCGGGCGGATGGACGGGGGAAGCAGGCACGGCGCGGCCAGGGGACGGCCTTTGGGTCATCATCCGCTCAAAAGGGCTGTTGGTAAATCGCATCAGTCGTCCTCCCCGCCGTAGTTTTCAGGATAGTCCGGTTCCTCCGGCTCATCATAGGCTGTCGGTTCCTCATAGCCTGTCTGCCGGATTTCTTCCTGCGCGTCCATATCCTCGTCCTCGTTGACCGTTTCCTCCTCGTCCCCGCCGGTCAGTTCGTCAAAGTCCTCCGCATCGTCCAAGTCTTTTTTAGGCTTATAGATTTTGAAGTAGTAGCCCGCGCCGCCAGCCGCCAGCGCCACAAGCAGCACTAAAATCAGTGTGCCGGAACCGCCGCTTTTCGTTTTCTCCGGCTTTTTATCGGGTTCGGTTTCCGTATCGGTCACAGGGGCTTTTCCGGTACAGTCTTTCCGGTTCAGGGTGCAGACCGGGCAGTCGGTGTTGACCTCGCCGGCGGCGCACTGTTCCGTACAGATGCAGGCCGGCTCCGGGTCGGGGATTGCGTCTGTCTGCGGCGCATCGTCCTCCTTGACTGCCAGCGCCATCAGGTCGGCTTCGGTGACGGCGTTGAGGAAATACACGTTTTCCGTATCGCGCTGGTTGTCGATAATCAGATAAAACACGTTTTCATCTGGCGTCTGGATGGTATAAAACTCCTTGCCGTCCTCGCCGGTGGCGTTGTCCAGTACGGTAGCCTGACCGTCCGGGGTCAGAGGAACCGGGTCGCGGGGCGTGGTGTCTGCTTCCTCGTCCGGGTCGGCGCTTGCCGAAGCGGAGGGCTTTGTGCCGCCCGTGCTGGCAGCCGGTTTTGTGACGCTTGTTGCCGGGGCGGTAGTCTGCGTGTTGGGTGAGGTTGTCGCGCCCGTTGTGGGTGTTGTAGCCGCAGGCGTGGTGGTTGTACCAGGCGTGGCGGATGTACCCGGCGCGGTGGTTGCCGGGGGCTGTGTCTGGCCGGTGGAGGGCTTCTGTTTGTTATCCTCCGCCTGATAGTTGGGGTTTTTGACCTGCACGATTTTTGATTTGTTTCCCGCAGCGTCCACCGCCTGCACCGAAAGCTGCTCGTAATCATCGGGCAAATCCCGCAGCGGTACGTCCAGTGTGCCGTTGGTTAAATCGGTGTATTTCTCGCCGTCAATGTAGATTGCCGCCACGCCGGAAAGGTCGTCTTTGGCTTCTGCCCGGAGCAGCCGCCCGTCCATGCTGGCGCGTAAGGTAGGCGCGGTGCGGTCGAAGCACTCCATATAGCGGGATTTCTCATAAACTTTCCCATCGTGGCCGGTGGCGCAGACATAGACGGTGCAGTTCTCCGAAAGGTCGATTTCCCCGTACCAGCAGTTTTCGTTCTGCTTCAAGCTGTCTGTCACATCGCGCCATTGCCCGTTTTTCTCGATTTTTACCTGAACGAGAGCAAAGCCGTTCCCGTTTTCATCGGTAATGCGAAACTCGGCGGCGGCGCTGCCGGTCGCCCAGCCGGAGGGCGGTGTAATCTTGATGGAGAGATTGGATGCCGGGATGGGCGCGGGGGCTTTGCCGGTGCAGCCGGTCAGGTCGGCTCTGCAGATCGGGCAGTCGGGGTTGACCGCGCCAAGCTCGCACTTGTTTTCGCAGACGCAGACCGGGACAGGCGCAGGGGCTTCGACGGTGCAGCCGGCCAGGTTCAGCAGGCAGACGGGACAGTCCGCATTGACCGCGCCGGGTTCACAGTGGGCGGTGCAGATACAGACCGGCTCCGCTGGCGGTTCCGGCTCTTTGCCAATGCAGCCGGTTACATCCTGCTTACAGATGGGGCAGTCTGCATGGAGCGTGTCTGCCGTACACCTTGTTTCACAGATGCAGACGGGTTCCGGTTCCGTGGGCGGTTCCGGCTCTTTGCCAATGCAGGCGGCTGCCTCCTGCACACAGACGGGGCAGTCCGCATTGAGGGTGTCCGCCGTGCAGCGAATATCACAACAGCAGGTGATTTCCGGCTCGGTGGGTGTTTCTGTTTCGGTGGGTGCTTCCGGTTCCGTGCCGGTGCAGGCATTCACATCCTGCGTACAAACCGGGCAGTCTGCGTTGAGGGTATCCGCCGTGCAGCGAATATCACAACAGCAGGTGATTTCTGCCTCGGCGGTGTCATGCAGCCCCTCGGCGGCAAAGGCCGCGCCCATCAGGGGGAACATTGTCCAGGCACAAATAAAAATGCACAGCAGCATCGCCGCCGTGCGCTGAAAGCGTTTTGTTTTCATATTCATATACTCAGATTTCCTCCTTATCCATGTTTTCAAAAGTTCGGGCATTGCCAGCCGGGGGCATCTTCGCCCCGCGTATCATATCCAGCAGCCCCCGCAGTTCCTCCGGCGAAGCCGCCACGCCGCGCACCACCTGCAAGATTTCAAGGTTTTCCTGCTCGGTGATCTGCTTCTCCAAGTCCCGCACACGGGCCTGCCACTCGGCGGCTTTTTCTTTGGCTTTCGCCAGGTCGGTTTTTAATCGGTCAATCTTCACGTTGTCCCTCCTGTTCTGTTTGGAATATAATCGGAAAAGTTTTTGACAGTGTAAAAAATCCGCTTGTTGTTCACCCAGCGCTGAAGCTGGCGGGTGATTTTCGGCGCGGTGGGGCGGTCGTAGACCATCACATAGGGGTCATAGCCCATGCCGCGCAGGGTTTCCACCCGGTACAAGTCCTGCTCATGGGTGCTGCCGTAATTGGTCAGGACGTAGACGCGCCGCTTTCGGTCGCTCTTAATGGCGGTCAGTTCCAGAAAACGCTTAAAATGCCCGGTCAAGTCCTCGTCTGGATTGTCCCAGGCAAAATGCACCGCCTTGGTGCGTACCCGGTTTAAGAGCGCCGCATTGTCCGGCGTAACCAGCCGGATGTCAAGCCCCTGGGAGAAGTCCACCCATGCGCGGCTTTTGGCAAGCTGTAAAATCAGCGCTTCATGGTCGGGGCAGGCGAGGAGGTTTGCGTCCAGCAGCTTGATTTCTTTCTGCCCGTCCCAAAACTCGGACAGGTCAGCTACCTTGCGGCTTTTGCGCCCCTCCTTGCCGCTGACAATGCAGAATCCGCAGTTTCGCGGACAGCCACGGCTCAAAAAGCCATAGGCGGTATCGGAAAACTGCGGATATAAAGAAGCGTCCGGGCGGGTGTGTTCCACCGCATCCGGTAAATTTTCCCTTATGCCGTAGCCCGTGCCGCCTGAAATGACGGCATCGGCATTGGTAACGGCAATCGTATCTTTCGAGTAGGTATCTGTGAATACCCGGCTTTTATAGACAAGGTCGTAGTGGTTCCCTGGGTTCCACCACTCAACCAGGTCGCCCCGCGCCTTATGGTACGCGGACAGCTTCATCAGGCACAGGTTCGGCCAGTTGTGGGAATCCACATCAATCAGTCCAATTTTCAAATCATACCTCCGTTTCTGGCAAAAATGCTTAAAAAAGTGTTTCAGGGTAGACGCCCATATCCGTACAGATGGGCAGACCAATAGGGGCTTCCCGTATTGGCGTAGGAGATCGGGTCACCGCAGTGAATAAACCGCCCGCCGCCCACATAAATCCCAACGTGGCTGACCGGCCCCGGAGAGCTGTATGTACCGGTGAAGAAAATCAAATCACCGGGCTGTGCGTTTGCCGAAGATACCGGGGTACACAGGTTATAAAGCCCCTGCGCCGTCTGCCGTCCCACGCTGCCCACGCCGGACTGGTTAATTACCCACGAAACAT